>Ga0310342_100001611_pt1 | contig 14117 bp, 8 predicted proteins | sample S15DNA20500_MG_FD_206155 | JGI IMG/M metagenome (GOLD analysis project Ga0310342, IMG submission 206155) | Marine microbial communities from station ALOHA, North Pacific Subtropical Gyre - S1503-DNA-20-500_MG | ecosystem: Environmental > Aquatic > Marine > Oceanic | place: Pacific Ocean: North... | reverse complement strand
AGAGAACATCGAGCCAGCCTCCGATGGTGAATTCGGAGGCGGGGCGGGTGTATCCATCGATTTGATCATTCCTGCATCCATCTACAGTACTCGCGCTGGAAATGCCGGTGGCGGTGGTGGTGGAACCGGCGGTGGTGATGGAATCAACACCTTCTCCTTTAACCTTTCCAATCGTTCACCAGATGGCGTCGGGGGTAGTCCAACCATGGATTCTCTCGGTATCCAGCTCGTCGGTGGCGGTGGTGGTGGTGGTGGTGGTGCGGGCACTCGTAGGCCTACCACCACGGCAGCTCCGGTGGTCAATAATGGCGGTGGCGGCGGCGGCGGCGGCGGTGCAATTGGTATCGTTGCTGACGGGTCAGTACGGCTCACCGGCCAGGTCCAGCTTGCCGGTGGTAATGGTCAGCGAGGTGTGAACGGAACCACAGCGGGTGCTGGTGGTGGTGGCGGCGGAGGAACCTTCGTCGTACGTGCCACAGGCAACCTGGAAATCGGTGCCACTGCTGCGGTCGATGCGGCAGGTGGAGCCGGTGGTGTCCAACTGGAGTCTCCTAATGGAACCCAGATCCAGAAGGGCGGTCCGGGAGCGGACGGTCTGGTCCTGTTCGAAACCAACGGTAGCCTGGTGGCTCCGGGCACCCTCGACGAGGCTTCTCTGTTGCCTCCTCTGGGCGTGGGAGCCGGAACTTCCTACGGTGTTTCTTCAGGCGCCATCGAAGTCGGGACAGGAACCGATGCTCTGCTACTGGATGCAGCGAATGGTCCTTACACCGTTGACACCGATGCCGGGACCATCAGCAATGCTGTCGGTACGGTCCTGTTTGATAATGGCGGTAACGACGGGACCTTTGAGTTTTCTCAGTTCGAATTGCAGGCGGGAGCGCTTCTGGTCGGTGTCGGTACTAACTCCCTCTTCCTCCGCTCGACAGGTACCGTTGATATTGCCGGTACGATTGATGTCAGTGGAGAAGATGCAGCAGTTCCAGATCTGACCGATCCCTCCGTTCCCGTACCGGGTGCCGGTGGACAGGCGGGTCCTGGAGGTGGCGTTGGTGGTAGTGGCGGACTGGCTCTGTTGGTTTCTCTCATCGATGGAGGAGACGGCGGCATCCCCGACGGTGTTCCTCCCGATCTGATCGATACAGGAGTTCCTCCCGGTGGAGACCCGGGCGGTGCGGTTCCTCCCAATTTAATTTCAGCGGCTACCGGTGGGCAGTCCGCTAGTGGGTCGCTGGCTTCCTGCACCGTTGGTGGTGGAGGCGGAGGTGGATACGCCGCAGAAGGGAATAACGGCAACGGTGCCGGTTCCTGCACCGATCCCGAGTTCCCCGAAGCAGGTCAGGGTGGCAGCTCCTACGGGGCGGCCTCATTCCTGGTTCCAGACCCTCTCGATCCTGAAGCCAGTATTGCTCTCCATGTCGGAGGCCTGGGCGGAGCTGGTGGGGCTGCCATTTTTGATACCGACAGCTCGACACCGATGGCCTCTACCGGCGGTGGAGGCGGTGGCGGTTACATTGAGATCACTGCTAACGGCCCGATGATTGTGTCTGCGACGGCACAGATCCTGGCTCTCGGGGGCGATTCCTTCCTGGCACCGGAGGGTGCTGCGGGAGGCGGCGGTGGAGCAGGCGGAGCGGTCCGGCTGCGTGGCCGTAGTGTCGTGATCGTGGAGTCGGGGGCGATCTTGAATGTCAGTGGTGGATTCGCCAATCAGGAGCCTCCAGGTGGTCCGTACCCGATCAACAATTCGACCAGTAGTGGTGGTGGTGGAGCCGAGGGTTGGGTGCGAGTGGAAACCCCTCTGGGCTTCTCTGACTCTGGCATCGATGTGGTTCCGGCACCGATTGTCAGTACTTTCGCAGTGTTCGAGGCTCCGATGAGTAGCGCCGCTTCCAGGCCTTACTCCCTCGTCAGTGACGACGGCAGTTTCTACACCAATCTGGCCCTGGAGCCGATGACGGTAGATTTGCTTTCCGGAAGTCCTGCCAATCTGCAGGTTCTCTATGAGGGTTACGCCCTCAGCGAAACAAGTGCGGGCGGAATCGGTCCGCTACTCGGTATCGTTTCTGATCCGGCCCTGCTGAGAGATCCTCAGTCGGTGGTGCTACGGTTCTTCCTGTTCCAGGACGTGGTGAATTTAGGATTCACACCTGTGGTGGATGAGGTCAGCGTGGACTTCGATGAAGTTCCGCCACCGCCGCCCGATCCGGATCCGTAACCCCCCCCTTTTGCGAGGGTGCATCGCTAAAATCAACGGACAGAGCCCCCCTGGAACAGCCAGGGGGGCCTCTTTTTTGGGCAGGTTGGCAAAAGTAGGGTCGGAGACGACGAGATTCCTCGCGTGCGAGCAAATGTTCATCTAATCTCAGGTTGGGACTTCGGTTCTTCCCCGGTGCCATGTTGGCCCAGAGGTCGAATCGGCATATCTGTTGTGTAGGGGGGCTCTATGTCACGAATCGTTCACGTTGTGGGGACGGGCACCATCGGGGAACCATTGATCGGATTGCTTTGTCATTACAAGGACAAATTGGGAATTGACGAAGTCACCTTTAACAAGAGGACGCCGCTCTACACTGATCGATCAAAGGTGAAGAACCTGCTGGAGAGAGGCGCTTACCTCTCGACTTCTCCAGAGGCGATGTCTGGGTTCGAGAAATTAGGTATGCAGCCTTCATTTGAAACGAGAGGGGCCATCGAACGATCAGCCGTTGTGATCGACTGCACCCCTTCGGGCGCGGGTCTCGCCAACAAGGAGGAATACTACAAATCTGCGACTTCGGTCAAAGGCTTCGTTGCACAGGGTTCCGAGTTCGGCTTCGGTAAGATGTACGCTCGAGGTATCAATGACGAGGCTCTCATCCCTGAAGAAGATCGATTCCTCCATGTCGTGTCCTGTAACACCCACAATCTGGCAGCAATCATCAAGACAATGGCGTTAGGCAACGGAGCCATGCCTAATAATTTGATTTCGGCAGATTTCGTCTGCATGCGTCGGGCTAACGATGTCAGTCAGGATGCTGGATTCGCTCCCTCCCCCCGTGTTGGTCGACACAAGGACGAAAAATTCGGGACCCATCACGCCCGCGATGCGTACCATTTGTTCCGGACGCTGAATCTCGAATACGGTGGTCTCTTCTCCAGTGCGGTCAAGTTGAACTCCCAGTACATGCACACGCTTAGATTCCGGTTGAAGGTCAAAGAGCCGACGACGATGGAACAGTTACTGACGAGAGTGAAAGAGAATGATCGACTGGCTCGTACCTACAAGAAGTCTTCAAACCAGGTCTTCAGTTTCGGTCGCGATCACGGTTTCTTCGGCAGAATCCTGAATCAGACGGTAATCCCACACGAGGCCCTATCTATCGTGGATGGCACCGATATTACTGGCTTCTGCTTTACTCCCCAGGATGGCAATAGTCTGCTCTCTTCCGTGGCGAGTAGTTGCTGGTTGCTCGATCCAGATACATACGAGGAGAAGCTACAGGTTCTCAAACCCTGGTTCTTTGAAGAGGTCTGAGGTACTTCCGGCGATTTCGCCGCTTGTCGATTATTCGGCTTCAGGATCTTGCTGTTGGATGATAGATAAATCGAGTTCTCCCCCTGGCAGAATCTCGTCACTGATCCACCGGACGACCTGTTCGATCGGGTCTTCCGCATGACCAGGAAGGCCGTTGGGGTATTCGGTCATCAAATCGAGGGCTTCTGAAATAAACACATTCCCATCCGGGAACTCCTGTTCGAGCAGTAGTTCGATGGTTTCTGAAGCCTCAGATATTCCTAGACGTGCCAGTGCGATGGCGACCGCTTCTCTGCGTTCAATCGGAAGTTTGCGGTCCACCAGATCGATACGGAGTCGATCCTCGATGTTCTCACGATGATGCGGGAGATCATGAAGGGTAATCCCTTCGAGGCTTTCGATGGCCATGACGGAGAATTCACCCTCCAGGCTCGGATCTTCCAATAACTCCAGGATTTCGTCGAAGGCGGGACTTCCAATGCGTTGGAGTGAACGGACGGCGATCCGTTGTAGCATCTCATCTTCGACCTGCAGACATCGTATGAGCACACCAGTGGCAGGAGCACTTCGAATCTCTCCCAACAGCAAAGCCATGCACAGCTCTCCGGTAGCGAATCCGTCCTCCTGATCAACGTTGCGTTGCAGCAGGTCGATCATCCCCAGTTCTAACTCTGGATCATCAAAGACGATCGGTACGAGTTCGACGCAAGCACGAGAAACTACGGCTGCCTCCTCGTCAAAGAGGAGTGCAAGACGGGGATCTCGAGGAGAGGAGGTTGATTCCGACATACCTTTATATTTACCTAATTTCCGGGAATATCCAGTCGAACTAATCACTGTATCCAGCGATCTGTTGCCTTTATCGTCGCGCCATGGATCTCCTGGAACCGTTGGACTGGGTTGTCATCTGTTCATATCTCACGCTGGTCGTGGGAGTGGGAATTGCCGTATCGATAAGATCGGGCGGAAGTGAAGAATTTCTTCTTGCCGGACGAAGTATTAGCACGCCGGCAGTATTCCTGTCTCTGATCGCCACGGAACTTTCGGCGGCAACTTTTATCGGAGTTCCCCAGAATGCTTATATCAGTGCCAGCTGGGCGTATCTCCAGTTCGGCTTTGGCGCTCTTCTGGCCAAGATCCTTCTCTCCAGAACACTGGTTCCTCTCTATCACCATCTCGGTGTGAAGACGGTCTATGGTTTGATTCACCATCGGTTCGGTTCTCTACCGCGTAGATGCGTTGCTCTGGCATTTATCGTCGGAAGAATTCTGGCCAGTGGAGTCAGGCTCTACATCGCATCGATTGCGGTGGTGACGGTGACGGGGCTGCCCATCGAATTGGCAGTATTGGTCTGCGCTCTGTTTGCCGGTGCCTATTCTTTAATCGGCGGCATCCGTTCAGTGATTGCCACCGACTCGATTCAGGGTTTCATTTTCATCGTCGCGGCAATCTCGGTGCTGTGGGTGGCGATCGATCGGATTCCTGGTGGAGTTCACGCTCTGTTCGATTGGATCGAAACAACTGATTCGGCAAAGATCCTGTTCTGGCCAGAGGGATCTTCGGTTGACCGAGGATTTTTCTGGTCGTTACTGGCGGAATCCCGTTCCCTTCCGGCAGCGCTGATCGGTGGGTTCTTCCTGACGTTGGCTACCCATGGCACCGACCATGACATGGTGCAGAGGCTCCTGACCTGTCGAGACGGAAATTCCGCTGGCCGTGCTCTGGTGGTTTCCGGTGTTGTCAATCTGCCCTTGACGGCACTGTTCCTTGCCGTGGGTACAGCGATCACTTGCTGCTGGGCTCTTGCCCCTCCTTCTTACGGGACCGGGAATGGCGATGAGATCCTACCCATTTTCGTAATGCACGAGATGCCCCCTGGATTGCTCGGCCTGGTATTGGCAGGAATACTTGCTGCCGCCATGTCGAGCCTCGACTCGGCAGTCTGCGCCATCGCTGCGACCTGGAATGTGGATGTCATGGAGAGTCCTCCTACCCGTCAGGCGAAGGCCGTTCGTCGTACGACTCTCGTGATCGCGGTAGTTCTGGCCCTGTCGGCGCTCTCATTCTCATGGTTACAGGAGTACGGGTGGGCTCCTGCCGACAATCTGGTCGAACTGGCACTGTCGTCGATGACGATCATCTACGGTGCCCTGTTGGGAGTGTTCTTGTGTGCAGGTTTCGTCCCCAGGCGGGGCAGTCCTCGGAGTGTCATGGGAGGATTGCTAACCGGGATCATCTTTGGTGCCTTGTTGTTTTTCCAGAAGCCATTACTTGGAGTCGAGAACCCGGTAATTGCCTGGCCGTGGTGGATCGTCATCACGTCATCCATGACACTTGCCATCTGTGCTGCAGGAGTCGGAACGAACGGTACTGAAAAGCAGGTGAAGAGATGATCGGCCAGCGTCTCTGGATTGGAATCCCAGAGCCTACGATTTCAGAACAAACGCATCAGCAGCTGCTCTCGGTGAAACCCGGGGGAGTCATCCTGTTTGGTCGAAACATCGATTCTCACGCTCAATTGTCTCAGCTTGTTATCGACCTCCGATCTATCCTTGGCCCTTCCCTCCTCATCTCCATCGATCAAGAGGGAGGAAGGGTGGTTCGGATACCCGATGGAGTGACACTTTTCCCGGGGAATCTTGCTCTCGGTGCTGCGGCAAGACGAGATCGTAAACGGACTCTAGAACTGGCTCGTTTGCAGGGCCAAATCTCGGGGAAAGAATTGAGAGAGCTCGGTATCGATGTGAACTTGTCTCCTTGTGTCGATCTGCTGTGCAGTAGCGACGCGAGAGGAATAGGATCTCGATCATTCGGTTCCGATCCGGAACTGACACTGGCACTGGCTACCGAAATCGGCTCCGGACATCGCGAGCAAGGAGTTCAAGATTGCTGGAAGCACTTCCCCGGTATAGGCAGGGTGAAAGTTGATCCTCATTTCGGATTACCAAGGATCCCCGGACAGGCCAGCGACGATCACATGGTGCCTTTCAGAGCAGCTGCAAACGCAGGCGCATCGATGGTCATGACGAGTCATGTCGTCGCTGAGGCGTTAGACCTGGAAAATCCTGTCACAACCTCTCGGCTGGCAGTGACTGACCACCTTCGTATCGAACTCGGATTCCCGGGCGTGATCATCACGGACTGTTTGGAGATGGGAGGGGTGTCGGGATTCGATTTTGAGCAAGTGATTATCGGGGCAACCAATGCCGGTCATGATGCACTGCTGGTCAGTCACACTCCGGAATTACAAATTCGTGCCCGCCAGATCCTGGAACAGATGCAGTCAACCGATTCAACTTTCGATAAAACACATCAAGACAGTCTCCAGCGCCTGAATCGCCTCGAAGGGGGGCGAGCGGCAGAACCGAGCCGATTGCCTTCGGGCGCACAAGTAGCACAAGAAATTGCTCGAGCTGGTACCACTTTGTTGTCAGGTCCGCCGGCAAGAATCGAAGGGGATGGGAAGTGGCTGCTGGTTGTTCCCAGACTGCAGACTCGAAGTCCCGTCGAGGATCCTCTTCGCGGAGAGGATCTCTCGATCCTGGAAAGTCGACTGGGGAAACAGGTCGACTGCCTCAAGATCGATTTTGATGCTGATGATGAAATGATCGGAAAGGTGATCGAACGCGGTCGTCCAGCAGCGGGAGTCATCATGGTACTTCAGGGGTTTCGACACTCCGAGCGGACACGAGCACTGGTGCAAGCGCTGGCTCGGGAGAACGGCCGACTGATCATCGTTTTGCTGGAGGATCCTCGAGATCTGGTGGCGGTCCCTGCCGGAGATCAGATTTCTGTCATCACCGCATTCGGATTTCGTCCGGTTCACCAGGCGGCGGTGGCCTCAGCACTGATGGGCGAATTTGAACCGTCTGATCAGTCTCCTGTGCAGTTTTCCTGAGTGTCGAGGATAGGTCGTCATCGGTTTGACTAGAGACGGACGTATTCGAACTCCAATGGCTGGCCGTTAATGCCGCGTGCCGGGGGAGCAATCCAGTTGGCCATCTTCCCCGGTTCAACCACCTGATTCATAATCGAGATCAGATAGTCATTATCCTCGTTGTTGAGGAGCCAGCGTTCTGCGTTCTGCTCCAGTTTCTCCCTGGTGATGAGGTTTCCTTCGGGATCGAAGGAATGATCGGCGTAGAGTCCCTGGTGGCGATGGAAGCGACGACTGGGAAGAGTAATTCTCGTTTCGAGCTCCAATTTTTCCAGCGTTCGATTCCATTTTCGGAGCGCTCGTTGAACGTCATCGATGTACTCATCTCGCAACACTTCGTTGATGGCGTTGCGATAGTGGACCTCCTCCTCATGCACGGTGTCATTGATGACCTGAGGGATGATCTTGATACCCTCCTTCATGATGTGGTCCTCATAACGAGATTGTTCCTTGAACCTGCCCTTGAGGCCTTCGCCGAAAAAGTTAGCAGCATTGGATGAGATCTCTCCCCCGAACAGGTCGAGACTGTAAGTAAACCAGTAATTGATTGACCTCTGAATCATGTCGAGGGGGATTCCGCCAGCCTTCTTCGGGTCGCCATCGGTTTCTTTGGTCAGTTCGGCACTTCGCTTGATGATTCGATCGAGGCCAGTCTCGCCGACGAACAGGTGATGGGCTTCCTCGGTGAGCATGAAGTCGCAGGTGCGAGCCAGTGGCTCGAAGCCACTTTCCGCCAGTGATGCCAGTTGAAACTTACCATCGCGGTCGGTGAAGTGAGTGAAGCAGAAGAAGGAAAGCCAGTGGTCACAAGGTTCATTGAAGGCATTCAAGATACGTGGCTTGTCTTCATCTCCACTACGACGGCTGAGCAGTTCTTCCGCCTCATCGCGTCCATCCTTGCCGAAGAAACGAAACAGTAGGTAGACCATCGCCCAAAGGTGACGACCTTCTTCAACGTTGACCTGGAACAAATTTCTCATGTCATAGAGGGAGGGAGCGATGGTGCCGAGAAATCGTTGCTGTTCGACCGAAGCTGGTTCGGTATCGGCCTGGGTGACTATGATCCGGCGTAAGTTGCCCCGATATTCGCCGGGAATCTCCTGCCAGGTTGGTTTTCCGAAATGGTCGCCAAAACCGATGGTGTTATTCGATTCGGTAGGAGTCAGGAAGATGCCCCAGCGATAATCGGGCATCTTGACATAATCGAAGTTGGCCCAGCCTCCTGATTCGACCGAGATGGCGGTACGAAGGTAAATATCGTTGGTCTGAAATCCAGCGGGCCCCATGTCATTCCACCACTCCATGTAGAGAGGTAGCCAGTGCTCCAGGGCCCTCTGGAGGCGCTTGTCGCCGGCGAGATCGACGTTGTTTGGAATCTTCCCGCTTCGATCAACCTTGCTTATCATTGTTCCTCTTCCCGATCAAACTCGATCCCAGGCGAACTCGGGCCTCTCAGGTCTGCCATAGAGTGTCAAAGCACCGTGTGGTCCGGTGGCATTGGGACGGATGAAAATCCAGTTTTGCCATGCACTGAGTCGTCCGAAGACCTTGCTCTCCAGGTTCTCCGGTCCGGCGAAGCGTAAATTGGCCTCCATCCCCGTCAGCGAGTCAGGAGACAGGCTGACCCGCTCCTCGATGGCGACTGGAATCATGTCCTCATAGTCGAACTCGTCGAGAGCTTCGGTTACGAGTCCCATCTGTTCGGCGGTCGGTGCGTTCAGCCGAGAGTAGTTGCCCTGGTTTGATTCCAGCAACTCCGCTTCGCCTAGTAGGCGGCATTCGCTACGAGTGATGTCGGTGGTCATTGGCAGCAGGCCTTCATTCATCGTCGATCTCTGGATTTCAACACCCTCTTCGTCCAGCATGTAGATCCGGTCGCAGGCGAGAGCTAACTCCAGAACCGAGCCGCCGAAGCAGGATCCTTGCTCGATGAGAGCGAAGAAACTACAAGAGGTCCGTTCCATTCGCTGGATCACATGAGTGGTCAGATGAAGAATCTGATCGATGAACCAGTCACCTTGATGGTCGACGAGGATTTGATCCCAACCTTGGATATCGTCGAGATTTCCCTTCGTCTTGACGATGACAAGTCCTATATCGTTGCGGTTGACACGCAGATCAAGAAGGGCGTCTTCCAGTTCCCGTGCAAATCGCAATGGCCAGAAGGAATCTCCCGCGGCATGAATCTCTTCCAAGGTCGTTGGTGCCGCTGCTACCGGCGGAACTTCGATGGTGAACTCTGCAGTGCGTTTTTCTGACTGGTAAGCCACCGATAGGGTCGAAGTGCTGCGGACACCGTCAACATCGGAGATCTCGATCGGTCCCAGGACGATCCCTTTACGATCTTGTCTTCCTGGGCGATCCTGGAGGATCTGGTCGAGATGGTTCTGCAAATTCTCATCGAAGCGTGATCTCGGTGCGATGGTATCGACCAGTCCCCACTCCAGGGCTCGTTTGCCCTTGAATCCTTCGGCGAGGGTGCAGAAGACATCCGCTCGATCCCTGCGGACCTTGCGCTTGTCGACCAGCCGGGTCAGTCCACCAGTTCCCGGTAGCACTCCGAGCAGGGGAGTTTCGGGCAAGCTGACGGCGCTGTTGCCGTCATCGATGAGCCAGATTTCATCGCAGGCGAGGGCGAGTTCGTATCCGCCCCCGGCGCAGGGACCGGTGATGGCGCAAATCGTCCGAACATCGGACTGGGCAGCCCAATCCTCCAGTTCGCAACGGGTCTCGTTGGTGAACTTGCAGAAGTTAACCTTCCAGGAATGGCTCGAGACTCCGAGCATGTGGATGTTCGCCCCGGAGCAGAAGACCTGTTCATGATTGCTGCTGATGACAAGGGAGGTGATTTCGGGGTGTTCAAATCGCAGGCGCCGAACAATGTCGGCCAGTTCAATATCGACACCGAGGTCGTAGGAGTTCAGTTTCAGCTCATATCCATCTCTGAGCGGGAATTCGGGATCCACACTCATGTGAATCCGCATCACCTGCCCCTCCTTCTTGACGTCCCAGTGACGATATTGCGAGGGATCTACCTGGAAGGAGATCGATTCCATCAGCTGCTCTCTTCCCTGTTCTCCCGGAGATGATCGGATCCCGGGCAGGATGCTTCAAGCGGCCCAGGAACCCGATCATCCTGCCGCATAGAGTCGGATGGGGCAACCAATCCGACTTCTCTTGCGCCGCTCTGTCCGCTGGATCACGACGATTCACTGGTTCCGAACGGTTTCGTTCGGATATGATCCTCTATTCGCGAGAGGATCCCTTTCCGGGTCAGGAAGGATGGTATCGAGCCATGCGGCGGACGATGCTGCACTCGAAGATTCACAGGGCCACAGTCACCGCGGCTCACCTTGACTACGAGGGTAGCGTGTCGATCGACACCGATCTGCTCGAGGCCGCTGACATCGTGCCTGGCCAGCAGGTTCACATCTGGAACGTCACCCGGGGCAGCCGAATTGTCACATACGCTCTCCCGGCGGAATCCGGAACGGGGGCGGTCTGTATCAATGGTGCCGCTGCCCACCAGAACTGTCCTGGAGATCTCGTGATTATTGCCAGCTGGGTCGAGCTGGAGGATTCCCGGATTCAGGATCACCAACCCAGGGTGGTTCGAGTTGATTCCGAGAATCACATCACCGGGACCGGGCAGGAAGTTCCCGGACCATCGTTGCCAGTGGACTCTCAGGTGCCGACTTACCAGTAGCCGTTGATCGGGGGGACATGTCTCAGCAACGAACCACCCGGACCTTGAGGGTCAATGGTGAACAGCATCATGTTGCATTCAGCGTCCATCACAGTTTGCTCGAAGTGTTGCGAGAAGAGCTGGGACTCACCGGCACCAAGCATGGTTGTGAACTGGGCGAATGCGGAACCTGTACAGTTCTGATCGACGGGAAACCGCTGCTTAGCTGTCTCGAGCTTGCTGCTGAGTGTGAGGGTCGAGAAGTCGAGACTGTCGAAGGAATGATGCGCGGCAATGAACTTCATCCGCTGCAATCTTGTTTCGCCGACCTCGGAGCCGCTCAGTGTGGCTACTGCACTCCGGGTATTCTGCTGGCAGCACAGGCTCTATTGGCAGAAAACGATGCTCCCAGTCGAGATGAGATCGTCACTGCTCTGTCCGGAAATCTGTGTCGGTGCACCGGATATCACAAGATTCTCGAAGCGGTCGAATGGGCGGCAGCCCAGTTACGAGGTGACGAGTCATACCGTCTTCCAGAGAGTGCATTCTATGGTGATCCGGTGCCCGGAGAGAAGGTCACCGATGCATGAATCCCGTCAATCCGATGACGAGAAAGGCCCGGTGACCAGCGACGAACTGCGCCTGATCGGAACCCCATTTCGACGCGTCGATGGTCGCGCCAAGGTGACCGGTCAGACTCGCTTCGCCGATGACCTCTTCTTTCCACGCATGGTCCACATGAAACTGGTTCGCTCGACCGTACCTCATGCCCGCATCGTCAGTATCGATACCTCCAAGGCGCAGAAAATGCCCGGAGTGCTGGCTTTTCTGACCGGTGATTCGATGCCGGTTTCCTTCGGTATATTGCCGGTCAGCCAGGACGAACATGCCCTCTGTCAGGACAAGGTTCGTTTCGTCGGAGACCCGGTGGTCGCGGTGGCGGCATTGACCGAGGACCAGGCGCACGAGGCCGCGCTTGCCGTTGAGGTCGAATACGAGTCGCTCGAGACGATCGCCACCATCGACGAGGCGATCTCTACCGCCGAGCCGAGGATTCATGATTACGGTGATGAGGGAAATCTACACAAGAAAATCTCGATGGAGTTTGGTGATACCGAAGTTGGATTCGCCGAAGCCGATCATGTCTTCGAGGATGTACTCTATTTCGAGGGCAATACCCATCTACCGATGGAACAACACGCGACCGTGGCACTCACCGAGGAGACCGATCGGATCACCGTGTACTCGTCGACTCAGACTCCTCACTATCTGCACCGGTCGCTGGCCAAGGTACTGGAACTCCCCGCAGCCAGGATTCGCGTCATCGCCTGTCCAAACGGCGGTGGTTTCGGTGGCAAGAGTGATCCCTTCAACCATGAGATCTGTGCTGCGAAGATGGCGTTAGAACTGGGACGCCCGGTGAAGATCTGTCTCACAAGAGAAGAGGTCTTCTACTGTCATCGCGGTAGGCATCCAGTGCTGATGAAGATTCGCACCGGGGTCAAGAAAGATGGCACGCTCACTGCACAGCATCTTCAAACGGCTCTCGACGGTGGTGCCTACGGTAGTTATGGCGTCGCCAGTACCTACTACACGGGGGCCCTGCAGACGGTGACTTACGAGCTGCCGAAGTATCGCTTCGATAGCATCCGTGCCTTTACCAACAAACCACCCTGCGGTCCGAAGCGGGGTCACGGTACGCCACAGCCGCGCTTCGCCTTCGAGGTTCACCTCGACAAGATCGCGCATGAATTGTCGATCGATCCAGCGGATCTTCGGCTGCAGCAGCTGGTGGCTCCCGACAGTGTCACCTCCAACTGGTTGAAGATTGGTTCGATGGGCCTCGGCAAGTGCATCGAGGCGGTGGTCGCCGGCAGCGGCTGGCGCGAGCGTTACGGTAAACTGCCAGAGGGAAGAGGACTGGGCCTGGCCTGCGGTTCTTATCTCAGTGGCGCGGGTCTCCCCATCTACTGGAATCACATGCCGCAGTCGGGGGTCCAGCTGCAACTCGATCGCTCCGGTGGCGTGGCACTGTTCTGCGGTGAAACCGAGATCGGACAGGGATCCGATTCGGTGATCGCCGCGATTACCGCCGAGATTCTCGGCATCGATCTGCACGATATTCGACTGTGCGTCGCTGACACCGACCTGACGCCGGTCGATCTTGGCAGTTACTCCTCTCGCGTGACACTGATGGCAGGAAACGCGGCAATCCAGGCCGCCGAGAGGGCACGTGATCTGGTGGCGAAGGGAGCTGCAGAGGAGCTCAAGGTTCCGGCCAGGGAACTGGTTTTTGCCGACGGACGGGTGTTCCACGGTGAGGACCCCGACACGGGGATGAGTTTTTCAGACGCGGTGATCGCGGCGGAGTCACGTTTCGGCACCCTCGGCACCACCGGAAGTTACACCCCACCTCGTTCGCCGGGGCGCTACCGTGGTGCAGGAGTCGGGCCATCGCCGGCTTACAGTTACAGTGCGACGGTGGTGGAGACGGAAGTGGATCCGGAAACGGGTCTCTACCGCATCGAGCACATCTGGATGGCCCACGATGTCGGGAAGTGTATCAACCCCGCACTGGTGATGGGCCAGATCGAGGGTTCGGTCTACATGGGGCTGGGCGAGGCGATGATGGAGGAACAGGTATTCCGTCGCTTGCCAAAGAAACGTTCCAACGCACTGGTCCACAAGCATCCTTCGATGCTCGAGTACAAGAGCCCGACCTTTGCCGAGATGCCACCTGTGACCAGTTACATCATCGAGGATCCCGATCCCAATGGTCCGTTCGGGGCCAAGGAGGTCGGACAGGGACCGTTGCTACCGATCATGCCAGCGGTCGCCAACGCTGTCTTCGATGCGGTGGGGGTGAGGATCGATCAGGTGCCGATTGCTCCTCACATGATTCGTCAGGCGATCGAGGCCAGAGACAAGGGCAAGGAGGCTCGCTTCGGGCCAAAGTCATTCCCGCACATCGATTTTGG
>Ga0310342_100001610_pt1 | contig 14121 bp, 11 predicted proteins | sample S15DNA20500_MG_FD_206155 | JGI IMG/M metagenome (GOLD analysis project Ga0310342, IMG submission 206155) | Marine microbial communities from station ALOHA, North Pacific Subtropical Gyre - S1503-DNA-20-500_MG | ecosystem: Environmental > Aquatic > Marine > Oceanic | place: Pacific Ocean: North... | reverse complement strand
CATGTACCAGTAATCGCTCGCCTCCCTGAACTTTCAGAAACCCCCAGCAACCGAGCGTTGATCTTATCGGCCTGCTGCCGACGACGCAACACTGACCTGACCGCCTCTCTGCGGGCAGCAAACCATTGCATCAAGACGAAACCCCAACTATCTTAACCGGTTGCCGGACGCTATTTATTTTCCACTCACTTGGAGACTGCCATGAACCTGTTGCTTCGCACCTCAGTCATTAGCTTCCTGTTACTAGGCTTCCTCAGCCCCGTCGATGCCGGTCACCGCATCATGGTCCAGGGCAACAACAAGCTGGCCCTGGTTGATGAGGACGGCAAAATCGAATGGGAAATGAAATGGGGCGGTATCCACGACATCCATGTCCTCCCCAGTGGCAACATCATGGTCCAGGAACGCAATCGCAAGATTGTTGAAATTGACCCCAAGACCAGGAAAGTCGTTTGGTCCTACGACGCTACCAAGGAAAATGGCAACCAGGGAAAACGTATCGAGGTACACGCCTTCCAGCCGCTGGCCAATGGTCGCATCATGATTGCCGAGTCAGGAGCAGGTCGTATTATTGAAATCGATCGGCAGGGAAAGATGCACCACCAGATTAAGCTTAAAGTAAAACAGCCCCATCCTCATCGAGACACACGACTAGCCCGCAAATTACCTAACGGAAACTACCTGGTCTGCCATGAAGGGGACGGTGCAGTACGGGAATACGAAGGAAAAACGGGTGAGGTTGTCTGGGACTATGACATCCCCTTGTTCGGCAAACAACGTCGTGGCGGCCACGGTCCAGAAGCCTTCGGCAACCAGGTCTTCGGGGCTGTCCGACTGGCTAATGGAAATACCCTCATCGCTACCGGCAACGGACACAGTGTCCTGGAAGTAACACCCAAGAAGAAGATCGTCTGGAAAATTGAACAGAAGGATCTGCCAGGCATCACGCTGGCCTGGGTCACCACGTTAGAAGTCCTGGCCAACGGTAACTATGTCATTGGCAATTGCCACGCGGGTCCGCAAAACCCGCTAGTCATCGAAATCGAACCCAAGACCAAGAAGGTCGTCTGGACCCTCGACAAGTATGACGTTTTTGGCAACTCGGTTCCTAACACGCAACTGCTCGACACGCAGGGACCGACCATTCGCTGAGCAGAGGCCATCTTCTCGGAGCACTGGTCTTTTCCGCCAGCAAAGGATACTCAAATGAGACTGCGCAGATTCACCCAGGTCATCATTGGCCTTTACTGCCTCGTTGCCTTCAGCAGCCTGGCGCTTCGGGCAGACCAGCCGAACCAGCAAAAACCGTTACAGGTCTTCATCCTGGCTGGCCAGTCCAACATGCAGGGAGTCGGCCGCGTGGCAGCCGATCCCAATCGCAACGGCGGCCAGGGTTCGTTGGAATACCTGGTCAAGAACCCCGCTTCCGCGGCGCGCTTCAAACATACGATCGACAAAGACGGTAACTGGCTGGTTCGTGATGACGTCTGGATCTGGTACCTGGGCCGCAAAGGGGGCTTGAGTGTTGGTTATGGTGCCAAGCAAAACCATATCGGCCCGGAATTTCAGTTTGGACATGTGGTGGGAGAACATTTCCAGCAACAAGTTCTCATTATCAAAACCGCCTGGGGCGGCAAGAGCCTGACCAAGGATTTTCGCCCTCCCAGTGCTGGTGGAGAAGTGGGTCCCTACTACCATGAAATGGTAAAGCACATCCACACCGTCCTGGCCAACTTGAAAGATCATTTCCCCACCTACAGCGGGCAAGGCTACCAGATCGCTGGCTTCGGTTGGCACCAGGGATGGAACGACGGACTTAAAATGACAGCCGTTGACGAATACGAACAGAACATGGCGCACCTGATCAACGACCTGCGCAAAGAACTCGGGATCAAGAACCTGCCGGTGGTCATTGCCAACAGCGGCTTTGGCGGTCGTAAACAGAAAGTCGACCGGCGCTTGGGAATCATGAAAGCCCAGGCCGCAGTTGCCCAGCGAGCTAAATTTAAAGGGTCCGTGGTGACCGTTGAAACGAGAGACTTTTTTCGCCCCGCCGATGTCTCACCAGCGAACCAGGGCTATCACTGGAACGCCAATGCCGAGACTTATTTTCTCATCGGCAACGCCATGGGCCAGGCGATGAAGAAGCTGGTCACAAGCGGTCCGAACAAGTAACCTCCTGGCTGCTACAACCGGAATCGCCAGCAGACTATTTTTTGCGCCTGGCAATCCGATTGCAAATCTTCTGTTAGAATGTCTGCTCAGCTGTTACTGGTTTCCTTCTGAGCCGCAAGAGTTCGTATGGGCAAGAAAAATAAACGACGCAGATCACTCGCCAAACAGAAAATGTTCAAGGTAGTCACCCTGCTTCTGACCTGCCTGGCCTGCTCCACAATCTGCCTTATTGGGATTCTGATCCGAAACCGGTTACCGCTTTACGTCCAGGAACCGGGGCATGAGTTAACCGGGCATCGCTACCTTTATGATCAACTTTACGGCTGGAAGAACATTCCAGGCTGGCAAGCCAGCACCATCAACCAACCGCTCTCCATCAACTCCAAGGGACTGCGTGACCGCGAATACCCGTACCAGAAAGCTGCTGACACCAAACGCATCCTGGTCCTGGGAGATTCCTACACCTGGGGATATGGTGTCGGCAACAAGGAGATCTATACAGAAGTTCTCGAAGAGGCCCTACAGGACAAGTATCCCCATTACGAGGTCCTTAATGCGGGAGTTTCCGGCTGGGGTACCGACCAGCAATACTTGTTTCTAATCACCGAAGGCCTCAAATATTCACCCGACCTGGTGATCGTAAGTCACTTTATCAACGATCTGGATGAAATCCTGCAAACAGAATCGTACGGCCTGCAAAAACCGATTTATCGTTTGCAGGGGAACAACCTCGTCCCTGGAAATTTGCCTGTTCCCAGGCCAAGCCTGGCAAACACCAAGACCGTCCAACGAATCAACCCGTTCCTGTTAACCAAACACCTGCTAGAAGAGATGCAACGAAAATGTGCCGAAGTCAATTGCCCGCTCGTGGTCATGCAGTTCGGTACATTTATTTTTCCTGACCGAGACGATTCCATCAAACTGCGAAAACTGATCACGGCCGCCTTTCCTCTGATAGAGAATGTCCATTACCTTGATCTTGATGGAGCGTTCTCGGCCGCCGAGTTAAGCGCAGAGGAATTGATCGGCAAGAACAAGGATCATCATTGGGATGCGAATGGACACCGCCAGACGGCAGAAATCCTCTACCGTTTCCTGCAAGAGCAGCAGCTACTGAGTGTCCGGTAAAGCGGTGTTCGATGAAGGATCGGCTGCTGGTGCCTTTTCAGCGGTCGCAAGTTCCTCACGCCGGAGACCGAGAACTCGCTCGGCCTCTTTTCGTTTCTCTGCCCCCAACTCGGTGTTGGGGAACCCGTAAGGAGTCGGCAGTGCCAGGGCGGCCTCCAGGGCAGCGATACACTCGCGCAACGACTGTTGTTGTTCGACAAGGGCCTGGGCATTCATCGGCTGATCGCCCAAAATCCCCTTCTTGATTTCGATGATTTCGTGTGTCAATTCATCAATCGACATGTAATGCCGGATGCGCGGTCGCACGTGAAGCATTTGCTTGTGTAAGGTCAATTGTTTTTCAGACCTTTGCAGGGCAACCATTGGATACTGGGTTGACTGAAGTTCTCGCTCGTGGTTGACCATATAGGTAAACACGACAATCAAAATTGGCAGACCCAGGTAGAGACCTTGTCGAAAAAGCACTTGCGCCGGTGAACGCGACCCGGCTCGCCCTGCCCACCAGGAATGACCGGATTCTTGTTGCGTATCCCTAGTATCGCCTGTCGCCGTCTCTTCCAAGACCAGGTTTTGCTGGTTTTCCTTGTGGCGAAATTTCCAGATAAAGCCGTCATAGTAGTAATGCAAGAATGTCGAGGTGAAACCAACCGCAGCCAGTACTCCTCCATACCAGACACCGATTGAACTGTGAAACAATGTCGCGCCACCGCCACCGGAAAGTTTATGCCACGTCTTAAATGGCAGCGTCACACCAAAAAAGGAGACTGCTACTCCGTATATCAGGCAAGCAATCACGTAAACCGCCAGGATCACAAATCCACCCTTGGCAAAAGCCCGGGTAAATCCCTTGGTGCGAGCACGATCCTTGGTAGCCAGGCCCCGATTATATTTCCAGACAATCGCCAGGTACTGAGTCACATGCACCATTCCCAACGTAGCAAAGCCAAGTGAAAAATTCCAACCTGGCACGATACGCTCAATCAACGGATTGGGAACATATGTTAACAGCATGACGCCAAACGTAATCGCCAGTAGCCAGAGCTTGGCCTTGCTGATGTAATAGCCCCGCTTGAAACACCAAGCCAGGTAGCCGACATACACGAGCCCCATTCCCGCGGCCGTCATGATGGCGAACCGTTCCAGCCACAAGTAGGCACTCGTGCCAAACACAAACACCAACGGCAAACTGTGATTGTCCTGCAAGTCATACAGCAGGTCGGGCAACCACTCAGAAATCAAAACAAGAATACAGATAAACCATATCCAAGAAACTGCCAGGTCCATCCGGGCTGCGATCTTACGAGGAGCCTGGTTGTGACGATCATAAATGCGCATGAATCCGTAATGCTGCATCAGGAAGTGCCATGGATCCCAAATTAACAACACCACGAAAAGGAACAACATACTGTCAGCAATCTTCTCTGCATTCTGTCCGCTCTGCTCGCTGCTAATGATGACATAGTAAACCGCGGCCAAAGCCAGTCCGAACGGAATCACTGGCCCCAAGATTAATTCCCAGCGAAATCGACGCAGCAAATCACGATCGCCATAAATCCGAATAAAGGTCGGGAAATGGTGCGCCACATTGAAAACCATGAAAATCGAGAGCACCACCCCGACACTTGTCAGTTGCAATGTTCCCACGGCCCAGAAGAAGGCCAAGATGGGCGCGGCAATAATGAACACAATGTCCCAGTTCCTGCTAATGATCCAGTTTTGTGCAGGACGTGATGTCGGCAAAGAACCAGCCGCTAACGACATAACTACCACCTGAAGTCAAAAACAGAAACAAGTCTGGTGACGAGAAGACAAGGACTCCCTGGTTTCATCTTATCTTGAGCCTCGCCAAGCCGCAATGTTTGGGTGATTCTTCCATCGTCACAAAAGTCCCTGAAATTCAAGGTTTTTGCCGCAGCACCACCAACCGGAACCAGAGTCGAAACAGATCCACGACCGCTCCGCAAACATTACCCCAAGATGCTCCCCGCGCCTTGCCTGCGATCCGCTTCTCCGGGCGAATATCGACTTTACCAATTCGGTAGCCTCGACGGACTGCACGAATCATCCGTTCCGCCTCAGCAAACACACTGCGCGATTGAACCTCAATATCCTGGATCACCTCCCGCTTACGACACTTAATGCTGCCAGGGTCATAAAGATCTACACGAAACAACAGTCGTGGCAGGAAGCGATAAAAGAACGAGACCAGTTTTCGATAAACGGTATAGTTGCGAAACAGGCGATTACAGATAACGACATCGAAATCGTTGAGCATGGGAACGATTTCTCGTAACGCTTCCGGAGGAAATTCGCCGTCACCAGGTACATCAAAGACATACTCCTTTTGGGCACTGGCATAAAGCTCCTCGAAAGTCGAGCAAATCCCCTCGTTCTGCTCATGGTACAAAAGCCGCACAATCTGCGGATGACTGGCCTCTAGATCTGCGGCCACCGCTCGCGTCCCATCGGTGCTGCCATCATCCAGGATGATCACTTCGTAATCATCACTACACTCCCGCAGCACCTGGAGGCCCCGTTCAAAAACAATTGCCAATGACTCAGCTTCGTTATAGGCAGCGATTACAAGAGAAACACTTGGCATCAGGTCGACGCACCTACCAGGAAATTGCCAATCATCAGGTATTCCGTCGCGGTGACACCCAGAAAAGCGAGCGCATCCTGGGGCCGATGAACAATCGGTTCCCAGTCTGAGTTCAAGCTGGTGTTAAGGACGGCCGGGATACCTGTCAGCTGATAAAATTGGGAAATCATCTGGTAGTAAAGCCCATCTGATTCCTGCACACTCTGCACACGAGCCGACCCGTCGACATGAATGCTGGCCGGAAATTCATTCAACCCCTGCTCGTTCGCGGGAAAGGTAAAGGACATGAAAGGTGAATTTCCGTATGTCGAAAACCGCTCAGGACAAACTTCATGCAGGGCAGATGGAGCAAACGGTCGGAACTTCTCCCGATGCTTGATGCGGTTCACCTTGTCTTTCATCTCGGCATTGCAGGGGTTTGCCAGCAGCGATCGGGCTCCCAAGGCCCGCGGGCCAAACTCCGCACGTCCCTGGAACCAGGCCACCGTTGCCCCTTCAGCCAGTAGTTGAGCAGTCCGTTCTGCTGGATTATCCACCGTCACATAGGGAGCACCACTAGTATCGAGCAGTTGTTGGATTTGACCATTGTCAAATTCGGGTCCCAGGCAAGCGGTCTGCAAGGGAGCAAACTGATGGCCATGGTCAACTGCGACCTGGACAGCAGCGCCTAATGCGGTACCCGCATCACCAGCGGCTGGCGGTACAAACACTTGCTCGAACATCGCATCCGCAACGACATTCCCATTCATCAGGCTGTTATGAGCCACACCTCCACAGAGACAAAGATAGCGATCCTCAGGCTGTTTGAACCGTTTCAGGATTGCCATCACAGCAGCTTCCAGCGTCGCCTGGGTGCTGGCAGCGATATCCGCATGATGGGATTCCAAGGGCATGTCCCGCTTGCGAGGCGGTGGCAAGTGTTCGGCTACCTTGTCGTTAAAAATTGGCAGCTGTTCCGTGGGGAATGCCGGGTACTTGTTCAGGACTTCCTGGTGCAAGTACCTCTCGTTGAGTTGATACCCGTCGGATGTTACCTGCAGCAGGAAAGAAAGATCCACGTCCGGCTTGCCGAATGCGGACAAGCCCATCACCTTGTATTCACCGTGGTTGCTGCGGAATCCAAGATACTGAGTCATCAAGGCTGCAAACAAACCGATCGAATTGGGGAACCCCTCTTCGTGTAACAATTCCAGTTCCGTACCAGAACAGCGGTAGACTGCCAGCGAGACCCCATCACCCGACCGATCGATACTCAGCGCCAGGGCGCTGGGAAATCCAGAGAGGTAGTAAGCGGACGCGACATGGGCTCGATGGTGCTGAACAAACTTCACCTCGGGACAATAGCCAAACTGAAAACCAAAATAAGATTCCAGTCGATCGGCAAAATTCTGCCACGTCACCCTGGGAAAAGCCAGGCAGTCGACGTCCTCAATGGTAATGTCAGCCTGTTTCAAGCAGGAACGAACCGACTCATACGGAAACAAACCGGTGGCATGTTTTTGCCGCAGGAATCTCTCTTCTTCTGCTACCGCTACAATTTCATTATCACGAATCAGCGCACTGGCGCCGTCGTGATCAGAGCGACCAAAGTTCCCATGAAGTCCCAGAATATACATCGTTTCCCCGCGCCTCGTGAAGCACTCATAGTGCTTCTGTTATGGCAGCATTCGTTACAAGCGCCCAGTGGGTGCCCTGACCTGAATCGTTACTCACGGTCCTTTGTTTCTCTGTTTTAATATTTCCACTTCTGCCATCTTCTGCACCGCCAGCGGAAATCTCGGGTCTTCCTTGAGAACCTTTTGAAACGTCGCTTCCGCAGCCTCCCATTGCTTCCGCTGCATGTGGACCATGCCGCGCAGGCAGAGCGAATCATGCTGGAGGATTTCCTCATCCAGTACAAATTGCACTTCGGACAACACCTCATCGTAACGTTCCAACTGAAACAACATCGTTGCGTACAAGATGCGCGCTTCCGCATGCCCGGGACGAATGCGAATGGATTCCTTCACTGCCTCTACCGCTGATTTTAATTCCTGCTCAGAACCGTGGTATCTGTAAAGATTCCAATGGTGACGCGCCAAGCGAAAATAAATATCTTCCCGCGCCGGATCGTCTCCCAATACCTTGAGCACATGCTTAAAGAGCGCTTCCGTATCATGCCAGATTCTTACCTGCTGATGACTGGCAATGGCCAAACTCATAACGAGCAGCACGCTGCCCCCCATGACCGCGCGATAGATTTCAGACCGATACGACCGGGTCATTAGGCCGACAAAAAACAAGCTCCAAATAACACTGACCGTTAACGCGTAGCGGTCGTTGGCCACGTGGTTCATCTGGGTCAGTCCCAGTACTGGAAAGATCATAATGAGGTGGCAACACCAGCCAGCGAGCAAACCGGGAACCCGCTTGCGGAACAGCCAGGCCAGGGTCGAAATCAATAGAAATCCCGCAGCACTGAAGACAAACATGAGACCCAGCGGATTAAACTGTGACAATGTTGTATAGGTCGGTGACAAGTTCAGCGGAAACCAAATACGCCAGACATAGTAAGTCCAAACATAGAACCCCTGCATCACGCGTGCAAACAAGCCAAACTGATCCCAGGGAGGTGACGGTGGATCACTGTACTGCGGGTGATACATTTGCAATCCGATCGTGACCAGGGCAACCAAAACTCCCGCCAACAAGAACGGCAACTTCTCGATCAAGACCGCCCGGTCGCGCCCAGCTTTCCACCAGGCCGTGGAAAGCTGCAACCGTCGCAACGGAAACAGGTCGAGCACCACCAGCACCAAAAAAAACCCAATTCCAATCGGATGAGAAAGCAATGACAATACGTAGGCCAGCAGGGCATACCAAAGCATGGGGTCACGCGAGATGGGTCCCTGGAACTGAGCATGCTTTAAGTAGAACCAGATGGACAAAAACAAGAAAGTTATTGCCAGGCAGTGATTCCCGGAAGAAGCCCAAGCCACCGGTTCCACGCGTAAGGGATGAAGGCTCCAAAACAATGCCGCCACCACGCATACAAACACTTGCCGCTGACGCAACAACGGCCCCGCCTTCTTGCCCTGCCGCTTTCTCAAAATGGTGAACAACTCGTAACAAATCAAATAAAGCAGCAGGGTACTCGCGGCGTGAAGTAACCAACTTCCAAAATGATAGCCAAAGGCAGTCATTCCCTCCTCCGTGGGAGGAAACAGCTCGTAAATTAAACTGCGATAGAGTCCCGTCATCGGAGTGAAGTGGCTCGTTGACTGCAAGTCGCCAAAAATGACAGGCAACCGCTCAAAGCTGAGGCCACCAACGAGCGGATTATCGATGATCGCCCGATCATCATCCCACATGACGAAATCGGCGCTCAGTATGAAACAAAACGTCAACAGGGGCAGCACAAAACAGACCAGCCCGCCACACTGCTTGAGCATCCTCTGTTTGGAACGCGACATACAACTACCTGAACAATCAAGATTCCCGTCAATGCACCAGCAACTCGATCCAGTCTAAATGAGATGCTCATTATTTTCTATCCAAATCGGTCAAACAACAGCTCCTAAAACCACCAAAAGAGCTCTCAGGGAGCTTGCTCAATAAAGTGGAATCTGGCAACATGGTTCCCAATCCAGCCGCTCTCACTGTCCGGCGACGCGCTGAAATGTCACCCCACCAAACAACCACCTGGAGCACTTCTACCATGCGATACTGGCATCCCTTGTGTATTCTCCTGGCCATCTTCGCAACTGATGCCAGAGCCCATGATCTTTGGCTTCTGCCCGACACCAAGCCGACCGTTGGCAACCAGTTGATTGTCCTTGCCCGCCAGGGGATGGACTTTCCCAACAGCACCAAGGCACTCAGCACCGACAAATTCTCACATCGCATTGTCATCGGCCCCGATAACAAGCGAACCACGGCCCAGCCAGCTGGCAAACGTGACGCATCGGGTTTAATGCAAATCGCCACCAGCAAACCGGGCCACTATATCTGTGCCGTCCGCACACGCACCCGGGTCATTACGCTCAAAGCCGACAAGTTCAACCACTATCTGGTGGCTGACGGCTTGCCTCACATCTATTCCTTGCGGGCCAAAGAAGGAACACTCGATCAAGATGGAGTCGAACAGTATTCCAAGTCTCCCAAGGTACTGCTCAAGCATGGAGAAGGTGGCGGTGACCCCTGCCAAGTCGTCGGCCTGCCACTGGAAATCGTCCCCCTGACTAACCCCTTCAAGTTACACGTTGGCAACACCCTGGGTGTCCGGGTCCTCTTCAAGGGAAAACCGCTAACCACTGCACATCTTGGCTGGGCTCATTCCAATGAAGGCAATGAACCGCGCGGCACGGTTCGCACTGACAAGCAGGGCGAAGCCTTGATCCCACTGGCGCAATCGGGACTGATTACCATTCGTTTAACCCACATGACGCGTCCCAAAACAAAAGACTACGAATGGGAATCGTTCTGGACCACGCTTACCTTCGAATTACCTTGAGCTGCCAGCTTGCAGGGCTTCCTGAAAAGATCCACCGCCTGTGCTCCCGGAGCAATGCGGACGGCGCAAAAAAACCGGCCACCACGTCCTCTCGTGATGGCCGGTAAAGTTCGTTCTTTTCAAAGCTTAATTAGACGCGAACAATCTCAAATCCCTTACGACGGTCGCGAGCAATGAAGGATGCTGCCTGCTCGTCACCGAGAATCTTCTCAGCCTGAGGATCCCACTTAATGACACGTCCCAGGCGGGCTGCAATGGCACTTAAATGACAAGTGCTCATGGCCTGCACGTGGGAAAAGGGATCGGAAACCGGCAGACCACCATCACGGATACAGCGATAGAAGTTGTTCTTGTGCCCTTCATGGGGTTTTCCCTTGTAGAGACGATTAACATCTTCTTGGGTATACAGGTCTTTATCCCATTTTTCCTCAATCGGTTTGCCCGTGATCGTACCACGACTGACAAAAATTCGACCCTTGGTTCCTTCGAAGACAACGCCATTGCGGCCCTTGCTGGTGACCTCCATGGTGATGTCCCCGGGAAACTTACACTTCACAGAAAAATCGTGTGACGTGTTGTACTTGTCGTCTTCCAGTGTGTAGCCATCTTTCATTTCCACTGGATGTTTGCAACCACGGCCATCGATTTCCAGCGGTCCCTGGCCAGCACCATTCTGCTGAATTGCCCACTGAGCGATGTCAACATGGTGAGCTCCCCAATCGGTAAACTTGCCGCCGGAATATTCATACCACCAGCGGAACTGGTAGTGACATCGTTTTTCCCGGTAAGCAACCGGTTGCACCTGTCCCTGCCACATATCCCAGTTAAGCTCCTTGGGGGGCGTGGCCGTCGGTAAGGACCCACTCGTGGGCGATCCGTTGATTCCGACCGTGACTTTCTTGATATCACCAAGCAATCCCTTTTGCACCATGTTGACGGCACGGAGAAACTTGTTGCGATCACTGCGCTGTTGAGTACCGACAAAAAAGATCTTATCTTTGTGCTTTTGACAGGCACGTCGAATCAGTTGATTTTCTTCCAGGGTCAGCGTCAGAGGCTTCTGGCAAAAAACATGCTTGCCAGCTTCCAGCGCCTCGATGGCGATCTTGACGTGCCAGTGGTCCGGCGTGACCACACTCACGACGTCAATATCATTCCGTTCCAGAACTTTTCGATAGTCACCGTAAGCATCCGCCTTGCCCTTGCCAATACGCCCATCTTTCTTGGCTCTTTCGGCGTGCCTGGAATCGACATCACAAACCGCCAGGATGTCACCAAAGTTGGAATGCGCGCGGGCATCACCCGACCCCATGCTACCCACACCAACGCAGCCAATCCTGGGCCGGTCGTTCTTGGACTGGTTCGCAAATGCTTGTTCTGTCCAGCTAAAATAGGGGACGGCAGCGACGGATGTCAGTGCCGCTGACTTCTTGATGAAATCACGTCGCGTTGTTTGTTTTCGCTGCATTACTGATTCCTCTATCGATAACAGAAACTGAAAATAACTGAGTTACTCATTAGGAGCCATCAGTATAAGGTCTCTGCCAAGAAAAAGCAGGACTCTCAGCAACCACGCAGCCAGTTTTTTTCGATGCGAGCAGACTGTGGAATTCGGGGAGAAACTGCTCTCACAGAGAGACCTGAGAGGCTATTTTTACGCTCTCCGGCTGACGTCAATTCATTTTTCGCTGCGCAACAAGCGGCGACGATCGACTTCTTTGAGTAGCATCTTCCGCAGGCGGATCTGGGTTGGTGTAACTTCAACCAACTCGTCTTCTTCGATATATTCCAGCGCCATTTCCAGCGACAAACGTCGCGGCGGTTTAAGCAGTATGTTTTCATCGCTACCACTGGCCCGCATATTGGTCAATTTCTTTTCCTTCATCGGGTTAACCGGAAGATCATTGTCGCGACTATTCTCCCCTACGATCATCCCCTCATAAATCTCATCGCCAGGACCCACGAACATGTCAGCTCGTTGCTGTAAACCGTGCAGTGCAAATCCGACTGCCCTACCCACCGATGTCGAGACCATCACTCCATTGTTGCGTTTCGGAATTTCCCCTTCGACAGTTCGATAGGCCTCAAACCGATGATGCATAACGACCGTCCCCTGCGTCGCATTTAACAACCGGGTACGCAAGCCGATTAACCCGCGGGCTGGAATTGAAAAAACTGCACGTGAGTATTCCCCGAGTGCATTCATTTCCAGCAAGCTTCCACGCCGATCCCCGATCGCTTCCATCACCGACCCGAAGCGATCTGTCGGCACCTCCACGTTAAGTGTTTCAAATGGCTCCTGCCGTTTCCCGTTGACCTCCCGATAAATCACTTGTGGTTTGCCGATCGACAACTCGTAACCCTCTCGACGCATTGTCTCAATCAACACCGAAAGGTGAAGCACTCCGCGCCCGGAAACAGCAAACGTCTCGGTCCCGTGAATTGCTCGAACACGCAGCGCCACATTTCGCTCCAACTCTCGCAGCAAACGCTCGCGAACCTGTCGAGTCGTCACATATTTCCCGTCACGACCAGCGAAAGGTGAAGTATTAATCGAAAACACCATCTCCAAGGTCGGCTCATCCACCGTCAGTCGCGGCAAGGGACGATGTTGATCTTTGGCACACAGCGTATCTCCAATCTCCACCTCTTCCAGCCCAACAACCGCCACCACGTCACCTGCCGATGCCTTTTCAACCTCAATCCTTCCCAGGTTGTCGAAAACATACAGTTGCGAGACCTTGCTCTCCACCACCCGATCATCCGTCTGCAACAGGTCGATCATTTGCCCCTGCTCAATGCTACCGGCTCGAACCCGCCCGACGGCAATGCGGCCCACGTATTCCGACCAGTCCAGCGTCGTGACAAGCATCTGCAACGGTGCGTCCTGCTCCACTTCTGGCCCGGGCACTTGCTCCAGAACCATGTCCAGCAGTGGCCCCATCGAGTCTCCTGCCACATTTGGATCGTCGGTGGCATAGCCTTCCTTGGCCGTCGCAAACAAGAAGCCAATATCATCCAACTGCTGATCGATCCCCATTTCCATTAACAGTTCGAACGTCTCGTCCAGAACTTCCAAGGAGCGGGCGTCACTGCGATCTATCTTGTTGACAACAATAATAGGTTTGAGACCACATTCCAGTGCCTTGGTAACAACAAAACGGGTCTGTGGCATGGGACCTTCCGCCGCATCCACCAGGATCACCGCGCCGTCTGCCATTCCAACAACGCGCTCCACCTCACCGCCGAAATCAGCATGCCCAGGGGTATCAATAATGTTGATCTTTACACCCTGGTAAGGGAGCGCAATATTCTTGGCCAGGATCGTAATGCCACGTTCCCGTTCCAAATTATTACTGTCCAAGATGCGCTCACCGGTCAATTCCGCATCGCGAAACTGGCCGCTCTGGCGCAACAAACAGTCCACCAGGGTCGTCTTGCCATGGTCAACATGGGCAATGATGACAATATTACGGATGTCGTCTCGTCGGGTCATGATCTCAAGTCATCAGCGGGCTGGCACAAAGGTCGCACATTCTAACGACTAGCCGGGTTCGACAGTAGAGCAATTGTCGTTATCCCCAGAGACAATAGCTAAAGTGGTTGCCGCAAAGAACGCCAACGCAACCGACTGGCCGAGACAGCAAACCACCATTGAGACCGCTCTTACTTACTCGCTGCGGCGGGTGAACATGATTAACCGCACCTCCATCACCTGAGATCC
>Ga0310342_100001609_pt1 | contig 14123 bp, 12 predicted proteins | sample S15DNA20500_MG_FD_206155 | JGI IMG/M metagenome (GOLD analysis project Ga0310342, IMG submission 206155) | Marine microbial communities from station ALOHA, North Pacific Subtropical Gyre - S1503-DNA-20-500_MG | ecosystem: Environmental > Aquatic > Marine > Oceanic | place: Pacific Ocean: North... | reverse complement strand
CATCAAATCTCCTTCCCTGAAGTTGTACGGGAGAAGAGAAGTGCTTTGCGAGTTGAATCATTAGCCACTGCAGGACAGCAAGTTGGAACGTAAGGGCCGACTTTCCCAGCCTCCAAAGCTCGACAAACCGGAAATTCTTTGACACTTTCCAGACAATTTCACGTCTTAAGGACGTATACGGAGCTTAATTCGAGAGTTTGCTTATTTCCTGTCAATTATGTGCTTCAGCACATCAAGATTTGCAGCGGTTCGATGGATTTCTACGATGGATGAGTCCGTCTGCTACTCCTCCGAACCGCGACCCGGGGCATACTTTGTGCTCCCATTTCACCATCTATGACTGAAAAGACCATTCACTTCGATAATGCCACCGAGGCTACGGATTTGACTGGGCATCATTCGGCAATCCTAACCACACTGGAAGAGGCTCTCGATGTCCGTGTGGTCTCCCGGGATACGTGGGTGCGCGTCGAAGGCACGCCGGAAAAGGTCGACACCGTCGATCGCTTTTTTCAATGCCTTCGGAAAGCGAGAAACCGGGGCGCGTACAACCCCGACCACAGCATAACGTATACCCTGGATGCTTTTCGTCAGGGACGAGAGAACGAGATTGAAAAACTGCTCGACAGCGGAATCTCGGTGGGTCAGGGAAAGCCGAACGTATTTCCCCGCACGTTCGGGCAGCATGCGTATGTCCATGAAGTGATGGCCAAGGATATTGCCTTTGGAATTGGCCCCGCCGGCACGGGAAAAACATACCTGGCCATGGCGCTCGCGGTATCAGCACTGATTGAAGAGAAGGTCTCTCGCATCATCCTTGCCCGGCCGGCCATCGAGGCAGGCGAAGCGCTCGGATATTTGCCCGGCGACATGTACCAGAAAGTTCTTCCTTACTTACGCCCTCTGTATGATGCGCTGTACGACATGTTCGACGCGAATCAAGTCCAGAAGTATATGGACCAGGGAGTCATCGAAGTTGCGCCCATCGCCTATATGCGAGGCCGGACCCTGAACAACTCCTTCATCATTCTGGACGAAGCGCAGAATACGACCCCGGAGCAAATGCTCATGTTTCTCACTCGAATGGGATTCGACTCGAAGTGCGTCGTAACCGGCGACCTGACGCAGATCGACCTCCCGTCCAACAGAAAATCCGGCCTGCTTGAGGCCAGGGAAACACTTGCGGGTGTTACGGGGATTGGAATCGCGCATTTAGGCGAAGAAGACGTGGTCCGCCACAAACTGGTGCAGAAAATAGTCAAAGCCTATCGGGAACGCCGCGCTCAGGAGGGCTCCGGCAGAAAAAGCTGATACCCATGGCAGTTGTCCAACTATCCGCCAGGCGCGCTCGAAAACAGCGCAGCAACGGCTCAGAGACATTGTTCCGGCGCAGGCCGAACAAGAATCTGGTCCGGTCGATGTTGATCGGACTTCTGTTGTGGGTCGCGGTCGTTTTCCTCTATTACGCGGGAGGCGCCGTTGTTCACACCAACGTCGCCATCGGTCAGCGTTCCAAAGATACGGTAGTGGCCGCGGTCAGCTTCCGAACCGCCGATATCGCGCGCACGGCGCTGCTCAAGAAGCAGGCGGCCGCGAGCGTACTGCCGGTGTTCACAATTGACGCGACAGGAATCAATACCTCGGTGAGAACGCTCACCAAATTCTATGACCGAATGGCACTGCTTCGGACCCAGGAAGCCAACGGCCTCTCACCGGAAGAACTGCGAGCAAAAGTTGGTGACCTGGTTTTCCTACTCGGTTTGCAACTGGATGCGGAAGAGGCGCTGGCACTGGCGCCCGTGAGCCAGGCAAAAGAGATCTCCTCGGCTTTGCGGAAAGCGATGCGGACGGTATGGGACCACGGCATTGTCTCGGAGCGGGAACGGAGCAGCCGGTTCGACGGGGTAGCGTCCTCCAATGCAATTACGATCCTGTCCGACCGGCAGGAGACACGTTCCCCGGTCCCCGTCCGGGACCTCCTCCAGCCGACAGAAGCGCGTGAGCTGGCCGTATCCCTGGTAGTGGAAGCGATGGAGGAGATCGAACTTTCCGAAACCACGCTGGGCAGACTCATCGGCGAGTGGCTGGCTCCCAATCTTCGATACGACGCCGTGACCAGCGAGGAGCAACGCAAGGAAGCGGAAAAGATCATCACGCCGGAGGATATGCCGGTGGCGGCGGGGTCGACCATGGTGGAAGCGGGGCAGCGAATCACGCCTCACATCGTAGGGCTCCTGAATGCGCATCAGCAACGATTGGCGGAGATGGAGTCTCGCAAGGACCGGTTTCTTGATCGGATCGGCCATGCGGGCCTCTTCCTTCTCGGACTGATCATCGCCGCGGGACTCTTGTGCGTTGTCTGCCCGGAGCTCCCGTCAAGTCCCAGGACCATAGCTCTGCTCGCAATTCTTTCTTTAACCACCCTCGTTCCCGCGAAGGTGCTGCTGGTCTTGGCGGCCTCAACCAAAGTTGCCCCCCCTGCCTTGATTGACTTGCTCCTGCCCCTGGCATTGGCGCCTCTGCTCGCAGCGGTTCTGGTCGACGAACGTCCCGCGGTCGTGGTCGGGATCTGGAGCAGCTTTGCGACTGCGGTTTTGTCCAGCCATAGCTTCTTTGTTCTCACCATCGGCCTGTTGATCACCATCGTCGCCGCCACGTCCTCCCGGAATATTCGCCGGCGGGCCCAGCTCCTTCGCATCGGGTTTTCGATTGGCTTGTCCACGGTGGCGATCGTCTTGTGCAGGGCAGCTCTGAACCAGGTAGTCGGTGATCTGCTGATCTCCCAGTTGATCGCCGCTATGTGCTGCGGACTGGTCTGCGCTCTTGCCGCGGCGCTTCTCATCCCCGTGTTCGAATGGACTTTCGGACTCACGACCGATATTTCACTGCTCGAATTGTCGGACATGGGCCATCCAGTTCTGGAACGGCTGGCCATCGAAGCGCCAGGCACCTATCATCACAGCTTGATGGTGGCCAACCTTTCACAGGCAGCGGCGGCGGAAGTTTCCGCAAACCCTCTGCTGGTGAGAGTTTGCGCTTACTATCACGACATAGGCAAACTCACGAAGCCGGAATTTTTCGTGGAAAATATGCAATATGCTCAGAATCCGCATGACGACCTTTCGCCGAGCATGAGCGCACTGGTGATCATATCGCACGTCAAGGAAGGCATTGCGATGGCGCGGCGGTACAAACTTCCGCGCCCCATCCTCGACGGCATCGCGCAGCATCACGGCACGGGTCTTATATACTATTTCCATCACCGCGCGCTCAAACAACTGGAGAATGGTGAAAATCCTTCCTCGCGGCAGATAAGTGAAGACGATTTCCGGTATCCTGGACCCAAACCGCATTCCCGGGAAATGGGGATTCTCCTGCTCGCCGATTCCGTCGAAGCTGCATCCAGAAGTATGGAAAAGCCGACCTCCACCCGCATCGAATCACTGGTTAACGAAATTGTGGACGTTCGTATGAAAGACGGGCAGTTGGACGGATGTGACCTGACCTTTGCACAGGTAACAAAGATCCGGCAGTCCTTCATATTCACCCTCACAAATATGCTTCACGGCCGCGTAGCATACCCCAAGCATGAAGATCGAAATAAGCAACAGACAAAACCTCCATCCGGTCAACACGACAAAAATCAGAACTCTCAGCCGTTGGCTCATGCTGCAGGTTGAACAGCATTTTCCGGAACGCAAGTTCGCTGCATTGTCCGTGATCCTCACCGATCATCAGGGCATGATTCCAGTGCACGAGGCATATTTCGGCTGCGAAGAGACGACGGACGTGGTATCGCTCGCATACGATCCTATCCCCCCCGAGAAGAACGAACTCTCGGGAGAGATTGTGGTGAACGTGCAGCGGGCGTGGGAAGAGCGCCGGCGGGGAAGCGCTTCCGAAGAGCTGGCACTCTATATCGCTCACGGATGCGATCATCTCGCGGGCGCCGACGACGATACCGAGGTACGGCGGCAGGCCATGCGGAAACGGGAGCAGGGCTGGCTGCGAAGCGCGGCGGAAGAGGGGCTTCTCGGTGACCTTCTCAACGAACCGCACAGAGGAACGGCACCGTAATGAGTGACAGCTGGATTCAATTGTTGCAGGCAATCGGCGCCACTACGGTCTGGCTCGCCGCCGCCGGAATCTTCTCCTCGGTATACGCTTCGCTGGTGGTTACGCAAGATGCCGGCTTACAACGGCTCAAGGAAAAGTTTCCCCATGCCCTGCGGCGCATCGAACGGTGCGGAAATCGATGGGACCTCATCCGGTACGCGGTTTTTCTGTCCGCCACGTTTTGCGCTCTGGCCGGCCTGGCCACCGGATTCTACTTCCTTCCCGTGGATCGTGGTCCGTGGCACCTGGGCGCCTTCGTGCTCATGGCGCCCGTCCTTCTCAGCATTCTACTGAAGATTGTTCCTCGCGTCCTCTCGGAAAGCCACGCGGACCTGATTTCAATCCGATTCCTTCCCTTCGCAAACGTGCTTTCGCGAGTCCTCTGGCCGCTGGCCTGGCCCCTTGCTCGCCTCGAACTGGGGCTGATGAACTGGATGATGAAAGAAGCTGATGAAGAGAACCGCCCCTCGTCCGAAGATGAAATCCTCCACCTCGTGGACCAGACTCCCGATGAAGAGCTGGAAATCGAAGAACGGGAAATTATTAAAAGCGTATTCGAATTCGGCGAAACCATCGCACGAGAAAGCATGACGCCCCGGGTCGACATGATCGGTCTCGAAAGTAAGGCGACCGTCGCCGAGGCATCCGCCGCAATCAAGGATTCACCCTATTCGCGATTTCCGGTGTACCGCGAAAACATCGACACGATCCAGGGGATGGTCCACCTGAAGGACTTGATCCGCCTCTCCAGTGAAGGCCAGGGGATGGACCCGGTCGGCGAAATCGTGAAAGATGTGGTCTCAATCCCTGAAAGCCTTCCCATCAGCGACCTGTTGAAACTCTTCCGGCTGGAAAAAGAGCAGATCGCCATCGTGGTGGACGAGTACGGAGGCACCGCCGGCCTGATCACCATGGAGGATGTCCTAGAGGAACTTGTCGGTGAAATTCACGATGAATACGACACCGAAGCGCTGGTCATGCAGCGATTACCCAACGGCAGTGCGATCGTTGATGCAAGAATAGGGGTGGATGAAGCCAAAAAACTCCTCAATATCGAATTCCCATTCAACGATGAGTACGAATCCCTCGGCGGCATGATCTATCACCAGTTGGGAAGGATTCCCCGCCCGGGAGAATCCGTGGAGCTGCCGGATGCAATCCTAACCATTCAGTCCGCGAGCGAGCGCAGGGTGCTGACAATCCGAATCGATAAAAGACCCGTATCTGAAAAAGCATCATGAGCGATGAATCTACGAACACGGCAAATCCCGAGGTCCCCAGACCCAAGCCGTCCATGATTCGCCTGATCACCGGGACCTTGCGCAACAACATTCTTTTCGGACTGGTTCTGATCACGCCACTGGCGATTACCGTCTTCGTCGGCAACGCGATGTTCCAGTTTCTTACGAACAACGTGCTGTTCGAATTCATGGCGAACCTATTACCCCAAAGCATGCGCGACCCCGGTTACGAATTAATGATCGCGCGCATCGTTGCGCTGCTGATGGGGTTGATGATTCTCTGCCTCATCGGATTCTTCGTGCGAAGCTTCCTTGGCAAGCAGGTCTACCGCCTCGCGGAAAAGGTAGTTGAACGTATCCCCCTGTTCAACAAAATCTACATCTGGGTGAGGCAGATCAGCGAGGCGTTCCTGGCCCAGCGCCAAACGTTGTTCAAAGAAGTGGTCCTGATCGAATACCCTCGCAATGGAATTTTCTCCGTCGCGTTCGTGACCGCGCCGCTGGCGCCGGAGCTTGAGAAAATTGTGCCCAAGGCAAAGGATCAAGCCTTTGTTTCTCTTTTCGTCCCGACGACCCCGAACCCTACGTCGGGGTTGATGATCATCGCCCCGCGCACAGATCTTACCCCGTTGCCGATCTCCATCGCAGAAGCCATGAAACTTGTCATCTCGGCGGGCGCGGTTTACCCGGGATCCGATGTGATCGACGACCGCCCCACCCTCGTTGACAAGCTGGAAGCGTGGATCAGCCGAGACCAGCAGTCTACGGCGTAAGAAAATGATACAGCGTACCGACGCCGTCCTGCTCCGTGTCTTCCCGTACTCGGAATCGTCGCAGATCCTGGTGTGGCTTAGCCGGGACCACGGCAAGATCACCACCCTTGCAAAGGGTTCGCAACGACCCAAAAGCCCCATGTTGGGACATTTCGATTTGTTCTACACCTGCGAGATTCTCTACTACGAAAAGGAGGAACGCCAACTCCACATTCTCAAGGAATGCTTCGCCCTGAAAGACCGCAGGTCCTTCCGGACGGATTGGAGGTCTTGCGCGGTCGCATCCTATCTCTCTCATCTGTTATACCGGATCAATCCGGCCCAGGCCCACCAGGCAGGCCTGTTCGAAAGCCTTGACTGGAGCCTGGATTACCTTCACGAGGAGAAGGCATTTGCCCCGTTTCTCTTCTGGTTTGAGTTGAAGCTACTGCGCATCCTGGGATTCGCCCCCCAGATACAACGCTGCACTTCCTGTCATACGAGTATCGCAGATGCGGCTGGACCGGCCACGTTCGACCTCGAACACGGAGGAATCTGTTGCAGCGATTGCAAAACCCGCCACACGAGACACATTCTCCCCATTCAACCGGCATCGGTTGCGATTCTTTCCAACTGGCAACGTTCGAAAAATCCGCGCATCGCGATGAACACTCGCCTCGATGCAAAACAAAGCCATGACATCGAAACCCTTCTCGGCAGGTTTATCGAATACCACCTCGAAATCCCGCAAGCCAATCGCGACTGCGCATTGAACATAGTTAGACATCAATTTGCCAATGGGGGATGCGGGGATTTCTTGAATTGAATGATCGAGTAGTTGAGAATCTGTGTCGTCAAGAAGCCATGCAGAAATAACCAGCAACCGGTTTCCATTAACCGATTCTCAGATACCAACATCCCGTGACTCGCACCTCGCATCAAGAATCCCGAAGTCCACATTCCCCGTCCCGCGTACTGCCCTTGTATCGTCCACCTCTCCCATTGGGCGCCTGGCCGGTCGAAACCGGCGTGCAGTTTTCTATCTTCAGCCGGCATGCGTCGCAGGTTTGGCTTCTCCTTTTCGATGACGCATCGGCGGAGGCGCCTATGCGCGAAGTGGAGTTGGATCCCTCCCGAAACCGGTTCGGTGATATCTGGCACGTTCACGTTCCGGACGCCCGGCCCGGCCACTACTATGTGTACCGAATGAACGGTGACCCCAGTACCCGCGAGGGCCGCGGGTTTGACGCCGAACAGTGGCTCCTCGATCCCTACGGACAGGCGGTCGCCGGCCGGCGCGGCTGGGGCGATCCAGGCAGCCTGGTTGCCGGGGTACCACCCCGCAATGGGTCCGCCTGCCTAAAATCCATGATCGTGGCGGACGAATTCGACTGGGCGGATGATGCTTCGCCCCGCACACCTTGGAGCGAAACCGTCATCTATGAAACGCACCTTCGTGGATTCACCGCCCATCCCAGTTCCAACGTCTCTGCGCGGGGAACCTACCGAGGATTCATCGAGAAGATCCCCTACCTCCGGAAGCTCGGCATCACCGCGGTGGAAATCCTGCCGGTCCATCAGTTCAACGAAATGGAGTATCTGATCACCAACGACCTGCGACGCGATCTCCGGAATTACTGGGGATACAACACCGTGTCATTTTTCGCCCCGCATGCAGGATACTCCCAGGGGACGGAACCCGGCTCCGAAATACGGGAATTCAAAGAACTGGTCCGGGCATTGCACGCGGAGGGGATCGAACTGATTCTGGATGTCGTCTACAATCACACTGCGGAGGCCGGTCAGGGAGGGGCCGTCTATTCCTATCGCGGGATAGACCCTACAATCTACTACCAATTGGGCCCGGATGGATCCACCTATCAGAACTATTCGGGATGCGGAAATACGTTAAACTGTAATCATCCGGTCGTGACCGGGCTGATCCTGGACTCCCTCCGGTACTGGGTCGGAGAGATGCATGTCGATGGCTTCCGGTTCGATCTGGCGTCGGTGCTCACGCGAGGACAGGACGGAGAGATCCTCGGGAATCCGCCCTTGATCGAAGCGATCTCGGAAGATCCCCTGCTACGAGACACCAAGTTGATCGCGGAAGCGTGGGACGCGGCCGGCGTGTACCAGGTTGGATCCTTTCCCGGGGCACGATGGTCCGAGTGGAACGGGAAATATCGCGACGAGATCCGACGGTTTTGGCGAGGCGATGACGGGATGCTGACCCCGTTTGCACGTCGAATCACGGGGAGCGCGGATCTGTACCATCACCAGGGAGGACCACCTCAGAAATCGATCAACTTCATCACGAGTCATGACGGATTCCCGCTGAACGACCTCGTAAGTTACAGCCATAAGCATAACGAGAAAAACGGGGAGGAAAACCGGGACGGGAACGACCACGCCTTCAGCGAGAACTTCGGCTGGGAAGGACCGTCGGATGATCCCGAGATCACCGCCCGCCGCCTGAAACAGGTCAAGAATTTCATCGCGACACTTTTCCTTTCGCAAGGAGTCCCGATGCTGCTGTCGGGCGACGAGTTTGGAAACAGTCAGTCCGGCAACAACAATGCCTACTGCCAGGACAATGAACTTTCCTGGCTGGACTGGGACGCCGCGGAATCTCGCGGCGAACTGACCGAATTCACTCGCGGTGCGATCTCGCTGCGAAAGAAATTTTCACAACTGCGTCGTACGGCCTATTACGATGATTCAAAAGAGGGAAATGATTCGCCCGGCATTCGATGGTTTAGTCCTGATGGAAAAAATCCTGAATGGAGTCACGATCGGGCGGTGGCGATCCTGCTGGATCCGATGCCTTCGCAGACCGGAGCACTGCTGATTCTCTGCAACGCCGGCGCACACAATGCTGATTTTTCCCTTCCAGCCCCGCCGGGGACACCGTGGGAAATTGCCCTGAACTCAGCGGCAGGCAGTCCGGTTGGCGATATTGCTACCGGCAATAAATGGGTGGGAGAACGCTCCATCCTGGTTCTGATGTCCGAAACCACGCCCGCGGACGAATGAACGCGTGGCACCGAATCGTTGTCTTCCTGGTTCAAGCATTGCCTGATACTATAAAGAAATAGAGCTAACCCAAGGAGAGGATGTTGTAGTACCGATCATGTATTTCAATCCAGATTATCTGTGGTTTGCGATTCCCGGCCTGATCCTGGCGGGCTTGGCATCCATGCTGACCAAGAGCACCTTTAAGAAATATGCCAACGTGATGGCCGGTTCACGATTGACCGGCGCACAGGCAGCCCGCCGAATGCTCGATTCACAGGGCCTTACCAATGTAAATATCGAGCGGGTCCAGGGATTCCTAAGTGATCATTACGATCCCCGTCAAAAGGTCCTTCGGCTTTCACCGCCTGTTTATGATTCCCCGTCGCTCTCTTCCATCGGGGTCGCGTGTCACGAAGCGGGCCATGCCCTGCAAGACGAACAGAAATATGCGCCGCTCCACCTGCGTTCCGCAATGGTTCCGGCCGCTTCGGTCGGAAGCCGCTTCGCCTACATCGTTCTGATCGCCGGGTTTATGCTTCAGAGCGGGTCGGGAGACGGCTTCGGGAGCATGATGGTGAATGCGGGTCTGATTTTGTTTTCAGCGACGGTGGTGTTTTCCATAGTTACCCTGCCGGTCGAGTGGGACGCGAGCGCACGTGCAAAGAAACAGATGGTAACTGCGGGGATCGTGACTTCAGCCGAACAGGAAGATGCCGGCCGGGTATTGAACGCGGCGTTTTTGACCTACCTGGCCGCCGCGGTATCTTCGATCCTCACCCTCGCTTACTTCATCATGCGATCACGAAGATAGCTGATCGGCAATCCAGCGGGCGAAGGGTTCGTGGAGGTGTTCAAGCGGGATGGATACAATGCAGGGACAGTCGTAGCTGTGCATTGAGGCAACCCGTTTCGTAAGTTCTCCCACCCGATCCTCGGTCGTCTTTGCAAGCAACGGAATTTCCGTGTTCCGCTGAACAGATCCTTCCCACCAGTAATGCGACTCCATGTCGCTGAGAATGTTGACGCAGGCGGCGAACCTTTCCGACACCAATATATCGGCGATCCGCCGCGCTTCTTCGCGATCTGAGGCGGTCATGTAGACGATACAGAATTTCATGTCATCCCTTGATCAGCACGGAGGCCTTTCCAGCCGCGGACTTCAACAATGACTCTGCCCGGTTCATGGCCTCGTCCTGGGGCATGTCGGGCGGCGCAGAGGGGATGGCCCACTGGATCCCCGCCTGTTTCCAGTCGGATTCCTCGAGTGCGACTCGCCCGGCAAGGACGCCCATCGGAACGCCGGCATTTCGCGCTGCGCGAGCCACACCATCTACAACTTTACCATTGAGCGATTGGCTGTCGAATGATCCTTCTCCGGAAATCACCCAGTCCATGTCCGCCAAAAGCGCCTCGAAGCCGGTCTCGGTCATGACCCGCTCGATCCCGGATTCCAACGTCGCTGCCAGAAACGCAACCGCGCCCGCCGCAAGACCGCCCGCTGCGCCTCCACTCGTCATCTCCCCAATCTCGCGCCTAAGCGACGCCGAAACCCGAGCGGCCAGGTTACCGAGCCCCCGCTCCAGAAATTCGACTGTCCCGGCGTCTGCTCCCTTCTGCGGACCGAATACCCGGGCGGCTCCTAGCTTGCCCAAAAGCGGATTCTGAACATCGCAGAGGACCTTGATGACCGGCGGGTCCAGTTTGGGAGGCTTGATCACTTCGACAATCGAAGGAAGAGATTCACCTTGGGGCGGAAGTTCCGCGCCCGCCGCGTCCAGAAACTTCCAGCCAAAAGCCGCCGCCGCGCCGAGCCCGCCATCGATTGTCGCGCTTCCCCCCACTCCCAGCCAGACCGTCTCGGCGCCAAGTTCCCGGGCGGTCAATATCAACTCCCCGGTCCCAAAGGTCGTCGTGACCAGAGGATCTCTCGATTCCGGCTCCACCAGGGTCAGTCCGCTGGCCTGGGCCATCTCCACACAGGCTGCCTGTTTATCCGGAAATAGGGCAAAACCAGCCTCCACCTCCTGGCCTTTCAGAGGTCCACGTACCCGGCGGACAACCCATTCCCCTCCGAGCGCAGTCAGAAATGCCGCTGCAGTGCCTTCCCCGCCGTCTGCCAGGGGCCTCATGAACACCTCCAGATCCGGATCTGCCTCCAGAAAACCGTCCTGAACAGCCCGGCACGCGCTGATGGAGTCCAGACTCCCCTTAAAACTGTCCAAGGCAACCAGTATCTTCATCGCTTCACTTTCTCAAAAAGAAAATATGACCGCACTCTTATCGCAAATTGATTAAATCGAACGAGAACAGCGAGGAGTATCCAAAACATTATCACCGATGCGAAATATTATTATGTGCAGGTTTTAAGGAAATTTCATGCTTGTCATGCTCAAGAAACGCGTCATTATGCGTCATTGGAACGCGAAGTGCTCATTAAATGCTTCGTTCACAACAAAGGAGCATTTAAAATATGAAAACAAAAGCAAAGCTAATAGGACTTACCGTAATAGCACTGGCAAGCGGATGTTCAACCGTGCCGGACGTCTACAAACCGAATGCAGTTGGGCATGTAAACGGATCCGTGACGGAAAAGGGGCTCCAGGTAACCATTCGGCCCGCCAAGGATCAAGTGGCAATCGGTGATGTAATCAATTTCGACGTGATCTATGAGAATGTCGGCGACAAGCCGTTCATGTTTCCCAAAAATCCCAACCTTCTTTTTACGTGGACGTATTCTAACGGCAGGCGCGACAACTACCTGGGCGAGGATGCTTCCCCGAAGCATTATGATGCCACCGAATTGGTCTCGCTCAAACCCGGCACATGCATGACCAGTGAATTCCCGGTCAAAACCTACTACTTCAAGACGCAGGGTGTAACGGAATTCAGAGCAATTCTGAGATGCCCGCTATGCACGAATCCGGAGCTGAGTTCCGTCTGGCACGGCCGAGCGGTCTCCAATACCTACGGCGTCATGCTGACGCGTGGACAGGACTACGCTTCGCTGTAATTCGCGGTTTGGTTTATTCCGCGCCCGGCTCGAGGTCGGAACCCGGTTCCACGGGCACGGATTTGGAAGCCCCCCCGTCCTCGGGCGAAGAAAAAATTCGGTCAAAGTCGCGGTAGGACAAGAACAACATGGCGGAGATCAGCAACACTGCAAAAACGGTCGTAATCCGCACTACGAAGCGCTCATTCATGGGGCGGCGAGTAATCATTTCGGTTAAGGAAAATGTGATGTGCCCGCCATCCAACACTGGAATCGGCAGAAGATTGATGATCGCGAGATTTACGTTCAGTAGACAAGTAAACCATAGCGCCAGGCGAAAATCGATCGTCACCATGGCCCAGAGATATTGAAAAATCATGGGTGGCCCCCCGATGGCGCCAGCCGCGTTTTTCGCTTCCTTCGGAGTAACAAGTGCCCGAAGGGTTCTGAAGATCAACCCCGCATGACTGCGAACCTGCTGGCCCGGCGGCGGATGCACGAGGACAGCCCGGTTCACGGGATACCGCGTGAACGTGATGCCGATAAAAACGCCTTCGATCGGGTCTCCGCCTTCAATTTCTCTTATCTCTAATCGAGGCGTAACTTGGACTATGAGTTGCTCGCCTTCTCGTTCCAGCGTCAGATCAAGAACCTGGTCTCGACGCTCTTCGACGAGATTCTTCATCTGCGGGATGCTGAGAATCTCGATCCCGTCGATCGCGATAATACGGTCTCTTGCTTTAACCCCGGCCTCTTCTGCGCTTGCCCCCTCCTCCGTGCCGCCAACAATACAGTAAGAGGGACCGCTGACACCCGGGATTCCGCGCACACCTTTGATTCCTAACGCCCCGGCTTCGGTGTCGAGATGGACTTTAACCGTTCCCGTGTTCTGTTCCACTACCAGATCGACAGCATTTCGCAGCGCGGCACCGATGGCAACATCCTGCCAGTTCCCGACCTGGCTGCCGTTAATCTCTTTAATAACATCACCCGCCCGGAGTCCCATCTCGTGAGCAACGCTGTCTTCTTTGACGTAGCCGATCGCGCTTGAAGTTTCATCAAGCATCGCAGGCTTTCCTGCCCAGAAGATGACGTAGGCAATGATGACGGCGAGAATGACATTTCCAACTGCTCCCGCCAGCGCGACTGCTATCTTTTTCCAGGGTTCGACGCGAGGCAGAGAAACTTCATTGCCGTCTTCGTCCACGGTTTTTCCGCCACCCGGCTCCATCTGCGGCAGAGCCACGTAACCGCCGAAAGGAATCCATCCGATCTTATAAAGCACCCCGTCGACTTCTTTTTTCCAGATCGCGTGCCCAAAGCCGATGGAAAAGACGTCGGCACGCATACCGAGCCGACGCGCCACCCAAAAATGCCCCAGCTCATGAATGAAAATCGTGACGCCGAATAACAGCAGCACCATGAATACGAAATAAACAATTGTAAAAACAGATTGGAGAATCATAACTGATATCGCGGACGCGGCGTGACTCAATCACATCGTTCAGGGTTAACGTTTAGATACGCAATAGGTGCACGTATACATAAAGCACAGGTGATGCCAAAAGCAAACTATCGATGACGTCCAGAACACCACCCATTCCACGAATCCACTCGCCGGAATCCTTGACGCCGGCGGCTCGCTTGAGCATCGATTCGACTAAATCGCCCAGTATTCCGGCAATTGACAGGAGAACGCCCAACGCCAGCGCATCCACGAATCTCAGATTTAGGACACCAAAATCGCCATGGAACACCCACCACACCGCGGCCCCGAGCGTCGTCGCGAAGACGACGCCACCGATACATCCTTCCCAGGTTTTTCCCGGAGATATGCGAGGGAAAACCTTGTGCCGGCCGATCGCCCGGCCGGTGAAGTAGGCGCCAATATCCATCATTTTCACAATGAAGATCATGTACAGCGCCAGGTACCGACCGTCTCCCTCGGGCCAATCGGTTACGACTTTCGCCAAAAAATTGAGCAGAAAGGGTACGTACAGCACAATG
>Ga0310342_100001607_pt1 | contig 14126 bp, 13 predicted proteins | sample S15DNA20500_MG_FD_206155 | JGI IMG/M metagenome (GOLD analysis project Ga0310342, IMG submission 206155) | Marine microbial communities from station ALOHA, North Pacific Subtropical Gyre - S1503-DNA-20-500_MG | ecosystem: Environmental > Aquatic > Marine > Oceanic | place: Pacific Ocean: North... | reverse complement strand
GCATTCCAAATCCGATTTGAGTTGGCTGTGCCATCGGTTTCTGTCTCTGGCCAGGACAGTTTTCACTCAGCCTGCCTTGATTGTCATATCTCCATTCAAATACCACTTAATTCTTTTCTATTCTATATAGTGCGCCCCGAACTACGACTGTCAGGCATACTAACCCTGCTTCAGTAAAAATGGTCCACCTAATGCAACGTTTCAATGGGACGATTGATCCACTTACGAGCGGTCCTGGCAGTGGCCGTTTGACAAATGATTGAGTCGATTCCAAACATCAGTGAAGGACGAAACCGTAGCGTCATCAGACAAACCATCCGAGCGATCGAATGCATCAATCGCGCTACTCTACTCGACTGCTCATCAGACTCCACGCACCATCGAACTGTTCTTACAATTGCCGGCACTGAACTCGGAATTCAAAACGCGATCCTCTCGATAGCGAATAATGCGATTCGAAACATCGACCTCCGACAACACAACGGCATCCATCCACGCATCGGCGCTATCGATGTAATCCCCTTAGTGCCATTAGTTAGAGCGTCGCTAGACCAGTGCATCGCGTTATCTCATTCAATTGGAAGACTATTAGCTGAAACGCACGAGATCCCTGTCTTTCTCTATGAGGAGTCTTCACAATTCCCTCATCGCCATCGACTTGAACAGATACGAAAAGGCGGTTTCGAACAACTCAAAAAAAAGCTCCTACATGATGATTGGCGTCCTGATTACGGACCACAGCGACCGCATCCGTCGGCAGGCGCGTGTGTAATCGGGGCCCGAAGGCCGCTTATTGCGTTCAATGTCAACCTCGAATCTCACAATCTAAAAATCGCCGAAGAAATCGCTCGTCGAATTCGTGCGAGTAATGGCGGGATTCCATTCGTTAAGGCGTTAGGATTCCTAGTATCAACAACAAAACACGACGGGGTACAAGTATCGATAAACCTGACGAATTATCAACAAACACCCTTAGCGGAGGTGCTCACTGCCGTCTTTAAGGAAGCCAAGGATTTATCCGTCAAAATATCCGGAACTGAACTCATCGGCCTAATCCCGGCCGATGCCATCGTAGGCACCGCGCGAAACATCCCTATCCAAGAATTTATAGCACCGAACCAGATACTTGAGAACAGGCTAAAACAACAACACCCTAACGGTTCGCTGCCCTAGACACACGATTTCTACTTAAATCGCAACTAGCCTTTAGTATCCAGCAAGCCCTTCAGTTCTGCCATGAACTCGCCTATGTCGCGAAAGTGTCGGTAGACGGATGCAAATCGCACATACGCGACTGCATCCAATGTGCGAAGTGCATCCATCACTAACGCCCCGATTTCTTCTGTCGAAATCTCCTTATCGGGTCGTTCGTGTAACGTAGCTTCAACCTTATTCGCCACTGCCTCAAGAGAACTAACGCTGACTGGTCTTTTTTCGCAGGCCTTCAAAAGCCCAGCGATGACCTTCTGCCTTTCAAAACGTTCCCTCGTGCCATCTTTCTTGACGACCATGTACGGAATCTCGTCGATGCGCTCATAACTCGTAAAACGCCGACCGCAATTCACGCACTCACGGCGTCGCCTGATGACCTCACCTTCTTTTCCTTCTCTGGAGTCGACAACCTTATCGTCAAGATTTCCACAAAACGGACATTTCACCGGGGTCCTCCTTAGATTGCCAATACCGCCAAAACCCGATTGCTACATCACAAACCTGTTCTAAATCGCATCAGTCACATTCTGTCTCGTTTTTCTCAACGCCGTCGGTAAGTCTGTTCAGCTTCATACCATCTCGAGCCATCAGTACGAGACCAATCAACGTCACCGGCAAAAATGACAAAACGTGAGCAATTAATCCCGCACCGACTGCCGCTGCATCAGATGCAGCGTATAAACCCGTAACTCCGAGTTGATACGCTGCATGATACCCACCTACACCTGCCGGTGTCGGCACTGCGACTCCAACTGCAATAAGCACCACGATCACACCAGTTCCTACGACAGGTATATCGATACCAAATGCAACTGTCACTAACCAGAGACTCAAAGCAATACTTGACCAAAGCACCAAGGACCACATCACCGCGAAAGCCAACGGTATCACCTGCCGCATCACGGCAAACCCTTCAAGAAAATGCCTTGACCCCTGAATCAACGGTTCAGCTAATCGCTTTGGCAGGGGAGTCACCACTAACCCAACAAATTTATCCACAACGGGCGATCCACTCGCGGCTATGCTAGCGAAGCCAAGCATCACAACGGCAACCCCTGCAGCAACACTAGCCCCCGTATGTATTCCAGCCATGAGCGATTCATTCGTAGTCACAAATTCGGGATCAAAAATGACAACAGACATGCCAAAGATCACAAGAATGGCTACAAGATCAAGTACCCGTTCAACTAAAACCGTAGCCACAACCGCACTCGTGCTCAGGTCTTCTCGCCGCGCCAAAAGATATGGCCGCAGTAACTCTCCGACGCGCCCTGGAAGTATCGCGTTAACCGCAAATCCAATCATCGTTGAATGCAGTGCAGTGCCTAGCGTAACTTCCCCGAGAGGACTCAATAGATATTGCCACCGGATCGCACGAATCCCATAGCCCAAGGTCAACACGAGCAGCGCAAGGAAGATCATTCCTTGCCTTGCGGTAGCTATTGCATTGGCCACACCCGAGAAATCTACGTTCCGCAAAAAGAAAATCATCAACACTAATGCAATGAACAGGCCGAGATATTTCCTGAGGAATGTACGCATGCCGGGTCGACCGTACTACATTTTGATCTTGCGGTGGCTCGGTCACAATCAGTAAGCTACACGCTTTCAAAGCTGACGAGAGGAATTTGTGACTGCTCAAGAACCCCTCTTTGAAACGAACCTAGACGGTTTAACACGTCACCGCCAGGGTAAGGTTCGTGACATGTACGAGGTCGACAACGCACACTTGCTAATGATTGCAACCGACCGTATTTCTGCCTACGACCTCGTCCTAGGATCCGCCATCCCCGACAAAGGGAAGGTTCTGACCCAACTCTCTTCATATTGGTTTAATCAAACTACCCACCTCGTACGAAACCACATGGTGTCCGTTGATCCAAATGAATACCCTCTACCCTTCGCAAATCACATCACTGTGCTAGCCGGGAGGTCTATGTTGGTGCAGAGAACAAATCCCATTGCGATCGAATGCGTTGCTCGTGGGTATCTATCCGGATCGGGATGGAAGGAATACCAGAAAAACGGCGAAGTTTGCGGAATTAAGTTACCCACAGGACTAAATGAATCAGACCGCTTGCCAGAACCAATATTTACGCCAGCAACAAAAGCAGACACAGGTCACGATATCAATATCAGTGAATCTGAAGCCGGTCGTTTGATCGGAAATGAATTGGTCGCGCGTTTAAAGCGACTGACCCTCGACCTATACGCATATGGTGCGAAACACGCTGAAAGCAAGGGAATCATTGTTGCTGACACAAAGTTCGAGTTCGGAATTGTTAATGAGCAGGGACATGACGAAATTATCCTTATCGACGAAGTATTAACACCTGACTCCTCGCGTTTTTGGCCGGCCGATAGGTACGTTAGTGGTGGCCCACAACCGAGCTTTGACAAACAGTACGTTCGAGACTATCTAGACAAAATCAAGTGGGATCGAAACCCTCCGGTTCCAGAGCTACCAGATGATGTTGTTGCAAACACTCAGGCTAAATATATCGAGGCTTATACGCTATTAACAGACTGTGAACTAGGCTCGTAACAACTGAGATAAGCTAAAAAGTATTCGTAGAAAGGGTCAACTGCGTGCGGGAACAACTCAACCGACTGGTTGATGAGATGCTAACCAAAGGTATTCTCTACGACGATGCCCGTCGAGAAATCGAAAAGCGCTTCATAACCCGTGCGCTGGCCCGCTCAAATGGAAACCTCGGTCGTGCAGCGTCTTTACTTGGAATACATCGAAATACTCTTACCCGTAAGATTGCTGCCTATCGACTTAAAAGGACAGGATAATCGACTGATTCTTTTTTCCTGACAAGACCGAGCTTGACGCAGTGCTTGATAGACTGATTAAATTAGCAGTCTCGGCCTGTGACTGCTACGTCCAGTCTTGTCTTAGGCCGGGCCCTTAAAGAGAAGCATTTCGCCAATCATTAAGGGATTTCGGTTTTTACCCATCTGAAGGGAGTACAAGTTTCATGGCTGTAAAGGTACGACCACTACACGACCGCATTATCGTCGAGCGCATCGAGGAAGGTGAACAGCAGGTTGGCGGAATCATTATCCCCGACACTGCGAAAGAAAAGCCGCAGCAAGGCAAAATCATCGCTGCCGGAAAAGGTAAAGTCAAAGATGACGGAACCGTCACGCCCCTGGACGTCAAGGCCGGCGACACCGTGCTGTTTGGCAAGTACTCCGGTCAGGAGATCAAGCTAGACGGTGAAGAATTTCTCATTATGCGAGAAGACGAAATCCTCGGCGTCATTGAGGGAAAATAGTTCGTACGATCGGAATAGTAATTTTGTGATTGGAGTTCGAGAACATGGCAAAACAGATTGTTTACGGTGAGAAATCGCGTCAGATGATCATCGAGGGCGTCAACCAACTCGCGAACGCCGTCAAGGTGACTTTAGGGCCAAAGGGACGCAATGTCGTCCTTGACAAGAAGTTTGGCTCTCCAACAATCACCAAAGACGGTGTAAGTGTCGCGAAAGAAATAGACCTCCCGGATCCACTTGAGAACATGGGCGCACAGATGGTTCGGGAAGTTGCGAGCAAAACATCAGATATCGCTGGCGATGGCACAACGACCGCGACAGTCCTTGCGCAAGCCATCTACCGCGAAGGTGTCAAAAACGTTGTCGCCGGCGCCAACCCAATGGAAATCAAACGAGGCATCGAAACTGCTGTCGAAGCGGTCGTCGATGAACTTCGGTCGATGTCTTCTGCGGTTAGTGGAAACATGATTGCGCAGGTCGGTACAATTTCGGCCAACAACGATTCGACGATTGGCACAATCATTGCCGAGTCAATGGAGAAGGTTGGCAAAGATGGCGTGATCACGGTTGAAGAATCTAGAACTCTTGAGACTTCCCTGGAAGTTGTCGAGGGCATGCAATTCGACCGCGGCTACCTTTCGCCATATTTCGTCACGGATGCCGAGCGCATGGAAACAGTGCTTGAAAATCCAATTATTCTCATACACGAGAAGAAAATTAGTTCAATGAAGGATCTTTTACCTCTTCTTGAACAAGTCGCGCGACTCAGTCGTCCATTGCTCATCATCGCTGAAGATATCGAAGGCGAAGCCTTAGCCACCCTCGTCGTCAACAAACTTCGAGGAACACTCCAGGGTGCGGCAGTCAAAGCGCCGGGGTTCGGTGACCGGCGTAAGGCAATGCTCGAAGACATCGCAACACTCACCAATGGTAAAGCCATTACGGAAGACCTCGGCCTGAAGTTAGAGAACATCAATATCGATGATCTCGGGGGTGCCAAGAAAGTCACTATCGACAAAGACAACACAACGATTGTCGAAGGTGAAGGCGACCAAGCGGGAATCGAAGGCCGAGTCAAGCAAATCAGGGCGCAAGTTGAGGAAACCACCTCTGACTACGACCGCGAAAAGCTACAAGAACGTCTCGCGAAGCTAGTTGGCGGTGTCGCTGTGATTAAAGTTGGCGCAGCCACCGAAACCGAGATGAAGGAAAAGAAAGCTCGTGTTGAGGATGCCATGCATGCCACTAAAGCTGCGGTCGAAGAAGGTATTGTCCCAGGCGGTGGGGTTGCGCTACTGCGGGGGGCACTTGCACTTGACAAACTGGCGCTCGACGGCGACCAACAGATCGGCGTCAATATCCTCAGACGGGCTCTTGAAGAACCAATGCGCTGGATCGCACAGAATGCCGGACATGAAGGCTCGATCATCGTTCAGAAAGTGCGGGAGTCTAAAAACGCGGAGGAAGGCTTCAACGCACAATCAGAGAAGTATGAGAACCTGGTGAAAGCAGGCGTTATCGACCCAACGAAAGTCGTGCGGACTGCTTTACAGAATGCCGGTTCAATCGCTTCACTCTTGTTGACGACCGAAGCCCTGGTCGCCGATATTCCTGAAGAGAAGTCCGCGGCACCAGCTGCCCCAGACATGGGTGGCATGGGCGGCATGGGCGGCATGATGTAATCGCTAGTCTGTTAAATTAGTTCTAACTAAGGGGTCCGGAACGTAAATTGTTCCGGACCTTTTTTTTAGCGTAGGTTAAAAAACAGTTCGAGCGTAACCAAGACCGCCACTGGTTCGCCTAGCCTCATCCCGGGCGCGAATAACCACTGTCGTGCCGCCGCTACAGCCTGACTATCGAGACCAAATACGTTGTCCAGTGATTTCGACACCGTAACGTCCCCAACTGTGCCATCAGGAAGAACAACGACGTCAAGCCAGACCGTGCCCTGTATACGGGCCCGCATGGCCTCAGAAGTGTATTCCGGTCGAATCTCCCGGAGAACGCGAGGTGGAGCGACACCGTTTCCTGGCCGAAACACTCCACCACCAGTCCCACCACCCTCGCCTGGACCGAGACCATCACCGACGCCTGGTCCTATGCCTCCGCCTTCACCAGTACCTGCACCATTGTCGGCACCAATCCCTTGTGAATCGGCAGACGCGGCGCGCAATCCTTCAAGGACACCTGTCCGGGTCTCTACCGACGAGGCAGCAGTCAGAGCAGAAATAGACACCGCCTGAGTCACGATTTCTTCAATCTCTTCTGGTTCTGGTTCTGGTTCAATCAATTCCGGTCTTTCCTCGATAGGAATATCTAAGTCCGCCTCGTCAGTGCCTTCGACTTCAGCCACTTGCGGGGTTTCAAGCGATTCATTACCACCACCGCCACCGCCACCGCCCAGTCCATCTTCAGGAATCCAGACGATTCCAGTGTAGTTCTCAGCAATAGACTCGACCACCTCGTACTCACGCGCAGGCGCAAGGCTAATCAAAAACACTATGATGCCGACTACCGCAATATGACTACCGAAAGAAACAGCGAGCGAACGTTGTATTCGTCCTTGATCCGCTGCGATTACAAACGCCAACTCGACCGGGGCTAGATCGTCTGGAAGAATAGAAGAATCGTTCCGACCAGCACCAGAATCCTTCTTTGCTGCGATTCGTCCGTCCGAAGAAAAATCCGAACGGGCAGCTTTTAACTTCAGCGGTCCAACCGTACCTGATCGCTTCCCCCTACGACGCCGCTCAATTGGCGTATAGGGTGAATATGATTTTGAGAACGGGATCCGACCGAGACCGAGGCCATGCCCCACCTAACGCCTCCCCGTTATTCTTATTTGTGCTTCAAACTGGCGCTTGGCGCCCGTCAACACAGACTGCAAGAAACACGAACTAGCTAAAGCAAGACTCAGACGCGACCTCTCCAGGCTCCGATCGCGGCATTCCCCCCACCATATGCGTGAAATAACGCCAACGCATCAGCAGCCCGCATCTCACCTTCGGCAGCAACCAGTACTCCACCTCGCCCTGTTAAGGTTTCAAAAATAAACCCATCATGATCTTGGAATCCCGCTCGTCGCATTGTCGCCGCCACACCCGTTTGATTAAGAGCATTGTCACGTCCCTGTAGTGCACCGACCAAAGGTCCATGTGCAACAGAGTCACCTAACCCTGCGATTTCTACAGAAGCCTGCGATTCCCCAACACCAAATGTCCGTTCTAGTAAGGCATCAATATCTTCCGACTGTTGCGCAACGAGAGACAGGCGCTCTGCCGAAAAACCATTCTCTGTTAGAGCCGCCAACCCACGTGAAGCCCATTCCGCGTCCTGAAATACACACACGGTAAAAAGTAGTTCTTCTTCCTGCTGTGCCATGTCTATATTGTACCCTCCAAAACGATTCCAGCCTTAGCAAGCCGCTCGTCTCTTCATGGAGCACTTCGTCCTTGGCTACAAGAAACCTCTGGCCTCACCTAGACAACAACACGACCGCTGCCTACGCGTCGTGTCACATGTACATAGTCAAGATATTCAAGTAGCGGGATCGCGTATTTGCGACTAACACCAAATTGCTCTTTGAATTCACCCATCTCGAGTGGAACGGGCTCATTTTGACCTTTCTTAAATTCGAGCATGTCGATTTTTAAACGCTCAAGCACCACGCTATGAAACAACAAGCCACTCACCCTTTCAAGTACACCATCCCGAACAAGCAATGCAACCATGCGGTCGATACTGGCCTTATTGAAGCCCTCATCCACGACCACTTGATCCAGTTCAGGCGGCGTCAGACCGCTCGTCAGAAACCTTTCTTCAAGTCGCATTTTAACGACAGTCTCTTGATCAGTTAGAACAATCTGATGATTTGCAAAGGAGAGGTGGCGACCGGAAACAAGTGTACCTTCCTCTACTAACCGCGCGACTACATACTGAAACAATTCAGCGCCAGCATATTTCGTTAATCGCCCTCTAGCCTCTTCTCTGGGCAAACCCTGCCCCAATGGAGAATGACGATGATATTCCTCCAGGATTTTCTTTAGTCTTGACGAGACCTCGTCAAGTCGATCTTTTGATACAAATATTTCTCCGACTTGACACACCGACTCGTCAGCAATCAGCCGATCTACTATCTCCTGGACCATCCTCAGCGGCAGTCCGATCCGTGACACCAAGGATGGACCCGAAATCCCCTGGCCTACCGCCTGCCCGACCATTACCGCAACTGCCGTTTTCTGCGTATCCGCAAGCCCCCGTAACCGCGCCCACCCAGCAACCGTACGTAATCGGCCATGTCCTGGGTGAGGATCTAAGACCACGCCACCGGCAACCGTGACCGGTGGCGAATACGTTCGCAGTACGAATCGATCCTCGCGCGTAACAGCGACCGGTCGTTCTAAATGCAACCGAACGAAAGTGCGCACCCCTGGCGCCAGCGTCGATGGAAACGGATCCGGCGCTCCATCTACAGCACCGCAATTTGGTCCGATGGCAATTCGTGCCATCACCTCAGTCGTGCCTTGATGAAATCGAACGCGCGCGCCGTACTTAAGCTCCCGCGCAGCTTTAAGAAGTGTCACCTGGCAGTCGACCCGCGTTGTAGGGCACATCGACCCTGGCGTCGTTAGCGTATCGCCACGTCGAATCTCCTCTACCTCAATCCCATTCAGATTTACCGCGACTCGCTGTCCAGCAACCGACGCTTTTGTTGGCTCTCCATGTACCTGTAGGCCACGCACCCGAACGTTTCGCTCGCTTGGCAACAAAACTAGATCGGTGTCGTGATCAATGCGACCAGATACCTGCGTTCCAGTAACGACCGTCCCAAAACCTTTTAATGTAAATGCGCGATCAATCGGAAGCCGTGGAAGACCATCCGTTGGTCTCCCCACAACTACGCCCGCGACATTACCTAATTCCACTCGCAATCGGGAGAGGCCATCCCCCGTACGCGCCGAGACTGAAACAATTGGTGCACCTTCAAGAAACGTACCGGCCACAAGTTCTTCCGTCTCGAGACGAACCAGATCCACAATATCTTCATCAACAATATCTGACTTAGTAATCGCCACAACCCCAGACGCGACCCCAAGTAATCGACAAATATCAAGGTGCTCTCTCGTCTGCGGCATGACCGAAGCATCAGCGGCAATCACCAGCAAAACAGCATCAATTCCTGTTGCACCGGCCAGCATATTCCGCACGAAACGTTCATGTCCTGGAACATCTACAAACGCAAGGTCAGTCTCACCATCTTGATATCGAGCGAATCCCAGATCGATCGTAATGCCTCGAGTCCGTTCTTCTTTCAATCGATCAGGATCAACACCAGTCAGCGCCTTAACCAATGCGCTTTTCCCATGATCGATATGACCCGCCGTACCAACAACAATGTGCTTCATCGTGTCGTAGACATGTCCAGCACCCACTATTACGGGGACAACGACTAGCGTCGCTTCTTTCGCCGCCTAGAACTCACCGGTCGGGCGCTATGTTTCTTGATTTTCGTCCGAACGTTTCGACCATCCACAGCATCCCGGACTGACCGAAGTACGTCCGTCAAACCCAACTCCAGCTGCCGATGATCCTTATCTATCCGAACCAGTTGAACATGTACAAGATCCCCTAGCCGATAGATCTTCCCAGAGTTCTCACCTTTAAGTAGGTATTGCGACTCTACAAATCGATAGTAATCATCAGCCATACTTGAGATATGAACGAGGCCCTCAACGAATTGCTCGGTCAGTTCAACAAATAATCCAAACGCCGTAACGCCTGTAATATGACCGGTAAATTCGTCGCCAACTTTATCCGACATAAACCGCACTTTTTTCCACTGGATCAATTCCCGCTCGGCATCTTCCGCCCTTCGCTCACGGTCCGAAGTACATCGAGCCGCCTCGGGTAATAGTTCACACCATGTCCGTCGCTGGCCGTCTGTCAATTTACCCCGTGTGCCAGCTCGCAGCGATCGATGCACAACCAAATCCGGGTAACGTCGGATCGGCGATGTGAAATGTGCGTAGAAAGGCGCAGCTAATCCAAAATGTCCCTTATTAACCGGGTCGTATCGAGCCTGTTGCATCGCTCTCAGCATGAGCGAGGTGATGGGTCTCTGCTCAGGTTGACTCTTTAGCCTCTCAAGCAATCGTTGGAAATGCCCAGGGCTGACTGACCCTGCACCAGCAGCGAGGCTATATCCGAGAGAGGTAACGAATCCTTCAAATTCTTCAACTTTAAGCGGATCCGGTGGTTCATGAACGCGGTATAACGTCGGAATACCCCGCCCCTCGAGCTCAGCCGCAACCGTTTCATTCGCCACCAGCATAAATTCTTCAATGAGCCGATGCGCGAGCGTGCGTTCTTCAGGAACAATTGCCTTAACAGCACCAGCTTCGTCAAGTTCAAAGCGCGCTGCTGGTAGATCGAAATCGATCGCTCCGCGTACCGTTCGACGCCTCCGTAAGACATGAAACAGCTCTTCCATGATTTCAAACAAACAGACCACGCTAGCGTATTTCTTACGCAAGTTAGAATTCTTCTGAGTCAAGATGGCATCAACATCACCGTACGTCATCTGTTCATTGCTACAAATAACACCATCATGTATTTCGTAACGCTTCACTTCGCCAGCGGGATCAATTTCCATAAGACAGGATTGAACAAGGCGATCTACTTTCGGTTTCAGACTACACAATCCAGTCGACAACTCTGCGGGAAACATATGGACGGCGCGATCGGGGAAATACACAGACGTTGAACGGGTATAGGCCGAGCGATCGAGCGCACTGCCTTCGGCTACATAGTGCGATACATCCGCGATATGCACTCCCAGCCAATAATTCCCATTTCCTAAGCGGTCAATCGTGATGGCATCATCGAAGTCACGTGCACTCACTCCATCTATTGTCACCGTCACAAGATCCCTGAAGTCAGTCCTCCCACGCCGGTCGCGCGGACGAACTTTGTCACCAAGTCGCAGCGCCTCATCTACTACTTCCTGGTCATGCGCATCCGGAATACCGTACTTCTTCAATACAAGTTGCGTATCAACTCCCTCTTCTTCTATTTGTCCCAGTACTCTAATCACACGTCCGACAGGACTGCGTGTTTGCGTCGGGAACGTCGTAATCTCCACCTCCACCATGTCGCCCGCCTCGGCATTACCAGCGTTACCAGAGGCGATATGAACATCCATCAAAAAGCGACGATCGAACGGAATGACGTAACCAAAACCGGCAGTATTCGGCTCGTATCGACCCACTAACCCTGTCGCACTGCGTTCCAATACCCGAACAATTCTCCCCTCAGTTCGCGAAAGAGTTCTCCCGTGTTCCACGCGCGCCACCACACGATCGCCATGCATCGCCTGATTGAGGTTTGAGCCAGCAATAAACAAATCACTTCCAACGTCGCTAGTCGAATCTTCCGGCTTAACGAAACCGAATCCCTTCGGATGAACGTGCACTCGTCCGGTCAACAAATGCATCCGTTCCGGCACCCCGTATCGTTGGCCTCTGATCTTGATCAGGTCGCCACGCTCAACAAGCTTTGCGAGCCTTCGACGAAGTGTCGCCCGCTGCGAACCAGGTAGTTTCAGACTCTTAAGAATCTCTTGAACCGTTGCGGGATGACTGATTTTCGCTTCAATTGCTTCGAGCAATTCATTAGGCGTCAACATGACTGACTTCAATGTTCCTTTGTATTTACTCGCATTAGGCTTACGCAATCAGAGCAATCTGAAGATCACCGACATTTGTGGCGGTAGTACCTGTATGCAGCAAATCGCCCACACCATCGAAAAAAGCATACGAATCGTTCGCGGCTAGATAATATTCTGGACGTTCCAGGCCCGCATCAGCAGCACGGAGTGGTGTCGTTGTATCGATGATCGCGCCGGCTGCATCGGTTGGACCATCAATGCCATCCGTGCCAACACTCGCAACAACCGCCAATGGAAACCGTCGAACAAGGGAAAAGGCTCCGGCAAGTGCGAATTCTTGATTCCGTCCACCTCGACCTGGGCCTCTAACTTTCACTGTCGTTTCTCCCGCTGACACCACGCAAAGTGGACGTGGTTGTTCATGAGCGTATCGCGCAAGCGACTTTATATACGCATCACCGGTCACTCGAGCCTCGCCAGTAATAGGCTCCTCAAGCGTCAATGCATAAAACCCTAATCGGCGGGCCTCATGTGCCGCCGCCGCCATCGCATCCAAGCGACTACCGATAATGTGATACTCAGAATTATTTGGTAGGTGGTCGTTAGGCTTCAGTGTTTCTTCTACTTCCCCATTGCTACCACGTTCAAGTACTGAGACAACTGCACGCGGTAGCAATGTCGCTCGCCCACTCGAGTGCAAATACTGAAGTGCGTCCGCATATGTCGTCGGATCTACCGCCGTTGGGCCGGAACCAATCACTGCCGGATCATCTGGGACGGGATCAACCACATCCGAGATGGCCAATGTTATACAGCGACCACTCGCCGCTATGGCCAACCGCCCACCCTTTATCGCGGACAGGTGTTTCCGCACGCAATTCAACCCATCAATTGAAATGCCATTCTCAAGCAACAGCCGTGTCACACGCACTTTGTCATCCAGACCTACACCCTCAAGGGGAACTGCAAGCCCTGCCGATGCACCACCTGAGAGTAGCACCAACAAAATATTGTCATCCCCAACCTCCGACGCTAATTGCAGGGCACGCAAGCCGGCAGCAACGCTACCTGCCGTCGGCGTTGGATGACCAACATCAAACCATTCCATCCCGTCGACTCGCTCACCCAATTGGGGTGACGCAATCAAACCTCGTACCGGTTGCCCAAACTCCGACGCAAATGCAGAAGCCATCGCACCGCTAGCTTTACCTGCAGCTATAACCGTTACCTTCGTGCCTTGGGGCACACGGGACAATACCCCGTCCGCAAGCGCGCTTTTGACAAGTGACTGAGGGTCGGCGCCAGCAATACCCGCCCTGACGATTGCTAGAACGTGCTGACGAAGGACTGAAAGAGTCAGGGGGCTAGATCTAAAAAAAGAAGGGCCTAATGTATCCGCGTCGATTTCGACCATGACGATAACCGGGTCACGCCATCAATCTTACACAGCAGCTGCGCGACTACTTCTTGCCCGCGCTCATCACCGCACAATGCGTCAACACGCAACATCAACTTACCGAGTGCGCACTCAATGTCAGCAATAGCTTTATCGGAGTACTGTTCACGCTGCTGCTCAAGGCACTGCCAATGCCTAAACAGTTCCTCTCGATAGAATGTCACTCGAAGTTGCTTCACATCTCGACGTAAGAGGTGCATGGTCTCTCTAGTCTGCACCGCAGTCAACCTGGAAGGAGTTATACACCTGAGATCAGTCTAGCCACGGCAGTCATTCGGTGTCAATCCTTGACACGTTTTCTCCTTCTAGAAAGAAATCATGTTTCGAAGCAGAATGACCATGCAGTCATATCATGCCCCTATAGCAGCGTGCGCAGTAACTCATTTACAAGTTTCGGATTCGCCTTCCCTTTCGTCGCACGCATCACCTGGCCCACTAGGAAACCAAGGGTGCCTTCTTTTCCGGAACGGTACTTTCCTACGGCTTCCATATTCGCATCAAGCACTTG
>Ga0310342_100001606_pt1 | contig 14131 bp, 13 predicted proteins | sample S15DNA20500_MG_FD_206155 | JGI IMG/M metagenome (GOLD analysis project Ga0310342, IMG submission 206155) | Marine microbial communities from station ALOHA, North Pacific Subtropical Gyre - S1503-DNA-20-500_MG | ecosystem: Environmental > Aquatic > Marine > Oceanic | place: Pacific Ocean: North... | reverse complement strand
GTCAAAAGTGGTTCGTGTGGCGCTGGATCGGGTATCACGTGATATGCAGCTGGCTCTTGAAGGACTACGGGAGAGACAGGATACAGGGCCAGACACGCAAAAATCGGAATTGCGTGCGATTGATAAAATGGACGGTTTATTGTCGGCTCTGGGGGATGAGTTGGCGCCAATTCAAAATGAACAAAGTCAATCGACTCACTCCGGGAAGGAACACGGGAGGACCCGGAGTAGCAGCTTTCCTTTGTCAATCGTTGAGTTGAAACTACTACATCAAATGCAAAAAGAAATCAATCAGCTTACTGCTGATTTAGAAAAATCCCGGAACGAACAAGGTAGATTGTCATTCGAAAAGCAAAAAGAATTAGCTGATCTTGCAGATGATCAGGGTCGGCTGGCTGAGTTGTTGGAGCTGAAGATGGAAATTGAGGACTAAAGACATGATACCAAAGATCCACCAGTGGATGGCCGTAGGAGAGCTCGTGACAGAGATATTTCGCCTCGCAAAATATCCGCTTCGGATATTCATCATCGTAGGTTTCTCACTGCTCGGATTGTTGCTCTGCTCCCTGACGGTCGCTTCGTCAGAGCCGACGGAACGGAATTCGACGGTTTCTTCGCATGATCAAAGCTTACTTGATGATTTATCGGATGCAATTGACTCGACGGACACGACCAGGAACTTCCGCCAGCAGGGGTTGGGTGGCGACAAAGAACTGTTGGACGACTTGAATCATGGGGAAGATTTTGGAAATCCTGCCTCCCGTCAGTTGACACAGATTGTGCGGAGGATGAAACAGGCCAAACAGTCGCTGGCAGATGGAGAGACATCGGCAAAGATACAAACGATTCAGCGAGATGTGCTGGCACGAATTGACGGATTGTTGGACGAGGCTGGCCACCGGCTATCCTCCGATGAAGAAAGTATTTCCAAACAAACAGATCGGCAAAATGCCAGCCATTCATCCAACGGCAAGCAAGTTTCGCAAGAAACAGGTAAACAGGAAAGCCAGCTGCCTCAGCAAACGAAGCTGCAAGATCTCAGTGGTTTGGAAATCATGATCGAGGAAATATGGGGCCATCTGCCCGAACATTTACGAAGGCATATGACCGATAGCTTGACGGATGAGCAGTTTTTGCCTAAGTACGAGCAATTGATCGAACAATATTTTAAACGACTGGCGGAAGAACAACGAGTACAGCCATGACGTCGAAAAAACAAGCCGGTCATCGTCGAGGATTTCTTGCCACATGCGCTGGGGTTGGCTTGACACTACCTTGGTGTCCACCGTCTGGTTGGGCGCAACCCGCAACAGGTTTGACCGGCAGAGGTGCTGAGCTGATGACACCGGGGGCCAAAGAAGCTATCAGAGATGGTCTTGCTTACCTCGCGTCGAGACAAAATGAGGACGGGTCATTTGGTGTTACTGTGACTTATGGGCGCAATGTGGGAGTTTGTGCTTTGGCAGGGTTGGCATTTTTATCCCAGGGAAGTACGCCCGGGCGAGGATCCTACGGGCAGCATACCAGCCGTTGTATTGATTTTATTTTGTCGAGTTCTCCCGAAAGCGACTTCATTGTGGCAGCGGGAGGACGTAGCCATGGGCCCATGTACGGACATGGGTTTGCCACACTTGTTTTAGCGGAAGTTTATGGAATGTCACGACGAACGGACGTGCGAAAACGGTTGGCCAGGGCGGTCCGGCTAATCATTGACACACAAAATCGTGAGGGGGGTTGGCGATACCAGCCACAACGAGAGGATGCGGACGTGTCGGTTACAATCTGTCAGGTCATGGCGTTGCGAGCGGCCCGTAACGCTGGAATTTACGTTCCGCACGAAACGGTCGATCATTGCACAGAGTATATTAAGCGTTGTCAGAATGAAGATGGAGGATTTCGGTACATGATGACTCCCGGTCCTAGTGAATTTGCCCGATCAGCGGCCGGGGTTGTGGCGCTCTACAGTGCTGGGATTTATGATGGCAATGAAGTGAACAACGGCCTGGCTTACTTAATGAAGCATCTTCCTGATGGTGGACGGTTTGGCCACTCCAATCACTATTTTTATGGCCATTATTACGCCGTACAAGCCATGTGGCATGCGGGCGGTGATCGGTGGTCTCAATGGTATCCGGCGATTCGAGATACGCTGCTTGAAAGTCAGCAGGATGATGGTTCCTGGACCCTATCATCGATCAGTCCAGAATACGGAACGACCATGGCGCTAATTGTTTTGCAGATGCCGAACAATTATCTTCCGATTTTTCAAAGATAGTCCATGAGGCGGCAGTGCAAATCTTGAAAGCGTGTCTCATTGATGAGGGTGGTTGGGGACCAAGATCCTGGTGTATGTGTTTTCAGCGACTATTAACATGGGTTGTGCGCGGACTTTTGGCTGTTGGCTTCTTTGGCTATGCCGCTACTTTGTCTGCCGACTTTCCTGAGCGAGTTCTCGTCCCTATCGACAGGCCATTCTCGACGGCCCGTTTGCTGGCATTGTCTGGTGATGGCATGCTGCAGTTGCAAAGTGGCACCCATCAGCATGCAATGCAACTTAAGGATCTTGTCCATTGGGGGGCACCGGTAGAACCTCGACGCGGTACGTGGGTTTTGCTTGGTGACAGTGGCACGCTGATCGGTGATGTGCGGGGTATGAAAGAGGAAAAGCTTATCTTTGAATCTTTTCTCTTTGGCGAAACACTGATTCCCTTGAACGAATTAAACGGGGTTTTGTTTGCTCCAGAATATGAGATTCGTGAAGACAATCGGTTCGTCGATAAAATTCGAAAAACAGCGGGTACACAAGACACTCTTTGGTTGGTCAATGGGGATTCCCTTGCGGGAGCACTTATCGCATGGAACGAAAATAAAATCACACTCCGTACGGAGGATGAGCAACTTCTATTGGATAGAAACCGAGTGAAGGCCCTTTCGCTAAGAACGCGATTAAGAAGCCGAGTGGATGACACCGCTGGGCGCGTGTTGATTGGTTTGCGAGACGGCAGCCTATTGGTGGCCAGGGATATTGATACGCAAGATGCAAATTCCCAAATTCTCACGACGCTTGGAAAAATTCGGTTGCAACCCCATGACCCGGGTGGTCTTACCAATGCGCTTGTGTTTTTACAGCCGCTGAGCGTTGAATGGGTTTATCTCTCGGACATCGATCCGCTCAGTTACAAGCACATACCGTATTTTACGATGAAGTGGTCTTATCGACGTGACAGGAGCGTTTTAGGAGGTCCTATTCGTTCTGGCGGTAGGATTTATATCAAAGGGCTTGGTATGCACAGCACGTCGAGACTGGCTTATCAGCTGGAGGAAGAATTCAGGCGATTTGATGGAAAACTTGCGATCGATGATGTCACCAACGGACACGGTAGCGTCGTGTGTCGTGTGTATGTTGATCGGACGGGAGATTGGCAACAAGTTTATGAGAGTCCTGTGCTCCGCGGTGGAGATGTACCCGTTCCGTTTTCAATCGATGTTCAAGGAGCAAATCGTCTGAGTTTGATCGTAGACGCTGCCGAACGTGGCGACGTGATGGATCATGTGAATTGGATCAACGCTCGGTTGGTGCGGTAGGGCTGTGGATAAGGAAACCTGGCGAGACACTGTTTCATTTGGCGCAGTGAAGTTTACTGAAGTGCACGATACAAAAATGGTCGGCGAAACATGCCGCCGATAGGGTGTGTACTATATGGGTACGCAGCGTGATGTTGTTCTCTCCCACGTGAAGTTTTCCAGTTAAGTTAACATCTTTCAAATGCATAATTGTTGTTCCACCACATGCCGTTTTGAGTGCGATGAGCGACCAGAAAACCATTGACATAGAGCCATGTTTCGGCGAAAAATCCCGGAAATCGCACATGTAGATGACCGGTCATCGGGTCCGGTTGAAGGTCGATTTGGTGTTTTCCGCACATCATGGTGACGCATTCAGTCCGGTCCGCCGCAGTACTTTTTTCGGTCCAACCCGCCATGGGTGAGGCAACAACCGTTACAGGATGTTGGTGGGAGCAATCACTAGATCGTTGCCATCAGAAATCCCGGCCGATTGGTAGTAGGCACGCTGAACAATCATCACAGAGACGTTGGCAGCAGTCATGATTGTCAGACACCGCTTTCACGAGAGTGGCCATTTGGGATTTTCCATCGGCTCCGAGTGTACTGTTAAATGGTGCAGCACGATGAGGCTACCTTATCACTCTGATGAGGGTCGTTCCAGTGGTCCTGATACCTGAATGATTCGTCCGGTAGCAGGCTCACCATCAAGTGAGGGATGAGTCGTATGAGTTGAACTCATCATGATGTCGCTGGCAGCTGATTTTACGATGTCGATCGGAGGCGTGGTGAAAAGGATAACGGCGGTGCAGAAACTAAAAATTGCTGAGGAGAGTTTTGGAAAACTGGTAGGTAGCACAGTGATATCATCAATGACTCTTCCTGTAGAAATTGGCTATCGATTTGTCTGGGCGGCGGCAGGTTAGATACCTAGTATCCGGTTTTGAAATTTGGGCGTTGGAAATCCATGTCAATCATGAGACATGTCAATCATGAGAACTGAGCCAAATCATCGCGGCGCCAGCAAGAATTCCAAAGGGACCTTCGCTGATAGTCCACGCGGTGGGCATATCAGCAGAAAGGTCAATACCCAAAAGTAGAGTTCCAAACACAATGAAGAGCCATCCCCATAGTTTGATCAACGCTGCATAACGTTCGACATCCAATGAAAGGGCTACCAAGAATACACCCATGGTAGCGTAAAATGCTGAAACCGAGCGGGAAAGGTAACTTACAATAGGAGCGTCAGGTAATGGACCCAATCCCATTTGATGATGGATCACGTCCATCCATTGGAAGGGCATGAAAACAGCTGCGATTGCTAACAGGGCGGTGATGCCGCAAAATCTTAACAGGATGATAAGCGCCGTTTGGGATTTCGTCATGGTGATGGAGTCAGGTGACACGAAAAAAGCCATATCGAGACGGATTCTGGATTGGTTCCAGACCATAAAAAGTGAGCCGTTCCAGTAAAATTGTGTCCAGCGGCAGCATTTCTCCCTCTCTGTCTTTTGATTTCCTGTCAGAGTGCTAGATTTTAACAGGGACCAACCGAAACCTATTGGAACACAACGATTTTACCCAGACAAGTTGGCAAATTCCGCATACTTAGGTACATTTTATAGGTTCGTTGTCTTGACGGATGACACCGTTGGATAGGGTTCCAACAACCCATCTCAAGGTTGGGATTGACTTTTGAGGGTGATTTGTACCAAATAAAGTCGTCTTCAGGTGACGTAAAGCATTTGACGCGAGCCGGTTCCGTTGTACAAAATAGGGACTGGTTAATTTAATCTGCCTACGAAGGAGGTCGTTTTTTATGTACCGTTCGAACCAATCCTCGTTCTCATTGACTCAAATTACGGTTGCCAGCGTTGTCGCTATCTTGTGGCTTATCGTTATGACTGGCACCGCTGATGCGATTCCACCGTTCGTCAAGGTTTTTCAAGAAAAATACAAAGGTTCGGATGCCTTTAATGAGGCAGTGACCAGCGCGAAGTGTAACTTGTGTCACGTCGATGGAAAAGGCAAAACGATTCGCAATAGCTATGGCGAAGAATTGTCGAAATTATTGGATCACAAAGAACTGAAACCGATGTTCGAAGCCGAAGCTGAGAAAGCGACCGGCATTGTTGTCGAGGCTATGGACAAAGTGGCTGCCATTAAAAAGGGTGGTGACGATTCACCCAGCTATGGTGAGTTGATTGCAACAAACCTACTTCCTGGTGTCGAGCATGATGCAGAAGCGCTGGCGGCTGGTGATGAGGAAAAGCCGGCAGAGGCTCCGGCCGCAACTGGCCCGGCCAACCAATTACTGGATGCTTTCGTCAAGCAACTTGCTGACGATTTGAAAGAAGAACTTTCCGAAGAGCTTCGCGAGCAACTCAAAGCCGAAATTTTAAAGGAAATTACATCCACTATGCCCGAAGCGGTACGTGCCGGTATCAAGGCCGAACGAGAGCTGGAGATAGCCGCTGCCAGAAAGGAAAAAGAAAAGGTCGTAATCGAAAAGATTCACGAATTAGGTGGGACCGTCCGTGATATCGCCATGGACGACGATCGGAAGGAAGTTGCATTCCACTTGAGCGGTACTGAACTGACCGATGAAGGTCTGTTGCATGTCAAGGATGTTTCAGAAGTCATTCACCTGCAGTTAAGGGGTACAAAAATCACCGATGCTGGGTTGGCCCATCTCAGTGGCATGGATTCTTTGGTGAAACTTCACCTTGAAAAAACAGCCATTACGGATGCAGGTTTAGCTCACCTGAAGGGGCTAGAGGGCCTCGAATACTTGAACGTTTATGGCACGGGTGTTACGGATGCTGCGACCGAATATCTCAAAGAAATCCCGAATTTAAAGAAGCTTTACATCTGGCAAACGAAAGTGACCCTGCCGGGTTTTGAAAAAATGCAGGCGGCGCTGCCGGATACTGAAATCATTCCGGATCTTGTAAAGGAGAAGCAACGCGCCGAAGAAGAAGCCATACGCAAGGAGGAAGAGGCGAAGAAGAAGGCTGAGGAAGAAAAGAAGAAGGCTGAGGAAGAAGCTAAGAAGAAGGCTGAGGAAGAAGCTAAGAAGAAGGCTGAGGAAGAAGCTAAGAAGAAGGCTGAGGAAGAAGCTAAGAAGAAGGCCGAGGAAGAAGCTAAGAAGAAGGCTGAAGAGGAGGCGAAAAAGAAGGAAGAAGAGGCCACTGATCAGTCTGACGACGAAGCTGAGAAACCCGAAGAGGAAGCTAACCAGGATCAAGAGGAAGGCTAGCCGCAAATGCCTCTTCGAATCGTCACAGCCATCTGTCTGTTCTCGGTTTTCCCGGCAGATCTGGTTGCCGAGGAAGACGTTGCTACGCTGTTGCGAAAAGCAAAAGCTGAACAAGAGGCGGGTCGAATTGAGTCGGCCGTCGCATTGGCTACTCGTGCGATCGAGCTTTCCCCGGACGATGTCGATGCTCGATTTTTCCGAGCGGAGATATTCGCCGGCGTTCGACAGCACCGGCAAGCAATTGCCGACTATACTCAAGCCATGAAATTGAATGCTACGTCGGCGGTTCTCTTTCACCGTCGAGGGGCAGCACGATTCAAGGCGGGAGAGGTGGTTGGATCAATTGACGATTTTGACCAGGAAATCCGGCTCAATCCGAGAGCGGAGCAATCCCATTGGCAGCGAGGTCTTTCCTATTACTACGCTGCCCAGTTTCGCGAAGGCCAGCGTCAATTTGAGCTTTATCAGACGTATCATGCCAGCGATGTTGAAAATGTCGTTTGGCGGTTTGCCTGCCAGGCAAAAGTGGATGGTGTTGAAGCTGCTCGACGAGAAATGTTAGCGCTCGAAGAGCCTGATCGCCGAATTCCGATGATGAAGATCTATGACTTGTTTGCTGGCAAAGCCAAGCCGGAAGAGGTTCTCATGGTAGCCGATGCTGGTGCACCAGCCCCCAGAGAACACAACGTGCGGAGATTCTATGCCCATCTGTATTTGGCTCTGTATTATTTTGCCACCGACCAAGCAGAAAAGGGAAAAGATCACATCTTCAGGGCAGATCGACGCGTGATTTCACACTATATGTGGGATGTTGCGCATGTCCATGCTCAACAAATCAAAGCAACCAAGGAAGCTGACACCGGCTCCTTACGATCTCCTTGACCTGCTCAAAAGATCGGCGAATGTCGATGGACCAGCCGTGCCGTTTGAATCAACGTGCTGTAGGACGATGATGGTCTCCTTGGAACTCGTCCGTTTTAACAATCCAATACTTGTGTGATTGTGCCGCTGTCAATTCAGCCCTGGTAATGGCCAATGGCTGATTTGAAAATTGCCTATGACCGGTGATGGTAGAGTTGATGGTCGGCAGGCGTTGACTTGCGAGCGGCCCTTAATTGATCCGAGAGATAATTGGCTTCGAGTCGCATCGCAAATTTTTGCAGAAAAGACAAATCGAGAGGCCCAGAAACCTGATAGACATTACAGGTTGGATGAGGTGTTCCATTGGTGCTGCCGAGGACTACCTGTTCGGTTTCGGCCAACAGATCAAAGATCCCGTGGTCGAGATTGGGTACGACTTCCAGGCGGTTGATCTTTGACCGTCGATGTTGGATGCCGACAGGGGAAGGTTTCATTGGAATGTCCGGTAGAATGTTTGCAGGGTCATTGACGGCGCGAGTAACTCTTAGCAATCTCCAATCTTGAATCGTATAGCCACCAAAGAGCTGTGGTAATTTAGAGACAATGAGATCCTCAAGCATGATGAAATCATGTTGATTGTCACTATGCGCAGGTACCATTCGGGGAAGTGAACGGGGCAATTCGACGACCCCGAGCATTTCAGTGGGGCCCTTGGCATTGTTTCGTTTGAGATTGGCAGCAATATAGATGCCAAGATTGCAAAAAGAGGGGACGGGATGGCTCGAGTCAATTGCCATGGGAGTCAGCAGCGGACTGGCCATTTCACGAAAGAAACGGTGAAGTTTGTTCATTTGCTTGTTGGTCAATGAAGAGTAATCCAGAATGTGAATTCCCTCTTCAACCAGTTGCGGGCGGAGAGATTCCCAGCAACGGAATTGTCGGGTAACGAGTTGTCCTAAATTCTCTGCGAGATTGTCTGCCACAGAGGACGGTTGCCTTGTTTCCGGTTGACCCTTTTTGAAATCGTCTTCCGGCGTTAAGGGTACATGGGTGCTCGTGATGGGCACAAATATCTGTTGTATCATGAAGAACTGGTCAAGACTTTCGCTGCAGTGACAGAGAAATTTGAGCCGTTCGAAAAGTGGGGTTGAAGCATCTTCTGCCGTCTCTAACAGACGCTTTCTGAAATCAATTGGCTGATTCGCGTTAGCAAACTTGTTTTCAGTTAAGCTTGATTTATGTCTGCGTCCCTGTTCGTCGGAGGTGGAATAGAGTGTTGTTCCACCAGTATTCAGATTGCCCATCGGAGTTCCTTTCGATTTACGTCTGATGACAACATTCCTTATCTTCTTAGCCAGACGGTCCAAACGCGATCTCCGATCGCTTTCAGCATTTCAATAAGAATCCTAATATCTCATTTGTCGTCAACGAATCAAGTGATTGTATTCGACAAAAGCAGCGAGAAAGAAAAATTGATGGAAATCGCAGCGAACATTCACGGAATCTTAATAAATGGTTCTCGTTGCTAACGGTAATGGTTTCTTAAAATATCAGGATTGTTGAAAACCTGTTGAGATATTAAGAGAACATGAAAAATTTATTCAGGTTTGGATTGTTATTTGAGACGGCAAGTCTCATTTTGTGTTTTCCTAAAATTGCCTGATTTGACAGAGAGGACAACAGAGTTTAAGTTGTCGTGGGAACCAATGGGTGCACCCTCTTTATCACGCATTGGTGCCGGGTTCGTTGGATCCTCACTGCGGGGTCCAGAAATGGAAACATTAGGTGAATAGGTTGGCGCCAAGCCAGAACCCCCGCGGCATTATTATGCTTGGGCCGGACCGAGAAGTTTTGCAAGAATAGACAGTCGCTGAACAGGGATTATTCACGAAGGTGATGGACTGACGAGTTTGGATGTTCCGTCCAGGAAGCAAGGCTCACCAGGATTTCGAATCGGTAAGAGAACCTGCAAAAAACGTCACGTAAGTCAGTGCAGGACCGATGGATATGAGCGGTAGAAGTGCTGAATCCGATGTTGTTGCCCAATCCTAAAGTTCATTTATGTTGGCAACAGCGCCAAGATTCCTGGGCTGGGGCGCGGGATGACATGGGCGGCGATGAGATTTCCTAGTCCGTCTACCTTTTCCTTGCCCGCATCGATAGCCGCGCGAACCGCGGCAACATCACCCCGAATCAGTATCGTAATATAACCTCCACCCAATTTTTCCTTGCCGAGTACCTCGACGTTGGCTGCCTTACAGGCCGTATCGATTGCCTCGATAACTGCCGTAAAGCCTTGTGTTTCAATCAAACCGATTGCGAAACTCTCTTGAGTTGACATTGGAATGCCCTTTGTTATTGTTTCCCCATCAGTGGGATGGTTGGTTCTTGGAAAAAAGACAACATCCTGCTCAATGAGCGGTTGATATTCCCGGCCACTCTCAATCACTGGCCAGCCTCGTTTATCGGGTGCGTCAATGATGGTTGTGACACACTTGGCGCGCAATGAGTCGGCCATTTCACATGCCGCTTGGACAGCTGCTCGCAACGACGCCGGATCCGCTTGCAGCTTGATCACGTAGCCATAGTAATCGTTCAGCTCTGCCTGCAACAGTTTGACGAGGGCCGCTTTTTCAGCCGCATCCAGTACCATCAACGCCGCACCAAGAGCAGATATTTCTAAAATGGCGACGCTTTGAATCACATCATGCCTCGTTCGCGTAATTGCTGGACGACGACCTGCGTAATTTCAGAGATGCTTTCCTGGTCCATGCTTGCTCCCGGTGGGCAGCCTCCCACTGGCTCGTCCGTTACACCGAAGTCAGCCAGGATACATTGCAACGTGTTAGCCAGAGTTGCAACTTCGGTATCTTGCACTTCTGTTAACGGTTGACGGCCGCGCCCCATATCAAAACCTCTCAGGCGAACGGCAGTACGGAAACCCTCAGGGAAATCGGCTGAGTAAACCATCTTGTCAAACAAGTCGAGCAAGCCGAACTGCAGCGATCGTGCTTCGTCGAGATTGCCTTGCCGAGTCGATTCGTACATCTTTCGGGTGAGTTCGGGAACCACGCCGCTCGTAGCGTTGGTACCACCGTCCACACCCATGATTAACATTGGTACGAGAACTGCTTCCCATCCGGTCAGAAAAACAAAATCCGGACGAATTGGCTTGACTTCCTTCATCATGCGCATCATGAATGGTATGTCCCCCGAGGAGTCCTTGATCCCAGTTACTCGCTCGAATTCAGCCAGTCGCTTGATCGTTGGTACGTCGATCGGGCTGGCAAACATGGGGATATTGTACAAAGTCACATCGATCGGGGAGTTGATGGCGATCTCGCGAAAATACGCGTATACCGATTCAGGGCTCAATTTGAAATAGAATGGAGAAACGATTGCCACTGCTCTGGCACCGTACGTGGCATAGGTTTCGCACGCCTTGAGTGTTTCTTTTACATTGGCTTCTGCTGCACCGGCTAGGACGGGCACTCGCCCGGCGGTCTGATCACAAACAATTTTGACGATCTGCCGTCTTTCCTCGGGGGTGAATCGAGTGAATTCACCGGTGGAACCGTTGGGATACAATCCGTGCACTCCCCGCTCAATAAGCCAATCCACATAGCGACGGAGTTCGGATTCGTTGATGTTTCCTTTGGTGTCCAGAGGAACCATGTGAGGTGAGAAAATCCCGTGAATTTTGTCAGCCATTGTCTTCGTCTCTTGCAAGGATGAAATGTCAAAGTCCGTTGGACAGATGGACCGTTGAGTGTGTAAGTCTTCAAATTATAGGTCAAAACAGGGTAATGAAATGACCGGACGTAGTGGTCATTCCGCTTTTCAGGGCAAGGAGGAGGGCAGTGGTCGGATATTCATGGGCCGTTTGTCGATTCTAACATCTTCCAGGGAAGGACGGTTGATTTCAGCCTGGCCAATCTAGTCATGGAAATACGGTTCATGGGCGATCCTGGTCCGAGTCGATCCTGTCACACAGGATCCCTGTTGTTAAAACATTTGCTTGGGAGACTGTCATACAGGTTGGCTGTCATTTTGCAATGTACCATTCCTCATCGTGTCCTGTTAACGGATAGATCCAGACATTTCGAAATCGCACCGGATTGCCATGATCTTGAAGCAGCAGTGGCAGTGTGTTGGCATGGAGGGCCTATTGGACAGGATCCTTGTGTGCTACGCGCCCAGCAATTTGTCTCTTCTTCCGTTCGGTCAAAAGCGATGCGTGACCGGTTGCATGAATCGTTGTGCTAAGTCAGAGACTGAGGACAAGAAAAATGATGATATTGAAAAGGGAAAATTTGATTTTAATGTAGATAAGACGCATGAAATTCGCAGTTGTTTGAGAAATGTCGCCTTTCGTTGAGCACCGATTTTAATGGCCGTTCGTACAGGATGCAAGGATTTGAGGTTCAAGGTTTGTCTCAAAAACAGTTTTGACGACGCTGTTGTTGCCTGGAAATGTCGGTTCGTTGTTTAGAAAGAGAGGCTTGTCATGTTTCCAGCACATCACCTGCAACCGGTTGGTTTTTTTGCCCTATCGAATTCCGGTGTCAATTTGTTACGATACCCGCCCCTTTTAAGATCTCACCGGAGGAGTCGGATGCGGCGCAACGATATTCGCAACATTGTCATCATCGCCCACGTTGATCACGGTAAAACGACTTTAGTGGATGTCCTACTGCGTCAGAGTGGTCAGTTTCGTGATAGCCAGTTACAAGGTGATTGTATTCTAGATTCCAATGATTTGGAGCGAGAGCGCGGAATTACCATTTTGGCTAAGAATATTGCTCTTCCCTACAAGGGCGTCAAAGTCAATATCATTGACACGCCGGGACATGCAGATTTTGGTGGAGAAGTAGAACGAGTGATTCGCATGGCCGAGGGCGCTTTGCTGTTGGTCGATGCTGCAGAGGGCCCTCTTCCGCAGACAAGATATGTGTTGTCAAAGGCCTTAGAATTTGGCCTGAAGCCGATTATCGTCGTGAATAAAATCGACCGCGGAGATGCTCGGCCCCACGAAGTACTTGACGAAACATTTGATTTGTTGTTGGAACTTGGCGCTGATGAACAGCTTGATGAATTTCTCCATGTTTTTGCCAGTGGAAAGGATGGTTATGCGACTCAGGATCCGGATATTAAGACCGAATCGATGAGTCTTTTATTAGATACCGTATTGAAAGAAATTCCGGGGCCTGAGGTAAATCCCGATGCGCCGTTGCAAATGCTGGTCACCACGCTGGATTGGTCAGCTTATGTTGGGCGAATTGCTGTGGGGCGAATCCAATCGGGCAGAGTATCCAAAGGCCAATCGATTTCCTTGGTTCAGGCGAACGATCAGGTTGTTAATTCCAAAGTTACTGGCCTGCAAATTTTTGACAAGCTGGGACGTAGTGACGTTGAGTCCGCCTCGGCGGGAGAAGTGGTGGCGATGATTGGATTAGAATGTGTGGAAATCGGGGATACGGTTTGCGCTTTTGAGCACCCGAGTCCGCTGACACGATTGACCGTGGACGAGCCGACTCTTGAAATGGTGTTTCGTATCAACAGTTCGCCTTTGGCAGGACGGGAAGGGAAGTACGTCACAACACGGCAGCTGAGATCGCGACTTGAAAAAGAACTTGAGCGTAATGTAGCTTTGCGAGTTCGTCCAATCGAAGGGACGGATTGGCTGGCCGTTTCAGGGCGTGGCGTATTGCACCTGGCTGTGTTGATCGAAACCATGCGACGTGAAGGTTATGAATTATCGGTAGGGAAGCCCCATGTGATCGTTCGCAAACGAAACGGCAAACAAGAGGAGCCGTTCGAATCGCTTATTGTCGAGGTGCCGTCAGAAAAAATAGGCTCTGTCATCGAATTGGTCGGCGAGCGACGTGGTACGATGAATCACATGAGTACCCGCGGTACTTATACACACGTTGATTTTACGATTCCGGCACGTGGTTTGATTGGGTTACGATCCCGGCTTCTCAATGCTTCGCAAGGAACAGCCATTGTCCATCACCGATTTGCCGAGTATCGGTCGATGGAAGGTGATATTCGACGGCGAGGAAACGGTGTGCTGGTTTCGATGGTTGGTGGCAAGGCGGTAGGATTTGCACTGGACGGTCTACAACAGCGCAGCGAGCTTTTCGTGGCTCCGGGCGACGAGGTTTACGAAGGAATGGTTGTTGGTGAAAATAGTCGTGAAAATGACATGTCGGTCAACCCGACGAAAGAAAAGAAACTTACCAATATTCGTGCAGCCGGAAGCGATGATAATATTCTGCTGAAGCCGGCACGAAAGCTCTCCTTAGAGATGGCACTCGAGTACATTGAAGAAGATGAGCTTGTGGAAGTCACGCCAAGCCAGATTCGTCTGCGGAAGGTGATTCTTAAAGAGTCGGATCGCCGCCGTAACGCTCGTCGGAAAATGTGAGTCTGAATCAGGACGGA
>Ga0310342_100001605_pt1 | contig 14131 bp, 8 predicted proteins | sample S15DNA20500_MG_FD_206155 | JGI IMG/M metagenome (GOLD analysis project Ga0310342, IMG submission 206155) | Marine microbial communities from station ALOHA, North Pacific Subtropical Gyre - S1503-DNA-20-500_MG | ecosystem: Environmental > Aquatic > Marine > Oceanic | place: Pacific Ocean: North... | reverse complement strand
ACCTGTTCGATCGGCAAGTATCACCTCGCCCCACGGGCCACCTATCTCTTCCAGGAGTACCGCAACAAGGGCGTACAGGGAAACCGCAACGCAGTGCAGATGGCCAGGAACGCCCGCGAGTGGATTGCCGAAGACGACCAGAAGCCGTTCTTCCTCTACTTCTGCACGTCCGACCCGCACCGCGGTGGTGGACCCGACGGGTACTCGAACTTCAACGACAACCCCGACCGCTACCCCGGAGTCACACCGGTCCGCTACCAGCCGGCCGACGTCATTGTCCCACCCTGGCTGCCCGACAAGCCGGAGGTGAGAAACGAGCTGGCCGAGTACTACCAGGCGATCTCGCGGCTGGACCAGGGACTGGGGGTCCTGCTGAAGGCCCTGAAGGACACCGGGCACTGGGACGACACGCTGATCCTGTTTCTCTCCGACAACGGGCCGCCCTTTCCCGGTGCCAAGACGAATCTCTACGAGCCGGGAATGAACCTGCCGTTGATCGTCCGCGACCCGGGGCAGAAGACCCGTGGCGGCGTCACCGACGCGCTGGTCACCTGGGCCGACATCACGCCGACGATCCTGGACTTCTGTGGCATCACGCCCAAGGCTCGCCCGACGTTTCGCCCCGGGGCCAACGGCGACCCACCCCGGCGATCCGGACCGGCTCGCCCGGTCAGCTTCCACGGACGGTCGTTCCTGCAGACGCTGGATCAGCCCAGGGCCAAGGGATTCGACGAGGTCTATGCATCGCATACGTTCCACGAGATCACGATGTACTACCCGATGCGGGTGGTGATCTCGGGTCGCTACAAATACATCTTCAACATCGCTCACCAGTTGCCCTACCCCTTCGCCTCAGATCTCTACGCCTCGCCGACCTGGCAGGGCGTGCTCAAGCGGAAGGACACGCTGTACGGCAAGCGGACCGTCTACTCGTACCTGCACCGGCCACGTCACGAGTTGTACGACCTGACGGCTGATCCCGACGAGATCACCAACCTGGCCTACCAGCCCGAACACCGGCAGCGGCTGAAAGGCCTCCAGGAGAAGCTGAAGGCGTGGCAACAGCGAACCCGCGACCCGTGGTTCCTGAAATGGCGGTACGAGTAGGCCGGCCGAGGAGGGGTCCTACCTGAGATTCAACGGATCCACGTCGATCACCGACTCGACCGACGGGTGCTTGGGCAATTCGCTCGCCGCGGCCAACCACAACTCCCGGATCGCCTCGGGTCCCTCGGACGCCAGTTGCATGTGGAACCGGTAGTAGTTCTTCATCCGGGTAATCGGGGCGGGTGCGGGACCCAGGATCCACACCGGCGGCGGATCGGGCTGCAGTCGCCTGAGCACCTCGGCCATCCGCCGTGCCGTGTCGGCCGCCGCCCCCTCGTCGGGGCTCCGCAGAATCACCCTCGCCAGGGAACTGAACGGGGGAGTCCGCGTGGTCCGCCGATGAGCCAGTTCGTGGGCCACGAATCCCGCGTAGTCGTGGTCGCAGGCCAACCGGATCGCCGGATCGTCGGGGCAGGCCGACTGCACCAGCACCCGACCACCCCGCTCGCTGCGTCCGGTTCGGCCGGCCACCTGGGCGATCAACTGGAAGGTCCGTTCCGAGGCCCGGATGTCCGGCTGATGCAGCATCGTGTCGGCATCGACCACTCCGACCAGCGTGACGTTGGGGAAGTCGAGGCCCTTGGCGATCATCTGGGTGCCGAGCAGGATCTGGGCCTCGCCACTGCGGAATTGCTCAAGCGCCCGGTCGTGGCTGCCGGGGCGACGCATCGAATCGCTGTCCATCCGCAACACCTTCGCCTCGGGAAACCTCTGGCGGACCTCCTCCTCCAGCTTCTGGGTTCCCACTCCCAGCAGCTTCAGCCCACGCTGACCGCACCCGGGACACTCCCTGGGTGGCTGAGCCTCGAAGTCGCAGATGTGGCAGACCACCGCATGACGGTCGCGGTGCCAGGTCAGCGTGACGTCGCACGCTCCGCAACGCATCCCCTGGCCGCAAGCTCGACACCAGACCGCCGGCGAATGGCCCCGCAGATTCAGGAACAGGATCGCCTGGCCCCCGTCGGCGAGCGCCTGCTTGAGGAACGTTTCCAGGCCGCGGCCGATCGCCACCCCGGAACGGATACGACGGTCGTTGCGGGTGTCCACCAGCGTTACCGGCGGCATCGGCCGGTCATCGATCCGTGTGGGCAGCGACAGCAGCTTGTCGTGGCCGTTTTCGGCCGCCAGCCAGCTCTCGAGCATCGGGGTGGCCGACCCCAGGACCAGCGGCACGCCCGCCAACTCGGCCCGCTTCCGTGCCACCGCCCGCGCGTGATACCTCGGCGTCGTTTCTTGCTTGAAGGTCGTCTCGTGCTCCTCATCGATCACGATCAACCCCAGTTGTGGTGTCGGGGCAAACACCGCGCTGCGAGCTCCCACGATCACCTGCACCTCCCCTTGCGCAATCCTCTGCCAGTGATGATGCCGTTCGGCATCGCCCAGGTGACTGTGCAACACGGCCACGCCGTCGAAGCGGCTGCGGAATCGGCGAATTGTCTGTGGCGTCAGGCTGATCTCGGGAACCAGCACGATCGCCTGGCGGCCGTACTCCACCACCTCGCGGATCGCCTGGATGTAGACTTCCGTCTTCCCGCTTCCGGTCACCCCGTGCAGCAGCAACGTGCGGTGCTGCCGGTCGCGGAGGTGGACAAGGATCTCATCCAGGGCCACCTGCTGGTCGGAATTGAGCTCGAGGTCCTGTTCGCGCACCACCGACCCGATCTCGCCCTCCTCACCACCCTCGCTCGAGTCGATCCTCCTGTACTCGACATCCAGCAGCCCCTTCTTCTTCAGTCCGTCGATCGGCGAATTCCCGCACCCCACCGTCCGGGTCAGTTCCTCGAACCGCATCGCCCGACCCGCCTCCCGCAACGCCACGACGACCGCCTGCTGTTTTTTCGGCAGCCCCCCGTCACTCATATCCTCGAGACGCTGCTCGAAGTCCTCGGTCAACCCAAAGAACCGGACCTGCCGGGTGCCGGCCTGCCGCTTCACCCCGGCCGGAATCACACTCTCGAGCACTTGCCCCCATCCGCAGAGATACCGGTGAGCGATCCAGCGAGTCAGTTCGAGCATCGCGGGGTCGACCAGCCGGCGGGAATCGACGATCGAGTCGATCTCCTTGAGTTTGCCGAGGGTCTCCGGCGGGCGTTCCAGTCCAACACAGAATCCGACCGTCGACCTGTTCCCGCGGCCAAACGGGACTCGGACACGCTGGCCGGGTTCGAGTTGATCGCGAAGGGCATCGGGAACCAGGTAGTGGAAGGCGGTGTCCAGAGGCCGGTTGAAGACGACCTGGGCGGCCAGCCGGTCGGCCCGGGCTGCCGCCTGCCAGGAAGCAGCCGGATCGGCGTCAGACCCCGCCGGGGGCGGTTCCGGCGGCAGGTCGAAGAGGCTCTGCTGTCGTGAACGGCTCAACGCGGACGTCCTTCCTTCCGAGGGTCTGGCCCGGGCGGTAGGATTCTATCAGCTTGCCGACCGACTACCACGCGGGACCGACTCGATGCGACTGGGCGTCTTCGGCGGGGCATTCGACCCCGTCCACACCGGCCACCTGGTCCTGGCATCCGAATGCCGCCAGCAACTGGCTCTCGACGCCGTCTGGCTGGTCCCCAGTGGGTCGCCGCCGCACAAGGACCCCCGGGATCTGGCCGATGCGGGGACACGGGTCGAAATGCTCGAACTGGCAACCGCCGGAGATCCCGGATTGGTGGTCAGCCGGATCGAGATCGATCGCGAAGGCGTCTCGTACACCGTCGATACGCTCGAGACGATCGCCGACGACGATCCAGATCGCGAGTTGTTTCTCCTGCTCGGAGCCGACTCGGTCGCCGATCTCACCAACTGGTACCAACCCCAACGGATCTGCGAACTGGCCCGGGTGGTGGCGGTCAACCGGGGCGGGACCACCGGCGAAACGGCAGTCGTCGGATGCCGGATCGAAGAGGTCACGATGCCGGCAATCGATGTGTCGTCAAGCGACATCCGACAGCGAATCCGCCGGGGACGGAGCATCAGGCACCTGGTGCCTCGAGCAGTCGAGGCGTACCTGGTCGAACACACCGTGTACGACGACAATTCCGACTGATCGGGCAAGATTTCACGCTCCAAAGCGAACAACATCCCGAGGCACTCCGCGGCGAGCCCGCCACCGTCAATTTGACCCCTCTTTCGCTGTCCTCCTATAATCCACTCACCAGAGGACTCCTTCGGATGTTTTCGATGATCCGCATTTTGCCCTTGGCTGCACTGCTGCTGGCCGGATCGACTGTCACCACGCTGGCCCAGGGTGCTCCGGCCAAGCCGATCGGACAGTTTCTCAGCGTCCGCAGCCCGATCGACGATTCGGTCATCGGCCGGGTCCGCAAGGTGGCACAGGATCTGGCGGTGCGAAGTGAAAAGGAGTCGCGGCCGGCAGTGCTGGTCCTCGAACTGGCCCCCGGTGACAGCCCGATCCACCAAGTGCAGGGCCTGGCCAGTCTGTTGAGTTCCGCGAGATTGTCGCGGGTCCGTACCGTGGCCTGGATTCCCAAGTCGGTGACCGGCCTCAACGCAGTGGTAGCCCTGTCGTGCAACGAAATCGTGATGCACCCGGATGCCAACCTCGGCGACATCAGCCACGGCGAACCACTCGACGACGCCAGCAGGCAATTTGTCCAGACCCTGGTCGAAAAACGGCGCAACGCCAAGGTCAACTGGCCGCTGGCTCGTGGCATGCTCGACCGGAATGCCGAGGTGGTCCGGGCGACGATCACCGGCGAGAACAAGCAGGTGAAGTCCCGGGTGGTCGGTCCCGACGAATTGCAGTTGATCCGGAAGAGCAACCCGGGCGCCGACATCGAGGTCGCGCGGATCAAGGCTTCCGACGACCTGGGGATCTTCTCAGGAGAACAGGCCCGGCAACTCGACATCCTGGTCACCCAGACCGCTGAGGCCCGCTCGGACGTGGCAGCAATCTACGGGCTTCCCGCACGGGCGATGAAGGAGGAGAAGTCGGCCAAGGGCAACACGATCGCGAGGTTGATCAAGATCGACGGCCCCATCGAGCCGATGCTGCACAGGTTCTTCAACCAGCAACTCGCTCGAGCCGTCGCCGAAAGGGCCACGGTGATCATTTTCGAGATCGATTCGCCCGGGGGACTGCTGACGCTGGCCGAGACCATCGCCAACGACATCGCCGCCCTGGAGGAACGGGGGATCCATACGGTTGCGTGGATCCCCCGCGAAGCGATCAGCGGAGCCGCCATTGTCGCGTTGGGCTGCGACGACATCTACATGCACCCGGAGGCGAGGATCGGTGACGCGGCACCGATCGAGATGAAGGAGGGGATGGCATTCGAGCGGGCTCCCGAAAAGGTGCTCAGCTACACCCGTGAGGTCCTGAGAACCCTGGCCGAAAAGAAGGGCCGCCCGCCGGGGCTGGCCGAGGCGATGGCCGACAAGGACCTGAAAGTCTTCCGGGTGGTCAACCCGCAGACCGGCGAGATCGAGTTCAAGACCGAGGCCGAGCTGCACGCGGCGAAGCAGGAATTCGGCGACCGGCAACTGGTGGCCGAAACACGCGAGGACAACCTGCTGACGGTCAACGGCCGGCAGGCCCACGACCTGCAACTGGCCGAACCCCCGGTCTCGGGCGTCGAGGAACTCAAGCAGCGGCTGGGGATCCCCAGAGACGTGGTGCTGCGGGCCATCGAACGGACCTGGGTCGACAACGTCGCCTCGGTACTCAGCGGTAGCGGTTCAGCCTTCATGCTGTTTTTCTTCGGATCGATCCTGATCTACCTGGAACTCCATACCCAGGTCGGCCTGTGCGGAATCGGGTCGGCGGTCTGTTTCACGCTGTTCTTCTGGGCCCGCTGGGGCGGGACGGCCGGGTGGCTGGAGCTGGCATTGTTCCTGCTGGGACTGGCGCTGGTCGCAATCGAGATCTTCCTGATTCCCGGGTTCGGAGTCTTCGGGATCTCGGGGGGACTGCTGGTCTTCATCGCACTGGTGATGGCCTCGGAGACGATGACCGGTTCGCCCAGTCTCGACGGCCTGCAGAAATTCGGAGCTCCGACGGCCACCCTGATGGGGTCGCTGGTGACGGTGATCGTGGTCGCGGCGGTGATCAGCCACTACCTGCCGCAATTGCCCCTGCTGAGACGCATCGTGCTCGAACCACCGGGCGGTGGCGAGTTGGCGTTCGACCCGCAATTGGTCGGTGGGCCGGATCCCACCGGCCTGCTGGTCGCCGACCACGGGTTGATCGGACAGACCGGCGGTGCGGTCAGTGTGCTGAGACCCGCCGGGAAGGCGAAGTTCGACGACAACCTGATCGATGTCGTCAGCGACGGCCCGTTCATCAACCCGGGTGCCGCCATCAAGGTGGTGCGGATCGAGGGCAACCGAGTGTACGTCCGCGAGGTCGACGAAACGTCCTGATCGTGGACCTCGCCAAGCCCCGGTGCCGTTGCAACTTCAAGCGGTACTGCTAGAGTAGGCTGCTTGGAAGGATTCCGTCGGTCGTTCCCTACCGGAACGGCTGAAAATGGGGAGGACCCCCGAAGACTGGAGATTGCCGTTTCGATCGTGGATTGCGCATGTCGATTACCCGAGAACGCAAGAGTGAGCTGATCCAGGAGTTCCGTCGCGACGAGACGGATACGGGATCGGCCGAGCTGCAGATCGCGGTGTTGACCGAGCGGATCAAGAACCTGACCGAGCATCTCAAGATGCACACCAAGGACCATGGCAGCCGACGCGGGCTGCTGGCCCAGGTCAGTCGCCGCCGAAGACTGCTCGATTACCTCGATCGAACGGATCACCAGAAGTATCGCTCGCTGATCGAACAGTTGGGTATTCGCAAATAGTGTCGGCGGTCCGGACGTGTGGACCATCGGCCCGATCAGCCTCCGGAATGCTTCCGGAGCCGCGACTGCAACCGCACACAGATGGTAGGAACACAGGTAGTGAAGAAGGTCGTATCGTGTGAGATTGGTGGACGGACGCTCAGCCTGGAAACGGGAGAACTGGCCAAGCAGGCCAGTGGCGCTGTCCTGGTTCGTTACGCAGACACGGTCGTGTTCGTCGCCTCACAGGACGGGCCCCCGCGACGTGGCATCGACTTCTTTCCGCTGACGGTCGATTACCGCGAGCGGTTCGCGGCGGCCGGGAAATTCCCCGGCGGCTTCCTGAAACGGGAGGGCCGGCCGACGATGAGGGAGATCCTCACCGCGCGGCTGACCGACCGCCCGATCCGTCCGATGTTCCCCAAGGGGTACAAGGACGAGGTCCAGGTCATGGCCAACGTGCTGTCGGTCGATCCCGAACAGGACCCCGACGTCCACGCCATCATCGGCGCCAGTGCCGCGTTGATGATCTCCGCATCCATCCCCTTCCAGGGACCGTTGGCCGCCGTGAGAGTCGGAAAGGTCGATGACCAGCTGGTCATCTTCCCCACGCTCGAACAGACGGAAGAAGGGTCGCTGGACCTGATCGTCGCCGGCAACCTCGAGAGCGTCCTGATGATCGAGGGCTTTGCCGCGCAGATGCCCGAGGACGAGATGATCGAGGCGATCCTCTTCGCCCAGCAGCACATCGTCACAATCTGCGAACTCCAGATGCAACTGGTCGCCGAGGCGGGTGTCGAGAAGGCCGAGTACGAGGAGGCGGGAGAAAACCCGCTGCTCTCCGCGCTGCACGCCGATGGCTTCGACCGTCTGAAGACCGCGATGCAGAGCAGGGTCAAGGCCGAACGCCAAGACCAGACCAAGGCACTGAAGACCGAACTGCTCGAGAAACACTTCCCCGAGGATGCCGAGGAAACCGCCGACGGATCGACCCGTGGTGACTTCTCCGAAGCCTTCCACGATCTCGAGCAACAGGTCGTCCGCGACCTGATCCTCAACGACAAGACGCGGCTCGATGGCCGCAGCATGGCCGACCTGCGAGACATCTCCTGCATCGTCGACCTGCTGCCGCGGGTTCACGGATCGGCCGTCTTCACTCGCGGAGAGACCCAGTCGATCTGCACGATCACCCTCGGTACGCCCCGCGATACCCAGCGGATCGACGGGCCAGTCGAGGAGTACGAGAAACGGTTCATGCTCGACTACAACTTCCCGCCCTACTCGGTCGGTGAGTGCCGGATGATCAGAGGTCCCGGCCGTCGAGAAATCGGCCACGGGGCCCTGGCCGAGCGATCGGTGAAGTCGATCCTGCCCGACGCCGAGACGTTCCCCTACACGATCCGGGCGATCTCCGACATCACCGAATCGAACGGTTCGAGCTCGATGGCCAGTGTCTGCAGCACGACACTGGGCCTGATGGCCGCCGGCGTTCCGATCCTGCAGCCGGTCGCCGGCATCTCGATCGGTGTCGTCGCCGAACCCGACGGTCGCTTTGAACTGCTGACCGACATCATCGGTGACGAGGATCACTTCGGCGACATGGACTTCAAGGTCGCCGGCAGCCAGTTCGGAATCACCGGCATCCAGCTCGACCTGAAAATCAAGGGGATCTCCGAGGAGATCATCCGGGCGACGCTGGCCCAGGCCAAGGACGCCAGGATCAACATCCTCAAGTCGATGCTCGGAGTGCTCGGCCAGCCCCGCGCGGACATCTCCGAACACGCCCCGCGGCTGGAACGGACCCAGATCGATCCCGAGAAGATCGGCCTGCTGATCGGACCCGGTGGCAAGACCATCCGGGCGATCCAGGACGAGACCGGGACCCAAATCGACATCCAGGAAGACGGCACGGTCACGGTTGCCTCCAAGGACGGAGTCGCCGCCGAGGCGGCACTGGCCCGGATCGAGGCCCTGACCGAAGACGTCAAGGTCGGACGGGTCTACAGCGGCACCGTCTCGTCGGTCAAGGACTTCGGTGTCTTCATCGAGATCGCCCCCGGCAAGGACGGACTCTGCCACATCAGCGAACTCGCCGACGGCTTCGTCAAGTCCGTCGGTGATGTCTGCAGTGTCGGAGACAAGATGGACGTCAAGGTGATTGCCGTCGACGACCAGAACCGGGTCAAGCTCTCCCGACGGGCCGTGCTGGCCGATGCCGGCGGTGACGACGACGGTGACGACGGCGGTGGCGACGAAGACACCGGCGGACCGGACGGAGGCGACAGCGGTCAGGAGTAACGGCGATCGACTCGCAGGAACGCCAAGACCTGTTGTCTCGGTACGCCGAAGGGTATGCCGAGATCGCCAGCCTCGCCGGTGGCTTGGCTCACGAGATTCGCAATCCGCTCTCGACCATCTCGATGAACCTCGACCTGCTGGTCGAGGACCTGGCCGCCTCCGACGAACCTCGCGACCGGCGGATGCTCGACAAGTTGCACACCGTGCAGTCGGAGTGCCGACATCTCGAGGATATCCTCGACGCATTCCTGCAGTTTGCCCGTGTCAGCTCGCTCGAACTTGTCCCCGTCGACCTCAACAACCTCGTCACCTCCTTCCTCGACTTCTATCGCCCCCAAGCCGATGAAACCGGAATCGACATCAGCCCCCACCTGGAACCAGGACTTCCAACGGTCGGCGGCGACGACCCGCTGCTTCGCCAGTTACTGATGAACCTCTGCCGCAACGCCACTGAGGCGATGCCCGACGGGGGACGACTGGAGATCCAGACGGCCGTCGACGGTGACCACGTGGCCCTGGTCGTGATCGACAACGGCCACGGCATCAATGCCGTGGCCCGGGAGAAGATGTTTGATACGTTTTTCTCGACCCGGCCGTCCGGCAGTGGTCTCGGCCTGCCCACGGTCCGTAAAATTGCACAGGCACACCACGGGACGATCGCCTGCGAAAGCGAACCTGGACAAGGGACCAAGTTCACCATTCGCCTGCCGATCGACACCCCGTCCGACAAGTTGGCCGGCGACGACCAGATCGACTCATGACCGACTCACCACGTGATCACGACGTTCCCGATGACCTCGCACCGTCGGGGCCACCCATTCGGGTGCTGGTCGTCGACGACGACGAACCCCACGCTCAGGCAGTCGCCGAGAGTCTCGAGCGGGTCGGCTACGAGTGCACAACGGCGGTCTCGGGAGAAGACGGCGCGACGCGGATCGAGAGCGACAGCTTCGACGTTGTCGTCACCGACCTGATGATGGGTGACCTCGACGGCCTGGCACTGCTGCAAAAGACCAAGGAGGAGTTGCCCAACGCCGAGGTGATTCTGCTGACCGGGCACGCCTCGGTCCAGTCGGCCCTGGCCGCCGGACAGGCCGGGGCATCGATGTACCTCACCAAGCCGCTGGACATCAACGAACTGCGATCCGCCGTCGAAAAGGCCTCGACGAGACTCCGCCTGCTTCGGCGCAACGCAGAACTCGCCCGTCGGCTCGATGAGCGGTTCGGATTCGAAGGAGTCATCGGCAACAGCCCGTCGATGAACCGCGTCCTCGATCAGCTCAAGCACGTCGCCCCCACCAGCAGCACCGTGTTGATCGAAGGCGAGAGCGGCACCGGCAAGGAACTGGTCGCCCGGGCCCTGCACCAGAACAGCGAACGGAAATCCAAGCCGTTCGTCCCCCTGAATATCTCGGCGTTGCCCGAGAGTATTCTCGAGAGTGAACTGTTCGGCCACGAGGCCGGGGCCTTCACGGGGGCCGTGGGTCGGAGAATCGGCAAGTTCGAGTTCGCCAACGGCGGCACACTGTTCCTCGACGAGGTCGGCGAGATGCCGACCGAGACGCAGATCAAGCTGCTCAGAGTGCTCGAGGACCGCAAGGTGGCTCGGATCGGGGCGAACGAGGAGATCGAGGTCAACGTCAGGATGGTCGCGGCGACCAACGCCGATCTCGAGAATGCCGTCCGTGAGGGTCGCTTTCGGGAAGATCTCTACTACCGGATCGCCGTCGTCACCATCGGCCTGCCACCACTGAGAGAACGGCGGGCGGACGTGCCGTTGTTGATCGATCATTTCCGTAAGGAATTCGCCGAGTCCTACGGGCGTGATGTGCCGGACGTCTCGAGGGCCGCCCGCCAGGCGTTGATTGCTCACGACTGGCCCGGCAACATCCGCCAACTCCGCAACACCATCGAACGCATGCTCGTGCTCGACGCCGACGGACTGCTCGATGTCGACGATCTGCCCGATGACATCGTTCCCACCGCCGACGGAGACGGGGAACCCGGTCGCAGCCTCGGCGGAGCGGATGGACTGGTCGGACGGCCGCTGGTTGAGGTCGAACGCTTCTACATCGAGCAGGCACTCGAACTGGTCGACGGCAAGCGCGAGGACGCCGCGGCACTACTTGGTATTGGTGAACGAACGTTGTACCGTAAAATCAAGGAGTACGGGCTGAACCAGTGAAACCGGGGACCGGTTCTCGACAGAAACTTCGGAACCCAACCCCGTGATCCGGTGTTCACTCTACGCCAATCCGTGTTGACGGGCCTGTTCGGAGAGATCGATGTGCACGCGTCACACGCTTCCACTGCTGAGATTCGCCCTGGGCGTCTCGGTCCTGGTCGGACCGTCCTTCGCAGCCAAACCGGACCGTCCGTCGGAGGTTTCAGCCGAAGTTGACCGCCTGATCGAAGCCGAGATTCGGGCTTCGGAGGGGACACCGGCCAAGCTGGCCACCGACGGAGATTTCCTCCGCCGTGTCACGCTCGATCTCGCCGATCGGCTCCCCGCTTCGGCCAGCGTGACCCTGTTCGAACTGGATCCCAATTCCAACAAGCGATCCCAACTGATCAGCCGGCTGATCAATTCGCCGGAATTTTCGGCCTCCCAGGCCCGTTATTGGCGAGACGTCATCTTCTCTCGGGCGACCGAGATGCGCAGCCGCCAGATGAGTCCCCCGGTCTTCCAGGCCTGGATGACCGAGCAGTTCGAGCAGAAACAGAGCTGGGACAAGATCGTCGAGAACCTGCTGACAGCCACCGGGGACGTCCGTGAAAACGGGGCCACGGCGCTGCTGTTCGCCCACGGGGGCGAGGCCGCCGAGCTGGCCGCCGAAACCTCGCGGATCTTCCTGGGGATCCAGATCCAGTGTGCCAATTGCCACGATCATCCCACCGACCGCTGGAAGAGGATCCAGTTTCACCAACTGGCCGCTTTCTTCCCCCGTGTCCGCGTGAGGCAGAAGCGGGACGCGACCCCGCGGTCCTTCGAGGTGGTGTCACAGGACGCCAGCCGTCGCGGCCGACGGAGCCCATCGCCTCAGGCACTGGGCCTCATGTTCCGTCGCCTGGATCGCAACCGTGACGGAAAACTGGTCAAGTCCGAGGTCGCCGATTCTCGCCTGGCCAGGAGCTTCGACCGTTTTCTCCAGCGAGGTGACGCGAACCAGGACGGCGGCCTCAGCCTCAAGGAATTCCAGAAACTGCCTCCGCCCGGCAACAACAACCGGCGGTTCGAAACCGAACACTACATGCCCAATCTCAATGAGCCGGGTAATCGTGGTGAGGCAATCCGCCCGGTGTTCTTCGCCACCGGTGGCCGCGGCAACGAGGGGTTGGATGACCTCGAACGACGGCAACTGCTGGCCAACCATGTCACCTCGACCCGCAACCAGTGGTTCGCCCGGGCCTACGTCAATCGCACCTGGTCGGTGCTGCTCGGCGAGGGCTTTGCCATGCCGATCGACGACATGGGCCCCGAACGCGAGGTGGCTCACCCGGAAGTCTTCGATCTGCTCTGCCGCGACTTCACCGAAAGTGGCTACGACATCCGACGGCTCTTCGAGATCATCGCGGAAACACGGGCCTACCAGCGTCAGATCCGACCCCGTGATCCGACCGACCCCACGCCTCCATTCGCATCGGCTCAACCCAGCCGACTGCGGGCCGACCAGATCTACAACGCCCTGCTCGAAGTGCTCGGCGTCGAATCCACGTCCCTGGGACGACGGTCGTTTCGGAGACGACGGCCCGGACAATCAAACGACATGATGTCTCGTCGACGTTCCGCGGGGCGTACGCTGTTCCTGGCCCTGTTCGGTTTCGACCCCTCCACTCCGCAGGAAGACATCAAGGGCAATGTCCCGCAGGCCCTGTACCTGATGAACTCGCCATTGATCCACGCCATGGTCCGGGCCGGCGGAAACACCCGGCTGGCCAGGATCCTCCGGAAACATCCCGGCAACGACGATGCGATCGCCGAAGTCTACCTGCTGGTGCTCTCCCGAGAACCCTCGGCGTCAGAACTGAAGATCTGCCGCGACTACATCACCGAGGTGGGAAACCGTGGCGAGGCGTTCGAGGACCTGATGTGGAGCCTGGTCAACTCCAGCGAGTTCCTCTCTCGAAGATGACCACCACGCCCCTTCCCCGGCAGTTCCGTTGCATCATCCTGCGGGCCGCAGGAGCCAATCCACCATGACCGATTTCTCCCCCGAAACTCCCCGGACGCTCTCCAGACGCCGAGTGCTCGAAGCCGTCCCCGCCACCGCGCTGGCAGCCGGCACCGTTGGCCTGGCCGATATCGTGCGGGTGGATGCCGAGGAACTCAAGAAGCAGGGTCGATCGATGATCCTGCTGTGGATGGCCGGCGGCCCCAGCCAGTTCGAAACACTCGACCCGAAACCGGGCATCGCCAACGGTGGACCCACCAAGGCCATTTCCACGGCCGTCCCGGGCGTGCAGGTGGCCGAGTACTGGCCCCGCGTCGCCAAAACCATCGACCGGTTCTCGCTGATTCGATCGATGACCAACAAGGAAGGCAACCACCAGCGAGCCAGCTACCAGCTGCACACCGGCTACGTGCCCTCCGGCAGTGTCAAACACCCCAGCCTCAGTGCCAGCATCGCCGAGCAGCTGGCCAACCCGGATTTCGAGCTTCCCGCGGTCGTCTCGGTCGGCCGCACTACCGGATCGGGGTTCCTCGGTGTCGACTACGAACCGTTCACCGTCAACAACCCGGGAAAACTTCCGCAGAACGTGGCCGTCCCGGTGCCCGCACGGCGGTACCGTCGCCGGCTGGGACTGCTGGGCCGACTGGAGCAGGAATTCTCCGGTCGCGGCGGCAAGACCGTCGTCGACAATCACCAGAAGCTCTACAAGAAATCCTCCCGCATGGTCCTCAGCCAAAATGTCTCCGCCTTTGACATCTCGGACGAATCCGACTCGTTGAAGCA
>Ga0310342_100001604_pt1 | contig 14132 bp, 8 predicted proteins | sample S15DNA20500_MG_FD_206155 | JGI IMG/M metagenome (GOLD analysis project Ga0310342, IMG submission 206155) | Marine microbial communities from station ALOHA, North Pacific Subtropical Gyre - S1503-DNA-20-500_MG | ecosystem: Environmental > Aquatic > Marine > Oceanic | place: Pacific Ocean: North... | reverse complement strand
AAGTTCCAAATGCGACCTGATCCGCTTGCGAAGTAAGACCGATCCCGTGTGTATGTGTATAGGAAAGGCCGATCGATGCTAAGAAGAACTGCACGTATGATGCCTATTCTCGCCCTCGTGGCGCTCGTTTGGTCGTCAGCGAGCGTCGTCTGGGCGCAGTCGTCGGTCTACTATCCACCCGCCGGGGAGTGGGAGCATAAGCAGCCGGAGGAGGTCGGAATGGATGCCGACCTCCTCGCGGCGGCCATCGAGTATGCGACGACGCAGGAAACGAGTAAGCCGATGGATTTCTCCGACCAGGAGGCGACCTTCGGCGGACTACTGGGGCCGATCCCGACCGAACGGGCTCACACCAATGGCCTTGTCATTCGCCATGGTTACATCGTCGCGGAATTTGGTGACACGCGCGCGGTCGACCCGACCTACAGTGCTGCCAAAAGTTATCTGTCAACGATTGCCGGCCTCGCCGTCGATCATGGCCTCATCGCTGACGTGCATGACCCCGTGGCAAGTGATGTGGATGACGGCGGCTACGACTCGCCACACAATGCGCAGGTCACCTGGCATCATCACCTGCAACAGACGAGCGAATGGGAAGGCTCGCTGTGGGGAAGGAAGCATGACTTCGTTGGCGAGTTCGAATTTGGCCAGGGTGAGCGCGCACCCCGTGCGCTCCAGGCGCCTGGAGCGTACTACGAGTACAACGATGTCCGCATCAACCGTCTAGCACTGTCGTTATTGCGCCTGTGGCGAAAGCCACTGCCGCAGGTCTTGAAAGACGAGATTATGGATCCCATCGGGGCAACAGGCACGTGGCAGTATCTCGGCTACGACAACGCTGATGTTGAGATCGATGGGCAGGTGATGCGGTCCGTGACGGGCGGCACTCGATGGGGTGCTGGTGTCTGGATCAATTCGTATGACCATGCGCGCTTCGGCTATCTGTTTCTTCGGAACGGGAAGTGGAAGGATCAGCAGATCCTTTCCGAGAAATGGATCCGGATGGCCACCACTCGCGGTACGGTTGGTCCGGACTACGGGTATCTGTGGTGGCTGAACACTGACGGGGAAGCATGGCCCGACGCACCGAAAACCGTCTTCCAAGCCGCTGGGTACGGATCAAACACCGTGTGGGTCGACCCCGAGCACGACTTGGTGGTCGTCTGGCGCTGGCATCAGGGTCGCGCATCGAACGAGTTCTACAAGCGGATCATTCAATCGATCCAATCCGAGTAGACACGCCCGCCTCCTCCCCCGCGGTCTCCGACCGTCAGCCCCCAGGGACTTGACGCCCCCCCGACGCTGGGCTCGTCCCGCACAGAGTGTCTAGGCTTCACGACCGTTGAAAGAAGCACCCCGCCGGCATGCGGCCGCGTCACCTCGCCGCGTTTGGCCGACCATGCCCGATCGGACCTGAACGCACCAGGAATGGGTTCTTGAACTTCCTATAGATCAAGGACGACCCGACCGATGCCGACTTGCCGCGCACCCACCGCGACCGGCTCCGCGCCTAGAGGCCCGCCACGGTCGAGGCCCGGAAGCTACGCCTGCTCTGCAAGCAGCACCGGAAGCTTGTCAATCACCGCGTCGCCTTGAGCAGCCGGCTCACCAGCGCTCAAGCAATACTTCCCGCTGCCCCCTCTACTGGGTCGGCGAACTCGCCTCGCCGCCGCAGGGGTGCGATGTGTGTGTGACGAAGGTTGAAGCGTACGGCTGGTATAGACGAGCACCTGAGGCCGCTACCAGGATGACACTGAGGTCCCACCACTGCGCCATTCCGACCCGCGGTTCGCAAGAGGCGCAGACACCACACGCGTCTGTAAATAAAAAAGCCCGGGGGGCGGTACCTCCCGGGCCTTCAGTAGTCAACAATGACCCGCGGTTCGCGGGAGGCACGTCAGCAATACGCGCATTCGTTCCTGAAGTCCGAACCCAGAGACCGCAAAAGCTCAATCGCCTCCGGATACGGAGGCACGCTCACTATCAGGCTGTTCGCGAAATCCGCGGTCGCGAGACCTTCCCGGGATTTCAGCGTGGGATCGGCACCGCGCTCGACCAAGTACTGGATCATCTCTATATCGCCCCGGCCGGCGGCACTGTGTAGCGGAGTGAGTCCGTTATGGTCACGAGCGTTCACGTCGAGCCCGACCTCTTCCACCAGGTAACGAACGGCGGCCATCCAGGCGTCGGGCACATGACGGTGAACGGGACCCGAGCCGTGATTGGCGTGTCCGGCGCCCGCAGCCACATGGAGAGGCGTGTTCGACGGCCCACCGACGGGTACAGGAGACATACCCGAATGGTCGATCTCCTCTCCGCGGTCGCCTCGCTCTCGATCCAATCGGCTGCGAGACGGAGTCCTCACGCTGCGAATGTTGGGATCCGCGCCGTACTCCACGAGCATGCGCATCGTCCCGACGTCCAGCGCGTACGCCGCTCGCAAGAACGCGGTAGCTCCGGAGGGATCGACCAGCTTCGACTCCAGGTGTTCCTCGAACCACGGCCGCATCTCCAGGCGAGTGTTAGGATCGGCCCCGGCTTCGATCAGCGCCCGCATGTAGTCTCGATAGTCAACCTCCTGCTCCATATGACTCGTCGGTTGCGGGTACATCGAAATCGGAGCAAACTGGAGATTAACAGCGGCGTACAGAGGAGCGATACCCGAGTGAGCGGGCAGATTGGGATCGGCCCCACGCTCGAGAAGTTCCAATCCAAGGTCAAAATGACCGTTGATCGTCGCGATCAGAAGCGGACTGCTCCCCTCCGCCGCCTGATGGTTGATGTCGGCGCCGCCGTCGAGAAGCCGCATCACGACGTCCCTGTGACCCTGCCGCGCGGCAAGGAGGAGAGGCGTCAATCCGCCCTTCTTGCTGACGAGATCCGCAAACGTTCTGACCCGCGGTCCGGACTGCACGACCGCCTCCTCGGGCTCATCAAACAGGTCCGGGCGTTCATCTGATTCGGTCTCTCCACTCTCCTGCCGCTTCTCGTACAGTTCCCGTGCCTTCCGGATGTCCGCGAACGCCTTGACCATGTCCACGACCTTGGTAGCGGCATTCAGATCCGCTCCCCCGTTGACGAGCGCGTTCACCGTCTCGAGATGGTTGCCCGCCGCCGCCCAGGTGAGAGGCGTCTGTTCCGACTCGCCTTCCCGAGCGTCGATATTCACCCCGGACTCGAGGAGCACTTCGACCGCGGCCGCGGAACCAGAAATTGCGGCAAAGTGGAGTGGGGTCACGTCACCGGTCGTGGTCCTGGCGACGGAATCGGCTCCGGCTTCGAGGAGGACCCGTGCTACCGACGCATTCCCGGCTTTGCTCGCCTCGTGCAGCGGCGTATAGGCGCCGTTTCGGGTCTTGACATCGACCGTCGCGCCTGCGTCGAGGAGAACCTTCGCGATCTCGGGCGCACCACTCTTCGCCGCCCAATGAAGCGTGGAGAAGCCGTCGCCCTCGGCAGCATTCGCGTCCGCCCCCTGTCTGAGAAGCGAGCGCACGGCTTCCACGTCCCCGTCGCGCACCGCGCTCACGAGCAGCGGGGCATCGTTATTCGACCTGAGGGTAAGGTCCAAATCCACACGGGCGTCTGGATTTTGGGTTTGCCCTTTGGTGGCCGTCGCGGCGGTCAGGACAATGAGCGCGAGAACCCAGAGGATCCGGGACGTGTCGGGTAGTACCTTTGACATTACGCCGTCCCCAAGGACAACCGTCCGGTGCTGTCCCCGAAGCTCTTCAGACCTTTCACGCCGATCCCGTCGAGGAAGGATAGCATCGCGTTCGCCGTCGGTGTCCCGTCGGGAGCCTTGATGTGGATCCCACCCCGGTGGAGGCCACCGTTAGCGCCGCCCACGAAGAGAAGTGGGATGGCTCTATGGGCGTGCTGGTTGCTGTTCGCCATGGGCGACCCGTACAGGATCGCCGTCTTGTCGAGCAGGCTCTTGTCTCCCTCCATGGTCGATGAGAGGCGCTCCAAGAAGTAAGGGAGCATGCTGACCTGATACTTATTGATCAAGGCAAAGTCCCGCAAACCATCCTCGGTCTCCCCGTGGTGGGACGCGGAATGGAACGCAGAGCCCGTCCCACTCTCCGGATAGGTACGGGCGGAGATATCGCGTGACAACTTGAACGAGAACACCCTGGTCATGTCGGTCTCGAACGCCAGAGCCTGCAGATCGAACATCAGTTCCACGTGCTCTCTAAAAGAATCCGGAACGCCTGCCGGAGCCTCGGGAATCTCCCGTTCCTCACCGCTCGTGTTGCGCTCCACGATCTTCTGGATTCGCCGCTCGACCTCGCGGACGCTGTTCAGATACTGTTCCATTCTCCGACTGTCATTCGTGCCGAGGTTTTTCTTCAGGGACCCGATCTCCTTCGTGATCCAGTCGAGGAGGCTGCCCTGGGTCTGTAATCGCACCTGCCGTTCCTCCGGCGTCGCTCCAGCTCCGAAGAGTTGCTCGAAAGCGATTCTCGGGTCCCGGATCATTGGGAGGGGCTCCTCGGGCGACTTCCAGCTGATGTTGTCCGTATACACGCAGGTGTAGCCGTACTGGCATCCGCCAGCCGTGTCGATGTTCTCGATGCAGAGCTGCATCGAGGGTATCGGCGTCTGATGGCCGACGCGCTCGGCGAACATCTGGTCCAAGGACTTTCCGACGTAAACGTCAGCGCCTTCCGTGTGCCGCGCGTGGCATTGGGTCAGGAAGACGGCGCTGGAGCGGAAATGGTCGCCGCCGATCTCGTCGTCAGCGAACGCCTCAGCCATCTTCGTGTCCGTGTTGGAGACGATCGTCAGATACTCCTTGAACGGTTCGAGCGGCGCGACGCTGGTCGGGCTGAGGTCGAAGTCAGTGCCCAAGCCAGCAGGGCTCCACAAGTTCAGCTCCTTCCCCACCGGTGCGGATCCGGCGCAACCGTGTGGGGTCTCGATACAAACCAGCCCCGTACGATCGTTCTGGGCCAGAACCTGTGCGCCGAGCCGGCCCGCGGGAACCATGGCGTCGAGGAAAGGAAGCGCGACAGTCGCGCCCATGCCTCGGATGAAGGTGCGTCGAGCAATGTGACCACCAGTCAAGATATTCATTTCTTTCTCCCCTTGTTTCCGTGAGGGCGTTCGCTAGACTTCTCTTGGCCCTTACACATTTCGATTGCAGTGTTTCCGATCGGATCAGGCGGTTTTCCCGACCTCAATCCTCACTGCGCTGCCGCCATAGTTTCGTTTTCCATCATCCGAAATGCATCGCTCATTACGATTCCCGTCGCGAACGACGAGAAGCGGTAGTCGTTCTCGGCTGCGGCACGGACGACCGCCCGAACCGTGGATTGGTCTTGGGCGTGGATCTGACGCCCGAGGGCATACCTCGACAGGTTCTCCGTGAAGGTGCGGAGGAACGCCTCCCGAAAATCATTGGCAATGATCTCCCGCAACTGACTCGGGCTCTCCACCGGCTGGCCCGTCCAGAGGGTCCCGCGAGAGTCGATCGGGGCCGGCACCGTCGCCCAACTCCGTTCCCGAATCCGCGTCTCGCCCGTGGGTCCGAAGGCCTCCAACGGTAACCCCAGAGGATCGATGAACTGGTGGCACGCACTGCACGTGGGATTCTGGCGATGCATCTCCATCCGTTCCTTCACCGTAAGGGCACGCCCGGACACCCCGTCCACCGAGTCCGTGACCTCGAGGTCCGGAACGTTCGGGGGCGGTGGTGGTGGAGCGGTCCCAAGCAGAACCTCCATCACGAACTTTCCGCGGTTGACCGGGGAGGTGCGCCTCGCAAAGGACGTTTGCGTCAAAATCGATGCTTGGCCGAGCAGGCCGTAGCGCTCCTCGTCCGTGTGCTGAACCCGACGGAAATCCTCTCCAGTCACTCCGGGAACCCCGTAGTGCTTGGCAAGGCCCTCGTTCATGAAAGTGTAATCGGCCGTCATAAGCTCCGTGACCGGCCGATCCTCCTCGACCATGTTGTAGAAGAAGAGCTCGGTCTCCCTTCTCATACTGTCCTTGATCGACTCGTCGATGTAGGGGAAGTAACGGGGGTCTGGCCTCATGACCTTCAGGTCAGGAAGGCGAAGCCACTGCGCCGCGAACCGGGTCGCGAGGCTTTCGGAGCGCGGATCGTCGAGCATGCGCTCGACCTGAGCTTCGAGGACGTCATCATCGGAGAGCTTCTGTTCGGCGGCGAGGCCGCGCAACTCATCGTCCGGCGGCCGAGCCCAGAGGAACTGGGCAAGACGGGTCGCCAGATCGAAGTCATTGAGCGCGAAGGCCTCGCCCGGCGCCAGGTCCTGGGGCTGCTCTTCGATCCGGAAGACAAAGTGGGGGCTCGAAAGTGTCGCCTGAAGGGCGCTCTTAATCCCCTCTTCGAATCCAGCGTCTGCCGCCCTCGACTCATACATCGACACCAATTCCTCCAACTCATGGTCGGCGGGGGGACGACGATAGGCCTGGGCCGCAAGATTCCCGATGATCTGCCGGGCGCAGGGACCTTCCTCCTCCGGACTCGCGGGCCGGCACGTGAAGATCCGCTCTCGCACGGGATTGTCAGACACGCCCGTGGCGTTGTAGGGACCCGTGATGGTCAATGAGCCCATGTGAGGCTGGGCAGTGATGCCGGGCGAACGGCCGCCCTCCGTCGTCGCCGCGACGGTCGCCTCGATCGGCATAAAGATGTCTTGGACGGGACCTTCGTATTTCTTAATAAAGACCGCCGAAACCGTCCTCTGGCCCGCGCGGATGAAAATCGGATCCGACTCGACTATCGCACCCAGCAGATCCTGTTCCTTCATCCATGGATTGACGTCGAGGAGCGCGACTCGCTCTCCGTCGATCGCGACCTCCACCTGCTCGTCCAGACCCCGGTTGCCAAAGAGACCCCCGGTTTCATCCACCAGGAACCCGCTTCTAAAGACGTACTCCCCGTCCGCTAGAAAGGTATGCGTCGTGACGATGCCGCCACGACTTCCAACGGGCGCGCCATCCACGCGCTCCCATTGGGCATAATCCCTAGAACGGCTGTAGGAACTCTGGACCGGGGACGCGTGGAGATCACCGATCGCCGAACGACTCACCTCTGCGGCGGCCCGGAGAAAGCCGTTCAGGAGGGTGCCGGACACGACCTGGACGTCTGCGATGTTGTCGAACCCCTCGCTGATCGTCTCCCCCGGAAGATACGCATCGGCATCGACCTCCAAACCGAGCATCTCCCGGATGGCGTTCTCGTACTCTGCGCGGTTAATGAACTGAATCGGACGTCGACCGGGCGCCCCCACGGTAGGTGACTCGTCGATCGTCCGCTCCAGAGTCTCGGCGAGGGCGAGAAGAGTATCTCGACCGGGATGACGCACGCCCGGGGGCGGCATCATGCCGAGACGGAGCTTAGTGATCACAGCTTCCGCCTCCTCGAGATGCTGAGGCGCGTCTGCAACCGTGAAGCCTTCGAGGGAAAGTCCCCCCGTAAGCCTCCGGTCGTTGTGGCAGGTGACGCACACCCCCTGAACCACATCGTTCAACGCATCAGTCGCCTCGCGAGACGCGGCGGCGTCTTGTTGCCCAAGCTCCGCAACCGGAGACGTGCCGTTCCGTGTTTCGGCACCCACCATAACGCCAGCGGCGATAATTCCTGCCGGTACAAGCAGCCAGTCAGTCGACATCGCTAATCCTTGCGGCTCAGAAAAATGGCAAATTACTGTTGTCTATGTCGCCTCAATTTATCTCGTGACTGAATGAAACGCAAGTATTAAGTACATGATGCCAGTCCCGGTTCCCCGCTACGGAGGCAACCGGCATGGCCGCACCTCGCAGTCCGTTGGCCCTGACGACCTTCGAAGTAGGTTGGCGGACTCGCCCGACAATCCGGCGCCGCGAGCAAGAGGCAACACTGGGGAAGGCGAATCCACCGGGTCGTTCAGTGACCGTGATGGCTCTCCTCGCGCTGAATCCGTTCGCGCATACGGTGTCCCCCCTGATTAGCGTCCCGTATCTTGGCCGCGTTCATGGCCTGGCCTCTGGTGGTCTCCGTCTGAATCCCCGGCAAGGAGATGACTCGTTCGAAGTCTTCTCCCTCGCAGGTAGGACAGGCCGTGGGCTCGACCCCGCGTTGAACTAGCTTCTCGAAGGTCCGGTCACACCCGCGACACTTGTATTCATAAATTGGCATCGGACGCCTCCTGGTCCGGCCGGCGCTCGCGCCCAGAGTTTGTCGCACTCTTCAGCGAGGTGCAGCCTCAGTTTGAGTTTCTACGCAGCCGATCGCTGGCTCGGTGTCTGGAGCAGTTTGGCCGCGAAAGACACGGATTGGCTAGCGCTAGCTATGGCAACAGCACTCACGCGCCGGTGCTGTCCTCCTCGGCGCTCAGCTCTTCGAGCAACTGCGTGAAGGCGTCGCGCCGCTCGTCGTTCGTGCTGATCACAAAGTTCAACTGATTGTAGCGGGTCTCACTGAGGTCGTGCTCCTGGAGAACCTGTTGAATTCTCTGCCGCGTCGACTCACGCGTCCGGGCCTGCGCGTTTTCCGATTTATTCTCAGGGAGGGCGAGCTCTGCTTGAAGCTCAGCACTGATTTCCGTGAGTTCCATGTAGGCCTTGGTGAAGTTCGTCCATTCATCTTCACTGGCGCTCGGGACCTCTCCCGTCTCCTGCCCCACCAGGGACCCCGGAGCCACCAACAAGACCATCGACACGAGAAAGCCGAGAACCGTTGTAGTCATGCGCATACTGAATAACCTCTTCCTCGGATCTCCACTGCGAAGGGAAACCAGGCCCTCCAAACACGGGCAAGGCAACCCAATCTATTGCGCGGCGAGGTACCCCGATTCTTCGAGTTGGTTCATCGCGTTGTTCGTAAAACCTCTGCAATCACGCGTGCATGTCGCAGGTGCCATGAACTGAAACACGAGGTCTTCATTCGTCACGGTCCACGGCTGATTCAAACTGAGTGTCATGCCCGTATCGACGGAGATGATCCCTTGCCATTGTTCACCTTCGGTGAGCTGCTCGTTCGTCTCTTCGTCGAAATTGCCGAGGTCGGTCGTAGTGACGCGGTAATTACGGGCACCCTGGACGACATGCCACTCCATCTCGACGTAGTGGTTCCGGTTCGCTGTCCCCCGCACATAGAACATCGACGTCTGCCGTGCCTGGGCCCGGAGCGCGTACTTCGCCGGGGCTGTAAAGAGCGCATCGACCGTTAGGTCGTTGAGATGGATGAGCATCATACTCGCGCTCATACCCGGATCATCTATCACGCGGCTGAAGTCGATCATCAGTTGCCCCATATCAATTTCTTCCGGTTCCTGTGCGGTCCCGATCACCGAGGCAGTCGAGACAAGGATGAGGGTAAGCAGGGTAGCAACGTATTTCTTCATGGCGGTGATACTTCCTCTCTAAACAGTGGACCCACTTAGCTATATGAGCACCCGATCCTCCCGGGATACACCCGGCCGAACGCAGTCGTAATGGTATGTGATTTAACGACAAAAAAATAGGAGCTGGCGGATATTGCGTCCGCCAGCTCCATACAAAGCGCGGTGCTAACTTAAACCGTTCTCGCTACCACCTGATCATCACGGACAGTCGCGGCATCCGCCCTAGCAAGATACCCGAGGGCGCGCCGTAGGCCGACGTGCCGTAATTGGCTGACCGTTCACTCACAACAGTGGATGCGTTCATCGCATTAAAGATCTCGAACGACGTCTCGTATGAGACTGCAGCGGTTCGGAAGATCTTCTTGATTCCCATGTTCAGTAGGGTCTGACGCGGCAAGAACCGCTCGGTCCCAGATGGAACCAACGGGATATTGAGCACCCCAAGCTGCATGTTCGGAATGACCAGTTCGCCTGCCGTGCAGGCAGCGGTCGCACAGTTCGCCGCCGTGTACCTGGTCTTCCGCCCGATGTTCCAATTGATCGGGAGGATCTCATCGATCCGCACGAGGTCGCCCTTGTTCCGGCCCGGCATGCTTGTCATGTTCGCACTGATCTGCACGTCATACGGCAGCGGGTAGCTGGCCGCTAGTTTGAGATCACTACGGAATGGCAACTGCTTGTACATGGACGGGAAGTTCCCGCGATCGCAGAAGCGTTGGTTATTCGGGTCGTCCAGATCATCGCAGTGCTCGGAGATGATCCGCTGCGTGGTCGAACTCCCGATAAACGTTCCGCCACCGGGCAACCGCGCGGTCAGACTAACTTCGTACCCGTTGTAGACCTTCGCACGGCCCGCCGTTGCATTCGTCACCATGGTGTCGACGTTTTGCAGCGAAGTCGAACTGATGAGGTCGTAGGCTGTGATGACTTCCCCGTTATACGGGCTGACGATGTCCACCGGACGGTAGTCAGCGAAGCTCCGTAACAGGTTGTCATCACTGTAGAAGTTATCGAACGTGCGGTGATACCAGCCGACGTTGATCGAGACGTTCGTCAGCAATTCGTGCTGCAAGCTGACGGCGGTCTCAACGTTGTACTCACGCCGGATGTTCTGGTCGAATCTTTCGAGCGCGCGTTCCCCGAAGTTAGACGGTAGCCGCCCGGCCAGGTCAAGCTCGTTGTCCTGTGGAATGCCGTCACCGTTGGTCGCCAACGTGGCGCCGCCAAAATCGGAGTCGCTCCACGGGATCGTGGCCGACGCTGGCGCCATCGGGTTGAACCGCTGGGCAAACGAGAGGGTGTGGGGCGTCATGTATTTGCCCCAGCTGAACTTAACCGCTGTTCTCGCGTCCCCGAACAGATCGTACGCAAGTCCAAACCGCGGCGCAAAGTCAACCCAATTCGGCACATTCTCGATCTTCTTGAAATCACGCACCGGAACGAACCGCCCGGCAGGGGCGTACTGATTGTTGACGTACGAATTCAACTTCTCGTAACGGAATCCGCCGTTCAAGGTCAACCGGTCGATGGTCCACGAATCCTGAGCGTAGAGCCCGAGGTCCATCTTCATCCGGGGATCCACCCAGAGTGGATAGTTGTGGGGTTGCACTGAGTCTGGCACGCCGGAGCGATATCGGACCCAGTTGATGTCACCATTCCGGTCTTGATACCGCGTATCTCGACCCCACCCGTTCTGGAAGCCCACCTTGAAGTTGTGCGACCCGGTGACATACGACACCGCGCCGTCAACGAGATGGCGAATCGGTTCGAGACGCCCGTCAGTCGTCGCGCCCCATTGCTGGCCCGTGTCGAGGTCGCGCGACCGCACATGCCTGTACCAGTCGGCGGAGCCACGCTCCATGTCTCCTGCCCGGACCCCAAATGGGGGCATATACCGGACGTAGGTGCGACTCATCGAGTAGCCGGCTTCCACCAGGACCCGGCTGCTGACCGTTGAGGTCCACTTGATCTGCCCGATGCCGTACGGGAGGCCCGGATCCTGCCACGTGCGCGCCGTCTCCGGGTCCGCGCCCGCGCTGTTGAGGACCAACGGGAACTTGGCCGTCAACTTGGGTCCCCGACTCTTGGCCTGCCGGTCAAAGTGCACGCTGAGTTTGTTCGCCGGGGTCATCTGGTAGGTGAACCGCAGGACGGGAGACCAAATTTGGTTCTCTCTGCGGTACTGCGTACCGTCGTCGTGGAAGATGTCCATCACTGGATCCCACACGCCCCAAAGCCGCCACGACGTGAAGAACCACAATTTGTCTCGAATGACCGGTCCACCCTGCGTAAAGCCGTAATCAAAGATTCGGTCGATCGAGTCGGTGGCCCGGATACCGGCTGCCACGAGCTCGTCTGTGAAATTGCTGCTCTGCCAAGCCCCGTTCGAGCCACCAATGTAGCCAGACCCGGTATACGCGTTACCACCGTCCCTGGGGATCATGTTGAGCAACACACCGCCAGATGAAACATCCGCGGTCCCACCACTTGTCTGGATGGAGATTTCCTGGCTCGCCTGGTCCTGATAGTAATTTTGGTCGCGCCCATCGTTGAGCATCGTGTCGACCATCATGCCGTCGACCGTGTAGGTCATCGCCGTGGCGTCAGATCCATGTGCTTCCAGGAGCAAGTCCGACACGTAGTTCGACCCAGCCACGTCCGGCCCGGTCATCGTCACACCTGCGACCAGCATGGCCTGCGTCCACGTGTTACGGGCGGTCACAATCGAGTCGAGCACGTCGCGGGAAAGCACCTCAATCCGCTGTGCCTGTTGGACGTCAACAACCGGTGACTCGCCGGACACCGTAATGGTCTCCTCGAGTGCCCCGACCGTCAACTCCACGTCAACGGTTTGTGTTGAGTCACTGACCACGGTCACACCCTCACTGATGACCGTGCTGAAGCCCGGCAGTGTAAAGGTCACCGTGTAAACGCCTGCAACCAACCCGGCGATCGCATACTGCCCCTGTCCGTCACTCACCGCGATCTGCGCGCCTCCGATGAGGTCCGGACTGGCTGCCTCAGCCGTCACGCCCGGCAGCACGCCGCCGGTGTTGTCAGTGATCCGACCAGCAATGATGCTCTGTGCGAGCACCGTGGTCGGTAAGAGCATGAGCCCCACGACCAGGATCACCGCTGTTCTAGTTATCCACATCCACCTCATCTTCGAGCCTCCTTGGCGTGCCTGTTGAACTGCCGACGTTATCACTTAATTCCGATACTCCCGTGTTGTCTCTCACTTAGACAGAACCAACCCCATGTACTAAGCAAATACTGTTCCGGGTATACACAAGCGAGTGTGAACACTAAAATATTTCAATAAATCATTTATTTCAAGTTATTTACGACGATGTTTCCTTGTAGGGGAGGAGTTGGCAATGGCCACACATTATCCAATATATTGGTTTTGAGATCCAAAATTTAATCAATACATCCGGAACGGAGAACCCTGAGGGCTAAAACCCTCAACCAGGAGACGTGTACATTAACTCACCCGCTCAACACTCCTTGGCGTCAAAATATCCAATTATTTGGATAAGATAGCCCCGGTAAGTTTCGGAAACGTCAACGTCGGTCCAGCGCGGCGAGGGCTGCCGATAAGTTAGCTCGAGGCACCTCGCCGTAAGGATCTAGCGACAACGATTCAGTGAAATAGGCCACGGCGGCGTCTAGGTTTCCCGATTCCATCTCCAACAAGCCTAAGTTTGTGTACGTGGCAGCGTCCCGTGGGTCGGCTTCAAGCGACGCGCGAAAGGCCTGGCGGGCACGGTCACGCTGGCCGAGGGTGGCACTGGCCGCGCCGATCAGGTTGTGCGCGGCGGCGTGCTGTGAGTTCATTTCGGTGACCCGCTGCGCTCGGGCGATCGCCTCCCGCAGGTTGCCGTCAAGAAAACTTGCTAACGCACCGTAGTACCAGGTTTCTTCACGCTCGGGATGGGTCTGCTGCATGCGCGTAGCGAGTGGACGCAGTCGGTCGACGTCACCGGTATCACCGAAAATCGAGGCGAGCATTTCGATGCCTCTCGGGTTGTTTGGTTCGGTCGTTATCGCCTCCTCGGCGCGTGCGGTCGCGGCGTCGAACGCACCGGTCGCAGCTAGCAGGCGCGCCAATGCGATCCGCACGGCTGAGCTCCCGGACCGCGCACGCGCCGCCGTCTCGAGTACGCTCTGAGCCTCTACTAACCGCTGCCCGGCGCCGGCTGCCTCGACTAGACCCACCAATGCCGTTTCGTCATCTGGGTTGAGCTCGACCGAACGTGAAAAGGCGTCATAGGCCGTGGCGTGCGCCTGTGCCATGAGTAGCATCTGCCCGCGGTTCCTCCACTCGCGCGCACCGGCGGCCACTCGTGCGGTGCGCAGTGCGGCCGGCACACGCGTGGGGTCGAGCAGCGCCCGCAACGTGGCGACGTTCTCGTTCCCGTCCCGGTCGTAAACGCCACGTGGTCCTGAGAACTCGAGTAGTGGATGGTCATCTGTCTGAACGAATGCGCCTTGGCCGTAGCGGAGTAACTCCTGCGGACCAGCCACATACAGCGACAACAGGCTGAAAGCGTCGAACACGGACACCGCCGCGAGGTCGGTCGCTACATCCGGCGACTGCATCTCGTCTGCGAGTCCGTCAAGTCGTGATCCGAGCGGATCATTTGACGCGATGAACAGCACGTCTGCTTCTCCGATCAGCCACAGCGTGCCGTTCGGAAAGACGCTCGCGAACGTTGCGGCGATCGAGCGCAGATCCGCGTCCGTAATGTCATACGTATGCGCCCATTGGCAGAA
>Ga0310342_100001602_pt1 | contig 14138 bp, 10 predicted proteins | sample S15DNA20500_MG_FD_206155 | JGI IMG/M metagenome (GOLD analysis project Ga0310342, IMG submission 206155) | Marine microbial communities from station ALOHA, North Pacific Subtropical Gyre - S1503-DNA-20-500_MG | ecosystem: Environmental > Aquatic > Marine > Oceanic | place: Pacific Ocean: North... | reverse complement strand
CAGCCGCGCCCGCACTCGGTCCGCGTCGAAAGTCAGCGGTTGGTTGCTGCCGATCATGAAGCTCGCGAACTCGGGCGAATGGAAATCGAGGGCGTACGGAAAGACGTCGAGGACGGTTCTCCGCGTGCGCGCAGTGGGCACGTAGGTGCACATCAGTCCACCGCGCTTGAGGCGGCTGCGCCCGAGCTCGAAAAACTCGCGTGAGTAGAGGCTCCCGCTGTAGGCCATCGATGGCTCGAGCGCGTCGGCCTCGACGACATCGTATGCGCGCTCATCGCTGCGCAGAGCCAGGCGACCGTCCGAGAACCGCAGCTCGACGCGGGGATCGGCGAGCACCCGCTCGACGGGCGCGTAACGCACGCCCGAGGCGAGCAGGGCGCGGAGCACGGTGACCTCGGGCTCAACGATCTCGTAGACGTCGATTCGGCGCACGCCCGGGTTCGCCCCCACGGCCCACGCCGTGTTGCCCGACCCGAGGCCGATGATCAGCACCTCCTCCGGATTTTCGTGGAGCAACACCGGCAGCAGGCCGAGAATCGTATGCTCGTCCCCATACGGAAGCATGCTGTGCATCCTTCCGTTGACGCGCATGGTGACGAAGTTCTCATCGATCACGTGCATGGCCGCGACTCCACTCGCGTCCTCGGCAACGAACAACGAGCCGAGGGGAGCACCGTGGAAGCGGGCCCAGAAGGTCTCGGGGCCCGGGACCGCCTGCACGAGGAAGAGGCTGGTCAGCCCGGCCGCGACCGCGAGCATGCGCGGACCGCGCCCGACAAGCCGCCGCAGGCACAGCGACGCGAAGACGACGCCGGACGCGAGCAGCAGGCGGGCCGTCCCGGGGCTGCCGAGCACGCCGAGCAGGAGCGTACCGGTGAGCAGGCTGCCCAGGATCGCCCCCACGATGTTCGAGGCCTGGATGAGCCCGACCCGCCAGCCGATCTGGCGGAGATCGGTCTGCACGGCCCGGTGCAGGCATGGGAAGGTCAGACCCATCAGGAAGGTGGGTACCGCCATCAGCAACAATGGGAGCAGCCCGTAGACCAGGGCGAAGCGGAGCAGGAACTCCCGGGATTCGGAGAGTCCCGGCGCGCCTAACGCCGCCATCAGATCCTGAATCGCGATGCCCGTCTGTGCCCTCCAATAGGACCAGAGACTTTCCGGTGGTGCGACGCACAGGAACACCAGTGCGGCACCGGCCGACGCAGAGATGCCCCACTGGCCCCAGAGGAAGACCAGGTCCGGCCGGCGCCAGCGCACGACCCAGCGGCTGCCCACCAGGCTGCCGAGCGCCAGGAAGCCGAGGTAGATGCCCAGCAAGTGACCGAACGTGTAGGGGCTGGCCTTGATCGATACGTCGAGCAGACGGAACCAGAACAGCTCGAGTGAGAGCGCAACGAAGCCCCCGAAGGCGTAGATCGCGCTCCATGCGCCGAGGCCAAAGCTGGGGCGTGCACCCAGCGGCGTCTGTGAGGGTGCCCGGCGGGCGTCCGCCGTCGGCTCGGCTCCGGAGGACACGGGCAGCCCGCCCCGCATCCAGAGGGCGCCCGCGGCGGCCAAGAGGTTGAGCAGCGCGGCGATGCGAATCGTGCCGACGAAGCCCACCGCGCCGATGAGAATCCAGGCGGTCGTGAGCGCACCCAGCGCGGCACCGAGCGTGTTCACACCGTAGAGCAGGCCGATCACGGTCGCCGCGCGCTCGGTGCGCAGGACCAGGCCTTTGGCGAGCAGGGGCAACGAGGCGCCCATGAGGAACGTCGGCACCAGAAGCAGGACGAAGTGGAGCAGCGGGAGCGCCACAGCGTGGTGGACCAGGAAACCCAGGCGCTCGAAGACCACGTCGTAGTAGAGCCACGGACTGATCAGGCCGAACACACCGATCGCCAGCTCGCAGGCCGCGAAGACACCCAGCGCGGCGCGCCGGGACAAGCGGTCCGCAAGCTTGCCCCCGACCAGGCTGCCGGAACCGAGACCGGCCATGAACGCGGTCACGATGATCGTGACCGAGGAGATGTGCAGCCCGGAGAAGATGCCCAGGATGCGCTGCCAGATCACCTGGTAGACGAGGGCCGCGACCCCGGACGCGAAGAAGATGGCCGCGGCCAGCCCCACCGGCTCCCCGCTTCGGCGGCTCATTCACGCTCCCGCATGGCCAGGCGAAACGTAGCGAGGGCGACGCTCGCGACGAGGAGGGTGTTCAGCACCGAGCCAATTCGCTGCAGCCACGTGAAAGGACGGTCGAGATGGGGATTGATGATCTCCGAGGTTGCGGAGAGGAAACTCGGCAGGGCGTAGGGCAGCCAGGGATCGTGCAACGTCGTGTTGAGCAGGATCGCGACGCTGCAGCCGGCGGCGATCCAGCCGAGCGCCCGGCTGCGGCCGGCCACCGCCAGCAGCAGGGGCAGGGCCTGGTACAGGTGGTTCTCGTGCATGTGGGTGGAGACGAAAAAGAACCACGCGGCGATCGCGGCGGCCAGGACGAACATGCGGGCCGCTCGCTCCGGGTCGTCTGCCCGGGCCAGCCAGCCGCGGCTCCGCTGGAGCAGCCACGCGTAGCCACCCAGGAAAAGAACCAGGCCGAGCGTCCGGGGCGCGATTCCCGCGATCAGCGGCGCGGTCGCGTCCCGCCACGGGGCCAGGATCCACCACAGCGAGTGGCCGTTGACCGAGGCGTACGGCATGGCGTCGACGAGGACCAGCACCTCGACCAGCGTCGGAAAGAGCCGGTCCGTCGCTGCGAAGGGCAAGAAGACCACGACCGTCGCCGCCAGGCCCCCGGCGGCGCAGCGCAGTACCCCACGCCAGCCGCCCGCGAGTCCCGCGGCCACTGCGGCCAGGGGAACGAAGGGCGCCGCCAGCGGCTTCACCAGCGCCCCGGTGGCAAGCACGGCGCCGGCGGCGAGCCAGCGCAGCCGCGCCAGCAACGCAACGAACGCGACGACCGCGGCCGTGTGCACCGCGTCGGGCTGCCCCCAGTACCCCGAACTCCAGAGGACGGCCGGGTTCCACAGGTAGAGCAGCGCCGCCCAGCGCCCCCAGCCGGGCCCACCGCGGCGACTCCCCCAGAGGTTCCACCGGCCGACCACGCCCAGTAGCAGGGCCGCAACGACGAGGTCGAAGCCGAGCGTCGGCAGCTTGACCAGCAGCGTAATCAGATCGGTGTCTTGGATCGGGGTGCCCGGAACGGGCGGCTCGATCCACAGGTAGAGCGAGCCAATGCCGTAGAGCACGTAGAGATACGCGGGGGGATAGTCTACGTCCGTCGTCTCGTACACGGCGGGAAGACCCGAGAGCGCCGACCCCAGCGCCCAGGTCTTGTATAACTGCACGTCCCCCTCGTAGCCCGGAAGTAAGGCCAGCCAGAGCCGCAACAGGACGTTCGCACCGAGCGCGGCCCAGAACACCCGGCGCCCGAGCGGTCGCCAGAGTCGCGACGCGGCCTCGCGCAGGTCAGGGCTTCCGGCCGACGGCGAAGATCGAGCTGCCCCAGGGCAACCGGACGCCGGCGGCGATCAGGCGGTTCTCGGCCCGGAGCACGGCGTCGAGCCCACGATTGAGCCCGGGGGCCGGAGGTTGGTGCAGGTCGGAGCGCGCCTCCGGATCGCCGGGACGCGCACGCAGCATTCCGGGCAGGCGGGTCATCACGACGAGAGGAAACAGGAGACAGACCCGGTAGGTCAAGAGCGCAACCTCGAGCCCGATGTCGCCAAGGAGCCGACGGACGCGTGTGGCGGTATATCGCTCGCTGGTGTGGATCGCGACGTCGTGCTCGCTGTAGAGCCAGTCGTACGCCGGGAGGTTCACCACGAACAACCCGCCGGGCCGCAGCGCGCCTACCAACGTTCGCAGCCCGTCTCGCGCCCGCTGGGCACCGGGGATGTAGATCACGTCGAGGCTCACGATCAGATCGAGCGGCGCGGACCGGACTTCGGGGGCGCAGATGTCGCCGCGGTAGAGCTCTGCCCCGGGAACCTTCGCGCGCGCCAGCGCGAGCGCCTCCTCTGCGGCGTCGAAACCCTCGAGGTGGCTGGGCCGGAGCAGGTCCCGGAGCAGAAGCAGGTTGGCGCCGGTGCCGCAGCCCGCGTCGAGCACGCGCGCGCCCGCGGGCGGAGACAGGTCCCGGCTGCGCAGCGTCCGCTCCAGGCAGTCGCGCAGGCCGCGATACCACCAGTGGTCGCCCTCGACCCGTGACATGACCTCGTATTCACCGGGATGCATGTTCGCGGCGGCCTCCGCCCTCGTTCATAGCAGCAAGAGCGCCAGCACTCCGACGGGCCAGACGTACCAGGCGAAGCGATAGAAGGCCCCGCTGCGCAGCAGGCGGACGAACAGCGCGAGGGCCGCCACGCCCGCGGCGAGCGCAACACAGCCCCCCACGAGAAGAGACGGCCACGCGTCGGCCGGCACCGCGGAGGCCAACGGCAGCATGCGCGCGGCGGCGCCGGCGATGGCAATCACGCTCATCAGGAACGAGAACTCCGCGGCCGCCGCCGGCGCCACCCCGAGCGCGAGTGCCACCGCCACCGTGCTGCCGCTGCGGGAAACGCCCGGCAGAATGGCGAGCGCCTGGGCACAACCGATCAACAGGGCCGCCACCCAGCCCGGTTCCGCGGCGTGCGCTCGGGGAAGCGTGCGCCGCGTGGTCCAGAGGATCGCGCCGGTCAGCAGCAGGCCGAGGGCCGCCGAACGCGGCGACTCGAACTGCGCCTCGAGGAAATCCCCAGCCACGAGCACGAGAACCACGGCGGGGACCGTGGCGAGGCCGAGCTTCGCCGTGTAGCGCCAGTCTGCAGGGCGGCGCGCCAAGAGCCCCATGGCCAGCGAACCGACACGGCGACGGTAGAAGATGAGCACGGAGACCAGGGTCGCCACGTGCACCGCGACCTCGAAGCGCACGCCCTCCTCGTGGATCCCCAGCCATGCCTGGATCAAGACCAGGTGCCCGGAACTCGAAACCGGGAGAAATTCCGTGAGCCCTTGGACGAGACCGAGGAATGCCGCCTGGAAGACGTCCACCGGGCGTTCAGGAGCCGCCGGCGGGAGCGAGTTCCGTGGACTGCGCTTGCGGACGGCCACCCGATCGCACACGGACCCGGGTCACGACCACATAGGTCGCCGGAACGAGGAAGAAGGTCAAGAGCGTCGAGAAGATCATGCCGCCTGCGACCGCGATCCCCATCGGAGCGCGCGAGGCACCTCCCGCACCGAGACCCAGCGCGATCGGCAGCACGCCCACGATCGTCGCGAGCGACGTCATCAGGATCGGGCGGAAGCGCGTGCGCGCCGCCTGCTCTACGGCCTCGCGCAGGCCGAGGCCGCGCTTCCGGAGCTGGTTCGCAAACTCGACGATCAGGATCGAGTTCTTGGTGACGAGACCCACTAGCATCACCATCCCGATCTTGCTGAAGAGGTTGAGCGTTCCCGAAATCTCGATCAGCCCACGGTCCTCGAGCACGCGGGTGACGCCTAGGGCAACCAGCGCACCGGTGAACGAGTAGGCCACCGCCATGAGAATGATGATCGGGTCCACGAAACTCTCGAACTGGGCTGCGAGCACCAGGTACACCACCAACACCGCGAGGGCATAGGCCATGATAAGCGCGTTGCCAGACTCCAGGAACTTCTCGGCTTCTCCGGTCCAGCGCATTCGGTAGCCTTCCGCGGGCAGCACCTCGCGCGCAATGCGTTCGGCAGCTCGGATCCCCTCGCCCTGAGTAAAACCGTCTTCGAGATTGCTCGACACGGTCACCGCGCGGTGCCGGTTGTAGTGGGGAATCTCGCGGGGGGCGATGGTCTCCCTCTGCCGGATCACCGCCGACAGCGAGATCAGCGCGCCCTCGTTGCCGCGGACCGTGAACTCGAGCATATCGCGCGGGTCATCGCGATCGGACTCCTCGACCTGCACGATCACGTCGTAGGTCTCGCCGCCCAGCTTGAAGGTCGACAGGTCGAGCCCGCCGAGCATGATCTGGAGCGTCGACGCCACGTCGCGCACGGAAACCCCGAGATCACCGGCGCGTTCCCGATCGATCACGATGTCGATCTGGGGCTTGTTTAGATAGAGGTTGCTCGACGAGTAGTCGATACCCGGGACCTGCTTCATGCGCCGCTCGATCTCCTCGCCGTACTCCGCCAGCGCAACGAGATCCTCGCCTTCGATCGCCAGGGCCACGGGCGACTCGAGAAAGCTCCCCAGAGCCGCCGGTGTGTTCGTGTAGACCATGATGCCCGGGATCTCATCGAGTTCGGGGCCGATGTCCGAGGCGATTTCCGCCGCGCTTCGTTCGCGCTGACCGGGATCGACGAGGCCGTTGAGGATGAGGCCCCGGTTCACCACCGCCGGAGACCCGATGCCGAGCGCAATGATCGAAAACGATCGCTCGACCTCGGGCTGGGCCAGACTGATCTGCTCGGCCTCGGCCTGGTAGCGGTCCATGTAGTCGATGGTGCTTCCCTCGGGCCCATCGGTGACCACGAAGAAGACGCTGCGGTCCGAAGAGGGGATGAGTTCCTCCGGAAGCCCGAGCAGCAGCCCCACGCCGAGGAGCACCCAGACGCCGCCCAGCGATACGTAGCGAACGGGGCGCTGCAAAACCGCCGCGAGTGCAGACGCGTAGCCCGCGGCCACCCGGTCGAAAGCGGCGCCGAGGGCTCGCTTGAACCGGTTCGATTCCGCGCTCTGCGGCCGCAGCACGAGCGCACAGAGTGCGGGGGAAAGCGTGACGGCGACGAAGCCCGAAACCGCAAGCGCCGCCGCCACCACGACGGCGAATTCGCGGAAGAGTCGTCCGGTTTCGTCGGTCAGGAAGGTGAGCGGCAGAAAGACCGCGACGGCCGAGACCGTCGCCGCCACCACGGCGAACGAGATCTCCTGCATCCCGCGCCCCGCGGCCTCCAGCGCCGGCGTCCCGTCTTCGATCCAACGGGAGATGTTCTCGAGCACCACGATCGCGTCGTCCACCACCAGGCCAATGGCCAGGGTCACGCCCATCAGCGTCAGGGTATTGAGCGTGAAGCCCATCGCATAGAGAACGGTGAACGAGCCCAGGACGGACACCGGGATCGCAATGGCGGGAACGAAAGTGGCACGGAACGAGCGCAGAAAGACGTAGATCACCAGGATCACGAGGACGGCGGCCTGGAATATCGTCCAACTCACATCGCGGATCGACTGCCGAATGAACTTCGAAGAGTCGTAGGCGATCACGAACTCGACGCCCGGCGGCAACTCGGCACGCAGTTCATCGATAATGGCACGAACTCCATCGACCACGTCGATTGTGTTCGCGTTCGACTGCTTCACGACACCCACGCCGACCGCAGACTCGCCATTGAAGCGCACCTGCTTGCGCAGGCTCTCGGCTCCGATCTCAACCCGTGCCACGTCGCGCAGGCGGACGAGCTTCGGACCGAAACTCTTGATGACGAGGTTTCCGAACTCCTCTGGCGAATGCAGCTCGCCCAGGCTCCGCACCGTGAACTCCGTGTCGTCCGATTCCATCCGGCCCGAGGGAATGTCTACGTTCTGGCGGCGCAGAGCGTTGGCCACGTCGGCGACGTTGACGTACTGAGCGTGGAGCAGGTGAGTGTCCAGCCAGACCCGCATGCTGTAACGGCGTTCGCCGAACATGACGACGCTGGCGACACCGGGCAACTTCGACATGCGATCGACGAGCAGCTTGTCGGCGATCTGGGTCAACTCGATGGGGTCGTAGCCATCGCCGGAAAGCGCCATCCACAGCACGGGCCTCGCATCGGAGTCACGCTTGGCAACAACTGGATCCTCGACCTCTTCGGGTAGATCCCGGCTCGCACGAGAAACGCGGTCGCGCACGTCGTTCGTGGCCGCCTCGAGATCCCGGTCGAGATCGAATTCCACGGTGACGAGAGACACCTGTTCCCGCGAGATCGACGTCACGTTCTTCACGCCGTCGATCCCGTTCACCTGCTCCTCGATCGGATCGGTGACCGAGGTCTCCACCACCTCCGGCGCCGCACCGGGATAGACCGTGGTGACGGAGACCACGGGCGGATCGATGTTGGGCAGGTAGCGGTCCTGCAGGCGCGTGAGGCTGATGCTGCCAAAGAGCAGAATCACCAACGACATCACCGTCGCGAGGACGGGCCGCCGGATGCAGATCTGCGAGATCCTCAAGCGCCGTCTCCGGCTGGGGCCGGGACCTCCCGTCGCGCCTGGCCGATGGCCCCCGAACGGGGTGCGGCAGCCGCCACCTTGTCACCCTCGTCGACCTTGTGCGTGCCCGCGGTCACTACGCGGTCGCCGGCCTGGAGACCGAGCGTGACCTCGACGCCGCCGTCGCGCCTCAGGCCGGTCTCAACCGGCACCTTCGACACCACCATGTCCTCACCGACGCGCCACACGTACGTGCCGCGCCGATCGAAGACGACTGCCGTCTCCGGTACCACGATCGCATTGTCGCGCTCAGCGACCTGCATATAGATGCGCGCGAACAGACCCGGGCGCAGGCGACGATCGCTATTGTCGACCCAGGCCTTCACGATGAGGCGCCGGGTGGCGGATTCGAGAGTGGGCGAAACGAAGAACACCTCACCGGGAAAGCGCTCTTCGGGATAGGGAGCCACGGTGAGTTCTATCGGTGTCCCGACCCGGGCAAAGAGCACTCCGACTTCGGTTATCGCGAAGGCCACCTGGAGCCGGTCGACGGCGTCGATCTCCACCAGCGGGGTGTTCTCATCGACGCGGGAGCCCGGCGCCACCATCCGCAAGCCGAGCACACCATCAAAGGGCGCCCGGATCACGGTGCGCTCGAGTTCGACGCGGGCGAGTTCCAAACGCGCTTTCGCCACGGCCAGGCTCGCCACGACCTCGTCCCGCTTCGCCTGGGAGACCGCGTCCTGCCGGAGCAACTTGCGGGTCCGGTTGAAGACCCCACGGGCCAGCTCCAAGTTGGCCTCGGCCTCGTGCAGGCGCGCCACCTCCTCGCCATTGCGCAGCCGGAAGAGGGCATCTCCCTCCTGGACCTCCTGGCCTTCATCGAAGAAGAACTCGGCGACGACCCCATCGTCCTCGGCCTTCACCATCACGGTGTTCTCTGCCGAGAGTTGCCCGCTGAAGCCGGCGATGTCGCGGAGCGGGCCTGCCTTCACGGTGCCGATCTCGATGCTCACCGGCTCGTCCTCGGCGTACTCCTCGGAGCCGCCCGCACCCGGGCCGCAGGCAGTCAGGAACAATTCGGTCGCGCCAATCACGAGCACGACGAACAGCGCCCTTGCCGCCGCCGCAAGGCGCGGATCCCGGGAGAAAACCGACATCTGCCTGATGGTATCGAATGTGATAAAACCCCGCCGGAACGAGCCGGCCGCGGGGGGGGATAGCTTGTGAAAGTCGTCTGCCTCGACCTCGAGGGTGTGCTCGTACCCGAAATCTGGATCAACGTCGCGGAACGCACCGGCATCGAAGCGCTGCGCCGCACCACACGCGACGAGCCGGACTACGACCGACTGATGCGTTTCCGCCTGGAGGTTCTCGCCGAGAAAGGACTCGGTCTCAGGGAAATCCAGGACGCGATCGGAGCCATGGCCCCCCTCGATGGAGCGCGGGAGTTCCTGGACGGCCTCCGGGAGCGCCACCAGGTCGTGATCCTCTCCGACACCTTCTACGAATTCGCGGATCCGCTCATGGCACAGTTGGGCCGCCCGACCCTGCTTTGCCACCGGATCGAAACGAACGCGGAGGGCCGGATCGTCGATTACCACATCCGGCTCGAGGACCAGAAGCGGCAGGCTGTCGAGGCCTTTCAGAAGCTCCGCTTCAGCGTGCTCGCGGCCGGAGATTCCTACAACGACATCAGCATGCTCGACGCGGCCGACGCGGGCATCCTCTTTCGCCCACCCGACAACGTGATCGAGGAATTTCCCCAGTTCCCCGTCACGCGAAACTACGAGGAACTGGACCGGGAACTCCGCGAGGCCGACCGGCGTCTCGGATCGCATCGACCTTGAACATGCGGTGACCGCCCGGCTGGTAGGTGAGCACGAACGCACGGCGGCGCTCGTCTGAGGCGTTGGGCTTCGAGCCGTGGACGCTGTGCGGGTTGAAGAAGACGAGGCTGCCGGCGGGCACCTCGATCGGAACCTCCCGGCTCTCGTCGAAGCAGCGTGGGTCCGTGAACAGGGGGCCGAGAAGCCCGTCGCCATCGAGGCCGGGCAGGCAGCCGCGCGTGTGGCTGCCCCGCACGACGCGGAAGCAACCGTTGTGCTCCGACGCGTCGTCCAGAGCCAGCATCACGTTCGGCAGCCGGTCGACGTGAGAGCAGAAGTGCGTCCAGTAGGGGGAGTCCTGGTGCCAGCGAAAGCCCGAGCCCTCCCGCGGTCGCTTCAGGTTGACCTTGTCGGTGAAGAGCGCGACGCGCTCGGAGCCCACCAGGTCGCACATCGGCGCGACGATGCGCGGGTCGTCGAGCACGCCGTCGAAGCGGGGATCGAGGTGGTGGAACGGCTCGATCACTCGGATGGTCCGGGACCCGGGCCGGTGCTCGTACTGGATGGTAGAGCCGCCGGCCTCGTGATAGCGGTTGCCGTCGATCCGGTAGCTCTCGCCCTCGCGGATGGCGGCGGCCTCCGCGCGCGCGACGACGCATTCCGTGACCTCGCGGAGCACGTCGAGCTCCGCCGCGTCGAACACGCCCCGGCGCACGAAGAAGCCGTCTTCGCGCCATCGTTGGCGCTCTTCGGGGGTCGTGCCACCAGCTCGCATCGCGGGGCCGATTCTCCAGATCCATTCGCGACCCCGCAACCCCCCGCGGGGCAGGTTTGGCCTTTTACCGAAGTTTTACGTGCGCGCGCCGGCTTCTGGACGAAGCTCACGTAGGGTCCAGCGCACCCGTAACCCGCTAGGAGACTACGTGGCACAGCTAGTCGAGACCTTCGAAAACAAGCGGAATCGTCTCACGGAAGCCGAGGGTTGGTGGGCCCGCCAGCAAGCCCTGACGCTGACCATCTACTGGGGCATCCATGCCTCCTGCCTGCTCGCGCTCTGGGTGGGCGCTTCGCGGGCAGACCTCGCCCTCTTCGCGGCCACCTTCTTCGGACGCATGTTCTTCATCACCGGCGGTTATCACCGCTACTTCGCCCACAAGACCTACGAGACGAGTCGCGCGTTCCAGTTCGTACTGGCCCTGATGGGTGCAACGGCGATCCAGAAAGGTCCGCTCTGGTGGGCGGGGCACCACCGAACGCACCACAAATTTGCAGACCAGCAGGGCAAGGACACCCACAGTCCCCGCGACGGGTGGTGGTGGTCGCACCAGATGTGGATCTTCGACAAGCGCTTCGACGGATCGGACATCGAGCAGATCCGGGACTTTGCGCGCTTCCCGGAGCTGGTCTGGCTCAACCGGTGGCACGTGGTGCCACCGCTGCTGCTGGCTCTCGCCTGCCTCGCAATCGGCGGGTGGAGCGGACTGCTCTGGGGCTTCTCGATCTCGACCGTGGCGCTCTGGCACTCGACCTACTCGATCAACTCGCTCGCCCACCTTCTCGGCCGCCGCCGTTACGCGACGCCCGACGACAGCCGCAACAACTGGGGGCTCGCTCTCCTCACCCTCGGCGAGGGGTGGCACAACAACCACCACCACTTCTGCGCCTCGGCGCGCCAGGGCTTCCAGTGGTGGGAGGTCGACGTCACCTACTACATGCTCCGGGGCCTCCAGTCCCTGGGGATCATCTGGGCGATGCGAGAACCTCCGGCGCAGATCGTGAACGCGACGATCGCAGCCCGCGAAGCCCAGCAGCGCGCGGCCTAGGGCGTCCGCCGGGCAAACCAGTAGAATCCTCGCGTGCGGACAGCGATGTTGCGCGGGCGGGAACACATCGGCCTGGGACGCGTCGCTTGCGTCGCCGAGGCACAATGCGCGATCGCGATCTCCCAGGGCGGTGCCGCGAAGTCGTACGCGCACAAGCGCCCCAACGAAGACTGCGTCGGCTTCGCGAGCGGCAGCGCGGGGACACTGCTCGCCGTGGCGGACGGCCACTCGGGCTGCGAAGCCTCGGAACTCTCGATCGAGAAGCTGCTCACCCAGTCGGCTCCGTCTTGGACGAGCCGCGATCTCGAAGACACCGCCTGGGATCGCCTCGCCCGCGAGACGATGGCCGCGCTGCACAGGGGAATCATCGAGCACGCAACCCGGACCGGCTCCGCGGCGCGAACCACCGTGGCCCTGGCGCTGATCTTTCCGACCGCCGATCGACTGGCGTGGGCCACATCGGGCGACAGCCACGTGTTTCGCGTCGCCGCAGATGGCGAAGAACTCGGCCCCGCCGGTGAGGCCTTGGACTTCCTGGGCTCTCCCCGGCTGGAAACCGAAGACGTGGTGGTGCGCTCGGGCACCGAAGCATTGACCGGTTCGCGAGCCGTCGTCCTCGCCACCGACGGACTCTCCGAACGAAACATCGGCGTCGCCGATCCGGCCGGGGCGGCCGGGGCAGTGGTGGCACGCGCCCTCGACGTCGAACCGCAACTCCGACCCCTCGCGGCGGCACGCGGCCTCGCGGAAACGGCGCTCGAGGCCCATCGGCAGAACCGGGCCGGCGACAACATCGCCACCGCGGTCTTCTGGAACGCGCCCGTCTAGAGCGCGCCGAGCAACTCCGTGACGCGCGACGCGATCGCCGGCGATGCGGTCAGACCCGGCGACTCGATCCCCAGGCAGTTCACGAAGCCCGGGAAACCGGCGTCCGACTCCTCCGCCACCACGAAATCGCGAAACGCCTCGCCCGGCGCCGCCAGCTTGGGGCGCACGCCGGCGTAGTCGGGCGCGAGCCACTCGTCGCGAAGCGCGGGCAAGTAGCGCCGCACGATCCGGGCAAAGTCCGCCGCCTTCGCCGGGTCCACTTCGTAACGAACCGCATCGACGTATTCCGCGTCGGGTCCGAAGCGCACGCGCCCTGCGAGATCCACCGTCGCGTGGACCCCCATGCCCGGTCCGGCGGGAACGGGGTAGACGAGACCCGAGACCCGGACCGGAGCGCCCGGTGCCAGCGAGAAGTAATCGCCCTTGCAGTAGTGCAGGCGATAGCCCCGGGCATCGACGTCGAAACCGGCGCGCTCGGCCAGCGCGTCGCCGGCGAGACCGGCGGCGTTCACCACCGCGCCACACTCCACCTCGCCGGACTCGCCCGCCGCATCACGAGCCTGCAGACGCCAGCCGAAGTTCGTGCGCTCGACCTCCACGATTTCGGTGCGGTACGCGAAAGCCGCCCCGTGTGCCTCGGCCTCCGCCGCGTAGTCGAGGCAAAGCGCCATGGCATCGACGATGCCGGTGTCGGGAGAGACGAGCGCCGCGACGGCAGACACGTCGGGCTCCCGCGCTGCCACTTCCGCGCCGTCCACGATTTCGAGCCCCGGCGCGCCATTCGCACTGCCGCGCTCGCGGATGGATTCGAGCACGGCCACCTCGCTGGCTTCGGCCGCCACCACGAGCTTGCCCGTGCGACGGTGGGAAATTCCCCGTGCTTTGCAGCGCGCGTACAGCGCGTCGCGACCCGCGCGGCACAGGCGGGCCTTCAAGCTCGCCTCGGGGTAGTAGAGCCCCGCGTGAATCACCTCGCTGTTGCGTGAGGTGGTCTCGCCGCCCGCGCGTTCGTTGCGCTCGGCCACGATCACCGAGCGGCCGGCCCTCGCGAGCGCGGCCGCACACGCCAGGCCCACGACGCCCGCCCCCACGATCACCACGTCAGTCGCCGGCTTCACGACCCGACCGTACTCAGGCCTTCCGCTCGGAATGCGGCAAGCTGAACATGAGCCCGAGGAACAGCCGCCGACGCTCGGCGTTCAACAACATCGCAGCCGACAGCACCAAATAGAGCCCGATGAAGAGATAACGGACCCCGCTGCTCGTAAACATGAACTGCCCGGCGAAGAGAACGGCCAGCGCCAGGGCCTCGACGCGAGTAAAGCGCAGATCGCAGATGATCAGGACGGCCAGCAGCGACTGGGCCGACGTGAGGATCAGCTCCTGCGTCTGCCGATCGTCGATCGGAAGCCCGGAAAAACCCCCGGCGGAGAGCGCGAACGCAATCGGCACGGCCCCGACCAGCAGTGTCCACTGGTTCACCTTCGAGGAGATGAGGGCGCCGATGCCCATGGTGCCCCGCAA
>Ga0310342_100001601_pt1 | contig 14140 bp, 7 predicted proteins | sample S15DNA20500_MG_FD_206155 | JGI IMG/M metagenome (GOLD analysis project Ga0310342, IMG submission 206155) | Marine microbial communities from station ALOHA, North Pacific Subtropical Gyre - S1503-DNA-20-500_MG | ecosystem: Environmental > Aquatic > Marine > Oceanic | place: Pacific Ocean: North... | reverse complement strand
TCCGTTCTCCCAAGCGTGACGGCAAGCACTACATCAGTCACGCCGCAACCCAGTTCGCCATCCTGGCGTTCACCAGTTGCGGCGAGGAGCTCTGATCATCGCTTCACGGTAGCCGATTCGATCTCGGCGGCAGCGACCGCTTTCTCGATCAATTCAAGAGCGTGAGTCCCCTGCAGTTTCTCGTTATTTCGGGCGACTCTGAGGATAGGAGCCTTCATTCCGGCTACACCACTGGCATCAAGAATTGCACCGGCTGACAGTAGCATCGGGATGATGTCCAGATTGTGCTCACAACAATACTGTGCGGCAGCCAGTAGTGGGTTCTTACAGGGTTCCGCACCACTTACATCGGCACCGGCATTCACCAGCATCCGGACGATCTCGGTCGAGTGTCTGCATCGATAAGCTCCCGAGCTACGGAGGCACCTGGTGATCATGGAAGCCCCTTGTGGATCTGGATCGGCTCCCAGTTCCAGCAGCAAGGAGATGACCTCGGGGGATTTTTCCTCCGAAATTACAGTTCCCAGTGCATTTACTATCTCGACTCCATCAAAACTGGCTCCCTGTGCAACCAACCAGCGAATTTTTTCTTCCCATAGTGGATCGAAAGATTCCTTCTTCTCTACCGGCTCCGGTGGATCCAGACCTCTCTCGATGTATTTCAGGTCAAGTCGGTGCTGGTTGATATCGACGAATGATGAATTATCTGCATCTTTCTTCGGTGGGGATGGTAGTGCGTCAGGGGAATTCTTTATCACTTGAATCAGTGGTGATAATAGCCAGTTCTTTTCACCGGAGTGTCCGTTCACATCCGCACCCAGTTCGATCAGGAGATCGCCTGTCTTCTTCCAGTCCGATTTGGAGTTGAATCTGTGGAAATTTAGAGCCAGAGGGGAGTTCCAATAAAAATATTCAGCATCTAGATCGGCTCCTGCCTCGGCCATTGCACGAATCAGTTCTGATTTTTTCTGAAATTTCTCCGGAGTGGTCCCATCCGCGACGACGGAAAATAGGAGGAGTGTAATCTTCATGGGGGTGCTGTCCTTGTATTCAAGGGGCATACCGCTAGCAAGGGCCTGCTTCAGGTGGTCAACCGAACTGCTGGCCAGCAGCCATCTGTTGTGTTTCTGTGCATCGTTGAGCGAGGACCAGGGGATTCGGTCCTCGGAGTTTCGGTCCTCGACGAAATCGATGACGAAGGGTGCAGCCACCAGCAAAATGGTCAGCACCAACTTGGTTGGACTGAATTTCTTCTTCGGACGCTGTAGTGCCTGCGAAAAGTGTTTTCCACGGCGTTTCGGCTGGGTTGTATCTGGAGTGTTCTGTAAATTGTCGGTCATCCGGTCCTCCCTCCTCAAAGAAGCTTCGTCGCTAACTATGGAATCCGGAATGCCGTCGATGTCGGACCGATGGGGGCGGTGTCTTGATCTGGCTATTAGAGCGGTTGAGAGCGGGTTTTGGCCCGATTCACTGCGAGTTTGCACCAGCCGAGGCACCGTGTGCCCAGCGTAGTTCGGCGGCGATGCCATCGATGAGGTGCTGGCGTTGCTGTGATTTCTTGATTCCGCGGGTCAGCACCGGCCAGGTGTAGGTTTCGATGGCGATGTGCGGTGGATCCTGTTTGCGCGACAGTGCCTCGGTCAACAGGGTTTGCGCGTCATCGCGGGTGGTGTGGAGCTTGCCGTGACGGGCTTTCGATAGTGGAACGTGGAAGTGGGTTCTGACTTCGGCGATGGCGGCCAGATCCTGTTGCTCGATTTCCGGCAGGTCGGACAGGCGTACAATGCTTCCATCTTTCATCTTGGCAGCACTCTGATGCAGATAGCGCGGTTCGATGTGCTCCAGTAGTTGCTGATAGGCTGCTGGCGAACGACTCGGATTGGGCAAGGCGATGGCGCTGGTGATGTGGGTCTTGCCGACGAGGATTCCGGCGCGGTCGAGCCGGCGCCAGTCCTCCACCGGTGAGCGATACAGTACCGCCGAGTGACAGGCATCGAGATTGACGGTCCAGTGGCGTCGCAACAAACCTTCTGCGCGCGATCGATGACAGCGTAGCTCGCGGGCCAGGTCGGGCAGTCGCGGTTGCAGGTACTGTTTCCAGAAGGCGATCACATCTTCGGCACACTCGAAGGTGGTATCGGGCTCCGGTTCGGCATTGAGGGCGATGAAGATGCCGGTCTGCTGTTCGATGCGCGCCAGATGAGCGACCACCTTCAGGTATCCGTCCGCCATCTTTTCATGGATCGCCGGAGTATCTGCCGCCGGACGATAACCGCCGCCGAGGGTCGCGATGGTCAGGTGCCTGGCATCGGGAACCATCCGGACCAGTACATCGGCGATGCGACAGGTGGCGGTGGCACGGGCGACATGGGCCCAGGAGGGCAAGTAGACCTGTTCCTTGACACGCTTGGCGTGAAAATCCTTGAGCGGGAAAGCGTTGACGGTGTAGAGGTGCAGATCGAGATCGCGCAGATGGTCGCCGACCGATTCGGCGACTCCCTTGCGAGACAGCTGCCCCGCCAGGCTCTGACCGATGTGAGGGGCAATGGCGAAAGGTTTACCGGCACAGACCTTGTCGCGAACGGGAATGACATATTCATCGACAGCGGCGAGCAGATCGCGCACCGTCGAAGCAGGATGCGCGTTCATCTCGTAGCCGAGCGGTAGGTTTAGTCGTCCGTTGGTGATGAACACGGGGTCTAGGGGGCGCCGGTTTTGGAGACTACCGACCCGGAAACACCTTCGATGACACTGTTGTTGAGCGGCACCGCATACAGGTTCAGGTTCCCCTCGATGCTCTGGACGGTAACTCCGTTACGCGCGTCGATGACGGTCACGGCTCCGGAGATGTAGCGCACCTCCAGTGAGCCACCTCGGCCCCAGATCTCGACATCTCCGGTAATCTGGTTGATGAAACAGTTGCCGCTTCCGTCACGCACTTTCACCGGTCCTTCGAAACCGCTGACATTGCACGGCCCCTTGCCGCTGGAAACATCGAGGCTTCCACCACAGTCGGAGATCTCGATGCCACCGTAGAGGCTGGTGATGGAGAGTTCTCCATTGAACTCGGAGATAGCGATGTCGCCAGAACTGTCCTGGATGTCGAGTGAGAACGGTTCTTTTTCCAGCACCGGCATCCGCACCGTCAGATTGACCTCGTAATCGATCCCGTTTTTATTTCCCGGATCGACGATTCGCACTCTGGGTCTTCCCAGGGCGAATTGATCGATGGCGATACTTGCTCCGGAAGAAAGAGCAGTGGCTCTCCCGAGAACCTTGCCGTTAGCCAACACATCGGCAGAAAAGGTGATTTTCTCGGCGGAAGGATCATGTTCGATGGTCAGTTTTCCAGGACCCGTCATCAGAATCAGGGTGTTGACGTGAGTCGGATCAAGACTTTCGGAGATGTGAGAGTCCTCCTCGAAGTCGGCAGCGATGGCCGTGTCAGAGGCGGATTCGTCGTCGATCTCGATGATCGGTTGTGCAGCGACGACCGGTTCTTCCACGACTTCCGGTTGTTCAGCGACGACCGGTTCTTCCACGACTTCCGGTTGTTCAGCGACGACCGGTTCTTCCACGACTTCCGGTTGTTCAGCGACGACCGGTTCTTCGATGACTTCCGGCTCGTCGGCGACGATCGGATCTTCGATCACCCCCGGTTGCTCGGCGATGATCGGTTCTTCGATGACTACTGGCTCCTGAGCGACGACGGGTTCAATAGTCGCTGCGGCCGGTTCAGTTTTACCGCTGTCGCCGCGAGCGATGGCGGGAGCGATGCCAGCCGACAGTTGCAACGGCTGGGCCTGGAGCGGAGTTTTCCCGTAAGTGGTTCGTGGAGTGGTTTGGTGGGAGGGGCTGGAACCACAGCCGCTGAGTGTCAGCGCCGCGATTAGCGAGAACGTGTACAGGGTCAGGTAGTAGGGGGTTCGGATCATTATCTGGCCTCCTCACGAGTTTGGAACAGCCGAGCAGTGTATCACGGAGCTGCCTCGGAGTGGCGCAGAAGTGGGGCTGTTCCTGCAACTGGCGATTTCACACCCAGCTCCATCGCGGCTTTTTCAGCGCATACCAAGGTGGACTTGCCCGAAGAGGTGACTTCGGTGACGATGGCGTCGAACTCGGGAGGGGGGCGGATGCCCGATCTGGAACAAGATCTTGCCGATCTCAGCAACGATTTCTCGCGCGTCCGTGCCGAAGTGGGAAAGATCCTTGTTGGCCAGGATGAAGTGGTAGAGACGGTTCTCATCGCACTCTTTGCCGGCGGACACGTCCTGCTCGAGGGGGTTCCTGGCCTTGGCAAGACTTTGCTGGTCAGAACTCTCAGTAGCTGTCTCGATCTCGACTACTCCCGCATCCAGTTTACCCCCGATCTGATGCCAGCGGATATCACCGGTACTCGCATCGTTGTCGAAGATGAAAAAGGGCGCAAAAATTTCGAATTCCAGAACGGACCAGTCTTCGCCCAGATGGTACTGGCCGATGAGATCAATCGCGCCACTCCCAAGACGCAATCAGCGCTGCTGGAAGCGATGCAAGAGGGAGAGGTCACTGTTGGCGTAGATACCCACGTTCTCGATCAGCCATTCATGGTGCTGGCGACCCAGAACCCGCTTGAGATGGATGGGACTTATCCACTTCCGGAAGCGCAGCTGGATCGATTCCTGTTCAAGGTCCACGTGCCGTTCCCGGATCGAGCCGAGTTGACCGAGATTCTCGACCGAACCACCGGAGCGCAGTCGACGGAGGTGAACAAGGTGCTCGGTGGCGAGGCGATTCTGGCGCATCGGCAACGGGTCCGGGATGTGGAAGCGGCTTCACATGTTCAGGACTACGCGGTCCGGATGTTGTTGGCGACCCATCCCGAAGGAGAAGGAGCTCCAGAAATGGTGACGCGGTGGGTTCGTTACGGTGCCAGTCCCCGAGGAGTGCAATCGTTACTGCTGGGGGGCAAAGTCCGAGCGGCCCTGGCTGGACGAGTTCATGTCTCCTTTGAAGACATACGTCTTACTGCTCCGTCAGCGTTACGCCACCGGATTCTGCTTGGCTTCGAGGGGGAGGCGGAAGGGATCACTTCCGAACAGATCATCGCTGCTGTGATCGAGAAAGTACCCGAGGTTGTCGAGGATGGCATGGCAAGCGCATGAGCGCGCTCGGCGATGGCGGAGAACCTCTGCTCGACGAGGATTTTTTAGCACGTTGTAGCCGTCTTGCCCTCATCTCCCGATCTGTAGTGCGGGGAAAACTGCGCGGTGAAAGAAGATCTCGTCGGCGTGGTATGTCGACCGAATTTGCCGACCACCGAGATTATGTTCCGGGTGATGATCTCCGTCACCTCGACTGGAACATCTATGGTCGTCTCGAGAAACTATTCATCAAATTGTTCGAGGAGGAAGAGGAACGAAACGTCGTGTTGTTGCTCGATGCCTCTCGATCGATGAACTGTGGTGAGCCCAACAAATGGCGTCATGCCCGGCAGGTGACGGCAGCGATAGGAGCCATAGCTCTCGCCTCGGGGGATCGAGTCCACCTACGCATCTTCGACCGCGAATTGCGTCCGGTTGCAGGATCGCTGCGTGGAATCAGGTCCATACTCCAATTGGTCCAGACGCTGGAGCAACTGGAGCCTGGAGAAGGAACCGCATTACTTCCTTCCCTCCGTGCCCATGCAGCGTCGGCTCCACCGAGGGCGCTACAGATTCTCATCACTGATCTGATGGATCCTGATGGGTTTGAGGACGCCTTGAGGCAGATCGCCGGTAGCCAGGGAGAGAGCTGGTTGATTCATCTACTGTCTCAATCGGAGAGGAATCCTGAGCAAGCCGGGGATCTTCGACTGCGTGACATCGAAGATGGCTCCCATGTCGATGTCAGCTTCACATCGGCAGTTCTCGACGCTTATCAGCATGTTCTCGCCAGTTTCTGCGATGAAGTTCGGCAAGTATGCCACCGCTATCGGATCCAGCCGGTCGAGGTGACCACGAACATCCCCTTTGACCAGGTGGTTCTGGAGATGCTGCGGCAACGGAGGCTCCTCGGATGAGCTGGATTGCACCGGTTATGTTCTGGTTTCTGTTGCTGGTGCCTGCGGTATTACTGCTGTGGTTCCTGAAGATCCGTCGTACCGAAACGGTGGTACCCAGTACCGTGCTCTGGATTCGTGCGTTGCAGGATGAAAGAGTTCGATCTCCCTTCCAGAAATTGATACGCAACCTGGTGCTGCTGCTTCAACTGCTGGCGGTGATTCTGGCTGTGCTGGCGTTAGCGAGGCCCGAGTTCGGTTCACGGCGTTACTCCTCCAGATTGAACCTGATCTTGATCGATGCTTCGGCGAGCATGAACAGCATCGAGAGGGATGGAACCAAACGTTTCGAGGAAGCTCGTAGCAAGGCACTGAAGATCATCGATGACATCTCCGGAGAAAGGGGTGTGTTGATCCGGTTTGCCACCAGGGCAGAAACTCTGACTCCGGTCACATCAGATCTGAACATTCTCACCGAAGCATTACGCCGCCAACAACCAAGCTCCGGACTTACGGCTTTCCCGGAGGCCCTGGAGTTAGCTCTCTCGATAGTCAAGCAAGATACGGTAGTGCCAGCACCTATCGATGAAGGTGTAGCCACCAGCGATGAAGAAGTTCAGCCGCCGCAAATCGACGCCCGTATCTTTATCGTGACCGACGGTGTTGTACCTCACTGGGACGGCGATCCGATTCCGGTTCCCGTTATCGTAGAACCGGTCGGTGAGGCCTCATCGAACTCAGGCATCGTGGCACTGGCGGCCCGAAGAGAGTTTTCCGATGAGGGAGATCTGAGGGTTGTGGTCGAGGTGCGTAACAGCGGCGACGATCCCATCTCCGGAGAACTGGATTTACTTCTCGATGGGCAAGCTGCGCAATCGACCCAACGACGGACCCTGGAGGGGGGAGAGCGCTGGACTCGCTCTTTTGCTCTCGAAGGATCCGGTAGCCACCAATTGGCGGCGCACTGGAAACCAGATGGGGGCGATGCGTTACCCCTCGATGATCGCGCCTGGCTGGTTGCTTCAGAACCGCGATCAATTCGAGTTGCTCGAGTGGGTGCCAGCAATGTACTTCTCGATGATGCGTTGGCCGTGATTCCAGCAGTGGAAGTTGAGCATATCGAAGATGCGGCGCAGATCGATCCGGAAACTGCAGGAGATGAGTTCGATGTCATCGTCTGGGATCGTGTGGTCCCGGACATCTTGGCTCCAGGTCCGGGACATCTGGTGTTCGGTGCCCGACCCAAGCAATTCTGGCCAGATGAAGTACCGATGGTTCAGCAACCGATGCTGGTGGCATGGCGTCGAGATGATCCCGCATTGAGATACTGTGAACTGGGGCCGATCGACGGGACCGTCATCGAGACCCATCCACTTCCATCGTTACCAGGCACCACGGCACTGGCGGAATGCCGCGAGGGTGCTCTCATCGCTCGTTTTTCAGCAGAAGACGTGCGCGGCATCGTCGTTTCTTTCGACGTTCTCGATTCTGCCTGGCCGTTGAGTCCTTCCTTTCCCTTCTTCATCAACGCAGCCCTGCGTGACCTGGCTCGCATCGGAGGAGGTATCGAGAGCGGGCTTCATAGCGGCGATCTCATCGAGGTTGTCGCTGGTGCTGGAGTCACTGAAGCGAGGATAATTGACCCTTCGCAGCAGAAGGAACTGGCTGTGCCTGTGTTACCAGGGGGCATCTTGAGGATTCCTGCTGGTGACGAGCTAGGAATCCATCAGATGGAATGGCGATCAGCAGATCAAGATGAAGAGGTGTGGCACCAGCGATCGGTTCCCGTCAATCTGCTTTCGCCGTTTGAGAGTTCCATTGAACCTCGTCCCGCAATCGAGTTGGTTGGAACAGAGACGAAACAGGAAAGTCGCGCCTGGAGCCAGGGTCGGCGTCATCTGTGGAGCTGGTTTCTTGCCGCTGCGTTGCTGGTGATGCTGCTGGAATGGATCGCCTTTCACCGGCGTCGATGAGAAGATCCGGGTTAGAAACATGATCGAGGAGGAGCTGAATGCGCTTGACGGTATATCTTGCCGGTCAGATTCATGACGACTGGCGCGACCAGTTGAGACAGCAAGCCGAAGCCCGAGGAATCGCGGTCGATTTTGTCGGTCCCCAGGATGAGCACGATCTCTCCGATGGGATTGGCGAGCAGATTCTGGGCGAACAGGAGAGCGCCCGCTGGCGCGACGAGCTTGCATCGCAGGTCAATAACTTGCGGACCAGAATCCTGATGCAGCGTGCCGATGCGGTGGTGGCGCAATTTGGTGAGAAGTTCCGCCAGTGGAATGCCGCCATGGATGCCGGGATCGCCATCGCTCTGGGCAAACCGCTGATCGTGGTCAGGGATCCTTCACTGCACCATGCCTTGAAGGAGGTATCCCAGCGCGCCCAGATGACGGTCGACCAACCGGAGCAGGTTCTGGACGCACTGGAATACGTACTACGCTGAAGTCAGCGACGATCAGTCGCTGGCCTGTTTGATCTGAACTCCCCTGCGTTCTTTTTTCAGTTCTTCATTCCAGCCACGGTCGCGTATCTGCCGGTTATCAAAGTTGAACCGCTGGACATTTCTGAAGTAATCCTCCATCTGCAACTGCTGGCCCCCTGACCGATTTTCATCTTCGAAATCATCCTGTCCTCCCCAGATATTCTGGAGGCCAGCGCCGCGGTGGAAGGCGTAATCGCTGCTACCACGACGTGCGATCACCGTCGATGAGAAAGCGCGACCTGTAGAAGCAAAGATGCCACGCCGATCAGTCGAGCCGGAGGAAACGCCGTTCGATCCGATGACCCGGACCTCGACCTCGGAAATCAGTGAGTCTTCGACCGGATCCACCGTCTGAACTCGAATTCGACTTCCATCGTCGCCTACTACCAGTTGCATCTGGTTGATGAGTACCAATCCGGATGTATGGACATCTCCACCCCGAACCAGGACCAGGTATGCACCCACTTCTTCAAGAGGAAGTTCTACTTCATGAACTGCCGGAAGTGCTCCACCACCAGGACCTGTTTGTCCCAGCTCTACGGTGGTCGAAACGGTCGGGGAGATACCACTCAACTTGACTTCAGTAACTCGAGAAAGATCTTTTTCTCGCAGTGCCAGAGTCATCAGGTCAACACGGTAGGCGAGGACTTCGGCTTGATCGACGTTGCGGTACTTCAACTCCAGAGTGACCGTTTCACCGGGACGAAACTCGGAAATCTCTTCCAGTTCCAGTTCTCGGGCCCGGAGCCTGGCCAGTGACAGTCGAGCATCCTCGAACAGATTCTCGACCCGTTCGTAGTATTCTGCCGCCTTGTCAGTCTGGTTACTGGCGTGATAGATCTGACCGATGATGTAGAGTGCCAGATCACGATTCTCGCTGGGTTTCGTGCCGCCAGCGGGATTCTTGTAACGCGCATCTGCGATCTCCTGTAGCAGCTTCAAAGCGTCTTCTCGCGATCCCAGGGACCACAGAGCTACCGCTCGCGTGTAGCGGAAGGAGTCGACATAACGCGGCTCCGTGTAGATCTGTGTCAACAGACCCGAAGCATTGGCTGCTCGATTCCAGTCTGCCTGATCGAGGAAGGCGCTGACCAGGTTCAGTCCCGCATCGGCAGCGGTCGGGTCGTCGTTGTGGAGACACAAGAATCGACGGAGCACGTCGATTCCGAAATTCGAAAGTTCTTTTCGACTGAGTCCTCCACGCTCTGGGTCAGAGAACCTGGCTCGAGACAGCGCCAGATCGGAAAGAGTCTGTTCGGCAGCGAGTACCGTTGGGAGATCTGGATACTCCATCACCAATCTCAGCAGCAACTGAAGGGATGCTTTCGGATCCTGATCTTCGAGCACCCCGGTGACCTTGAGATCGCGGCCGAAGGTCTCCTGCATCACGGCGTGGAAGACCTGAATCGAGCGCGAGTATTCTCCGAGACTGCGGTAGGCTTCACCGATGCGAATCACATCGTCGAAGTCGATGTTGAGAGAAGGATCTCTTTCCTTGAGTACTTCGAAGAAGGAGACCATCGCTGAGTTGTCACCGGCTTCGATGGCACCCAGAAGCAGGATACGAGCCACGACCTTGAGGATTCCTGGACGTAGCTGATCGGAAAACTCATCCCACAGTTTTGTGTGAAGTACTCTCGCTTCACGCCAGCGACCTTCTTCCCAGTGCATCAGGCCACGATTGTAGATCTCATCGGGGGTGGCGCGGTACTCGTCCTCGGTGGGTCGTCCTCGGGAAAGAACGGTCAGGCTCACCGCTTCTCCGGTACTGATGCGAGACGGTTCGGAAACGCTACTGATCACGGGAGGCGCCACTCGATATTCGCCAGGGATTGTCCCGACCAGCGAGTATCGGATGTTGAAGTCGCCCCAGCTGCGCGCCCAGATGCGCAACGAGTTGCCGTTGATCTGATGCGAATCGATCAGTCCCTTGAGGCTGTCCTCCAGCAAATTCATTCCCGAAGGAATGGTGATGTCGATTTGAAGGTGTTCCGGGTGCTTGCGGTTCTGGGAATTACGCTCGAGGTTTTTCACGGAAAGGGCCACGTCGGTACTGGAACCAAGGGGTAATTGTTGTACCTGGTTGCGCCACAGGGGCTTGTTGTTGCGAATGACAGAGAAACCGATTCCTACTTCGCGGCCGTCCTGACGCGGTCTGGAGCGGAGATAGGACATCGATTCGATGGCGAAACGGTCCTCGCTGACCTTTGGGTAGCCTGTGGTTCGTCCTGAAAGTAGTGCTGCCCAGTGTGGTTTGCCGGAACCTCTGCCGACCAGGCGGATTTCGATAGAACCCGGTCCGGTTCCCAGATCGAACTGGGCACTGGATGAAGTTTTCCCCGACGTGGAGGTCAAGAGGCGTCGCGGCTCGCCATCGATGAAGATTTCGACCTCGTACTTCTGAGAAGTAGGAATCGAATCTCCCTGGACACGAGCCAGTGCGGCCAGGGCAATTCCGGCACCTCGCCCGTGCCCCCAGGGACGACGACCCTCGAGCCAACGGGTGCTGGCTTCCAGTTCGCTGGCGGGACGACCTGCTGCGGCGCAGGCATGCAGGGACATGGCGGTGATGATCAGAGGATCACGGCACCAGCTGCCCTCGAACTGGGCATTGGGGCCACCGGTCCATGATCCGTCAGCATTTCTTCGAGACAGCAACAACGCTGCGGCTTCCAGTGCCATCGGCGAACGCTTCATGGCGACCAGGGTAGAGACCAGATGAGAAAGTGAGGCGTTGGAGAGCGTCTCTCTGACCCGATGTAAACGGTTCGCAGCACCGAAGTCGCCGGCATTACAGAGTGCCAGGGCGTGCATCAGTTGTGCCTTTTGATCGTCTCGATTCGGTTCGATATTGCGGAAGATCTTCTCCAGGGAAGGGACTCCGCGACTGAACACCACATCGGGAACCGCGAAGCCAGCGCGTCGCGCTTGACCGAGCGCGATCAACGCGGCGGCGCTTGCTTCCGGTGCTGCAGCACCACCAGCCCAGCCCCAGCCACCATTGTTTTGCTGCGTCAGCGTCAGTTTTCCGATGAGGGCGAGAATCCGGTTGCGAATCATCTTTAACTTCTGGGGATCGACTTCCAGATCACCTCGAGTGACCATCGAAACCACTTCGATCGCGCCGCGTAATTGCGCTGCGCGAGTCGCGGTATCGCGCCCCTGCCCGCGCAAGGAGATGGGACCTTCTCCGGCGGCTAGATCGAGCAAGACCTGATCGAGGCTACCACCAACCCAGATTTGCAACGTTCGATTGAGCCATTCACCTTCCCCGGGAAGGCTCAGTTTCTTCTCTGCGTTACTGTCAAGGCTACCACCGGCACGATCACTGGCGGCGAGACCCCAGGGGCGAACCGTGATCGATCTATGCTGTTGAATGGTACGGCTCTTGTCGCCGTTGCGGATTTCCATGGTGACTTCGACAGGGAGTGATCGATTGGCGGGGAGCGGACCGATGGTCCCGAGGGTGATCTCTTGCAGACCATCTCCCAGTACCAGATCGGTGCTGATCTCCTGGGCGCCATCGGCACCACCGATTCGGATCGATAGTGAACCGGTTCCGCGTTGTCCGGAAGAGTTGACGATCCGAATTCGAGGCTCGATGACATCCCCTTCCATGGCACTGAAGGGCAAGATCGGATCGAGGACGATGTCGTCTCGCGCGATGAAAGATGTCTCGGTATCACCAAATAGATCGTCTTTGGCGATGGCCTGGGCGCGGATTTTCCAGGACGTACTGCGCGAAGGAACCGTGAAGGTGATTTCTACCTTGCCGTTTTCATCAGAGACAACGGCACCTTCCCAGTGGGCGGTGAAAGTTTCAGAAGATCGAAGGCCTTGGTCGTCTCCACCACTGTCATCTTTGTTCGCAGCGACGCCCTTACTACCGCCTAGGCGACTCCGACTACTGGCACCGAAACGTCCGCCGGCTCCACCAGTTACTGAACCTATCTTTTCGAGTAGCCGGAGACCCTCCTCTGTCTGGACATCCATCTCGGCCATGGCGCCTGGCAATGGGGTGCCAAAACGTACTCCAGCCAACATCGCCGTTTCCCGTGTTCTCTCGTCGAGTAATTCCTGGGCGATTTCGGTCGTGATCCCGTCGTATTGAAAAGTGCAAGAGGTCGATGTGGCCAGGATGGCATGCCCCGCAAAACTACTCTGCGATCTCGAGCCGGACTGGTCAGGAATTCGGGAGAGTGGCTGGAACCAGTCGGGGTAAAGACCGTCGACCGCCTCATCGATGACCGCCAGTGCGATTTCGGCAGAGATTGGCTCACCCTGGAGATTCCTGGTGAGTACTTCCAGCGTCAATTCGGTGCCGGGAATCACCGGTTGTTCCGGCACGACCACTTCCAGCAGAAGTTGCTTGCGGACGCGGAAGTTGGTTTTCGTCTGATGCAGTTTTTGATTCTCCATCATGGCGATCTCGACCGAAATTTCTGGATACATCTGCGGGTTCACGTCGATGTCGATGGAATTCCTTCCGGCGGCCAGTTCGACGACGCGATATTCGAGTATCTTCTGGCCGACTACGGTCAGCAGAGCCGAACTTTTCTTGCGCGTGTTTTGTAGCTCCAGCTTTACGGACTCCCCGACATCGAGACCGGTTTTTTCGACCAGCCAGATCAAACCGCGTTTTTCGTCGTCGCCGGAGATGGTCAAGGACACCCGGTTTGAAACCCGGTTGCCAAATCGGTCGATTCCTTCGGCAACGATGGCTGCGCGACCAGCAGATTCGAGAGGAATCCGTGCCTCCGCTCGTCCGTCAGCGTTGGTGGTCAGTTCGTGTTCTGCGAGGGTGTTTTCGATCCAGCGTCCATTTTTGCGGGTTCTACGGACCAGCCTGACCTTGACGTCACGCTCGACAGCTGTCCCCGCTGCATCGAGAGCCTTCACCATGATCGGCAACGATTCTCCCACCAGGTACTCGCCGCTGGCTCTGGGAATTTCGACAGATAGTTTCCATGTCGTCTCGGAGAGGACCACTTCGACCGTCTGTTCGATCTCGTGTTCGGGCATGTGAGCGTGGAAACTGATCCAGGAACCGAGCTCTTCGCGGGTGTCAAAAGTGATCTGCGCTTGACCCGAATCATCGAGCAGGAATAGTTCCTCTCGACCATCCGGAAAGACGACTTGCACGGCAGATCCGGCCAGAGGTTCCCCGTACCAGGTCAATGCTGAAATCGTCGCCTCGACGAGTTCACCGCGGGTGTACACCAGGCTTTTTGGTTCGATGCGAAGGTCCACTGCCAGAGGAGAGAACTCTTCAACGATGAAGATTTGCTGATGAATGATCCCCTTGGGGCTGTTGATCCGGATGGTCCAACCGCCGGTCGGCGCTTCCAGTGGCAGAGAGTAGGAGCCGTTGAGAGTTCCTGCATCGCTAAAGGTGTCGACTTCATCGATGACCGTAATCCCGCTCGGGGTGATGAGAGAGATCCTTCCTTCCAGTCCGGCTGGATTGTGCCAGCTGCCATCGATGACATCTCGAACCACAGCGCGCCAGTGAACCGATTCTCCCGCTCGGTAAGTGGCGCGGTCAGTCAGAAACTGGCCGCGAGGGGAGATGGTCATGAAGCTGCTGGTATTGCGTAGGTCCATTCCAGCGACTGCGGTATCGGAGCCGC
>Ga0310342_100001600_pt1 | contig 14145 bp, 8 predicted proteins | sample S15DNA20500_MG_FD_206155 | JGI IMG/M metagenome (GOLD analysis project Ga0310342, IMG submission 206155) | Marine microbial communities from station ALOHA, North Pacific Subtropical Gyre - S1503-DNA-20-500_MG | ecosystem: Environmental > Aquatic > Marine > Oceanic | place: Pacific Ocean: North... | reverse complement strand
TCCTCCCAGGGGTACGACGGGCCCTTTTTTGACTGGCACGGCAATAACCAATAGCAAATACTTCATCCAGCTAAGGCTTCCTCATGATGTGGATTCATTCTAAAAATCGATGCCGCCACGCGTTTACGCTGATCGAGCTTTTGGTCGTGATTGCGATCATTGCGATCCTGGCCGCCCTGTTGGTGCCCGCCACGCAGGAAGCGCTGGACCGGGCGAGATCCATCGCCTGTCAAAGCAACCTGCACCAGGACGCTATTGCGTTGACCCAATACGCCGACGATCACGACGGCGTGATGCCGGCCTACTGGGACAACGAGACCCACAGTACGGACGGCCCGGTGATCCACTGGCAATTTACGATCGGCGTCGACTACCTGGGTGAACCCGAGGGGACGTTTTACCGGCCGGATATGATTCGTCGGTCCTCACTCCATTGTCCGTCGGACCAGGCGATTTCGATCCCCCGCTATGGTGGGAAACCGGTTCGGAGCGTCGCCATCAACGGGACCATGAATCCCAGACTGATCAAGTTCAGCGGTCGTTCCTGGCCCCAGACATCCGGCGCGACACTGGCCCGTCTGGCCCTCGTCAAGCGCCCGTCGGACATGTGCATGGGCGGAGACGGCGCCGGCGCAACCTATTCAAATGAATGGGGCGATTCGGCCCGGTACTTCGCCATCAACATGGGAACTCTGTTCAGGTATGTCCGGCACATGGGCGGACTGAATTTTGTCATGATGGATGGCCACGTGTTGTGGCATTCTCCCGAAGATTTCGGCAGGATTCTTTCCACTCAGGGGTACGACGGACCCTTCTTCGACTGGCAAGGCAAGAACCAGTAGCAAGGCAGCGCTACATTCGTACCTGCTTTCCTGATCGGTGGCTTTCCACCGCGGCTTCCACGATGCGAAGGGCCTCGATGGCTTGTTCGAGATTCTGGTAATCGAAGTTTTTCGTGCGGATTTGCCGCGCGAACTGCTTTTCCAGGACGCAGCCGTGTTTGGGGGTATTTTCATCGTGAGGGATAGTGAGTTCGCACCAGGGTTCGTGAGGACCCGATTTTCGTGGCTGGAAATACAATTCTTCCTGTCCCAGCTCCGTGATGTGCTGGCGCAGGTGCAGGTTGCCCCGAGTGCCGAAGATATCGAACGTGTGCATGTAAGCGGTGGTGTAGTTGCAGACTACGGCCGCCTGGATGCCGTTTTCGAAGTCGAGCAGGGTCAGCGTGTTGTCCACCGCCCTGTAGGGTGTGATGTCTTCCTGCATGATGGCGGAAACCGTTCGCACGTCACCAAAAAGGTCTCGCAGAAGGTCGAGAAGGTGGATGCCGCAGTGCAACAGGGGGCCGCCAGGATTCCCTCCCGGCTCCGCCCGCCAGTCGCCGGGCTTCGCTTTCAGGCCGGAGCTGGAACAGTTTGTGAACAGGATGTTGCAGATGCGTCCGAGGGCGCCCGACTCGATTTCCTGCTTTATCTTCAGAATGGACGATGCATGGCGTCCGTGGTGTCCGACCATGTAGGCGAGCTGTGATCGGGATGCCTCCTCCGCGACGGCCCGGGCCTCGACGACAGAACGGGCTACGGGTTTGGTGATCAGGACGTGCTTGCCCGCCTCGAGACACCGCAGCGAGTGTTCCGCGTGGTGGGGGATGGGTGTGTTGATGGAGACTGCATCCAAACCGGGAAACGCCAGGAGCTCTTCGATGGTGGTGACAGCCTCCGAACCTTCCTCGGAGGCCGCGGTTTCCGCGACCTCCTGGTTCTTATCCATACACACCGCGATATTGAATTCGCCCGCGTGGCGAAGATTGGCGCGGGCGCTGCGGCCGTAACCCCCGGCGCCGAGCATGCCGATGCTGATTCTCTTGGTGTTCATTCCTGCTTATTTTCGCGCCGATAACGCTTCGGAGCAACAAAAACCTGTCTTCCTCCCGGGTGCGGGCCACTGAACCGACGAAGAATGCGATCAGGATTGCCCATTTTCTCCGAGTACTCTAGGTTCGAAAGGTAGAGATTTGAATGCTTTCCCGAAGGAGATCCATCGTGAAAAAACTGACGATAATAGGACTTGTGGCGCTGTTCACCGTGACCCACGTGCATGCCGAAGACAGAGCGGAGCTCCCCTCCGTCCTCTTCGTGCCCGAATTGCACAACGTGTCGAAGTGCGCGATCGATCTGAACTATGTGAATGAGCTGCACGGTCGAGGTTTTGCCGTGGACTACCTCCATCGGACCGACGAGTTCGACTGGGACCGGATCCGCGAATACAACTGCCTCGTCATCTACGACATTCCCTATCCGGAAGGCCACGGCGAGCACTGGGGAGGCCCCAACCGCACGGAGTTCATCGAATTGGTCAGCCGGTACATCGAATCCGGGGGCGGCGTGCTCCTGATCAAGGCCGCGTACCACGGAGACGACAATATCCTTCCTCTGCTGTCCAAGTGGGACGCCCGGATTCCCTACGAAGTTCTGCGGCAAGACGTCAATTTCGTGCAATTTCCCCAGATGAACCTGGCGACCGTGGGCCTGGGCTGGACCGACGACGTGACCGCCGACACCCCGGTCAGCGAGGGCGTCCGCCGAATTTACTATCCGTTGAAGGACCACTACGACGGAAGTGAAACCGCGGCCATCTGGGTTGGGGAGCCATGGCAGGTTGTCTACCGCGCTCCGGCCGAGGCCGTATCGATACCGGTTCAAGAACCCAGACCTTACTTTGCGCGCCCCGAACACGCGTTGGTGCGAGACCCGCCGGTAAAGGCCCCGCCCCTCTTTGCCATTCGTAGCCTGGGCAAGGGCAGGATTGCCTTCACCAGCACGTGGCCCACCTGGTCCATGGGCAGCGGCACCTCGTGGCTCTACGATCGTCACATCCTGACCAAAGGCTGGAACGGTGTCCCGTCGGATTTTCAGAAGCTGCTGGACAACACGTATCGCTGGCTGGCCGAGCCCAGCCTCGGCGGCGATGCCATTGGAGGATACCGCCAGGATTCGCAAAGCCTCCTGCCGACGAATCTCCAGGACAAAGTCCGGGAGGATTACAGAGAGCAGATCCCGAACCCAAAACAATACGTTGCGCAAGCGGAATCGAGAAATGTCGTCAAGGGCATCTACGGCCCCAAGAGCAACTACGGCGGGGGCTCGGGAACCGTCGAACAATGGGCGAAATCCGCGAGAGATGCAGGACTCGGTTTCATCGTTTTCATGGACGAATTCGCGAAGCTTACGCCGGCGACGCTTAAGAACCTCCAGGAAGATTGCCGGAAATTTTCCGCACCGGACCTGAGCTTGATCCCTGGCTACGCCATGGATACGACCATCGGGGATCATTTCTTTGTCTATGGTCCCGGCGACGCACTCCAATTCCCGAATGAGAGGAGCCTGGCCGGAAAAGACCGGACGCTTTTCAACATGCAGTTCCAGGATGCCGACGGGAACTTCGGCAAGGGCAATGCCTGCCTGAATTGGATTTTGCGTGCAAAGAATGTCAATATGAACTTCGGCTATTACCGGTTCAGCGACGGCAGCGGAACCATGCGCATGTACGACATGCGTGCCTATTCGGTGGCGGCGGTGCGCACCTATGAAAACAGCCGGCTCATGGAAGACGTGACCGAGGATTTCCTGACCACGGTGGCGGCGACCATCTCCCCTCTTCCGGTCACGGTGAATATTTTGCACCATCCGAAGGAGCTCGCTGCGCAGGCCGGCAAGGATATCATGCATACCTACTGCCTGGCTCGCGGAGCCGATACTGTGTTCGAGGACGGTCTCCAGTACGCCCACCAGTACAGCGGCTCGCCGGTCTTCAGTTCCAATGGACCGGTGGTTCGGTCCTGGATGAATTGCATACGCCCGCCGACATACGGTACCGCGCGGTTTGCGCCGGGCAGAACCTTTGCACCTGCGTTCCTGTGGGTAGAGTCGGATGTGGGCCTCAAGAGCATCAAGCTCTACGACGGTCCCCAGCTCTTCCGGCGATTTGATTTTGAAGGTGAAAAAGAGGTTCGCCGGACGCTCCAGTTGTCCTCGACACTCCACCGGAACGTGGTCTTGATCGCCGAGGACCTTCGCGGCGGAAAGGCCGTCACCTTCCCACTGCGCGTGTACAAGCCCAATACCTCGGCGTCGTTCTGCTCCGACCAGGTGAACGACTGCGGGAACACGTACCTCGGCCGCGGCATCGGCATAACCCAATCTTTCCGCACACCGGCCACACAACAAGGGGGCGTGAGCTGGGACGGCGGGCCCGGCGGAAAAGTCACGCTCCTCCCATGTGGCATTCAACCCCGCCTCAAATCGAACCTGGGCAAGGAAGGCCACCGGCAGTTTGCCAATGTGCCCTATCTCGTCTTCGCCGACGAGGCAGGAAATGGCTTTCGCAGCCATCGAACGCGCGTCTACGACCCGAGCATCGAACCGATCAATCCATGGTATACCTACGGACCGATGCTCGCTAGCAGGTTGATCGACGTGGATGTACACTACGGCGAATGGCACCGGGCAAGCCGGGGTGCGCAGGAAAGTGGCTGGGCCGCGCATCCTGTTCGCATCGATGCATTGCCGTCCCTGTTTGAGTTGGACATCGTTTCCAAGAAGGACCAGTCCATCGAGTCGATCCAACTCCTGAGTACCGGATCGATTACGCCGCCGGGCGACCTGTTTCTTCTTTCGTTTCGTGATGGACGGCTCGAAACGTGCCGGGAGACGCAAATTTTTCCGTCGATTGAAGAATCGATCAGCGAGCACACCATCGGTACCGGCGACTGGGCCGGACTCTATTCCCCCAAGAATTCCTGCGGGCTTATCTGGTACAACCGCGGAGCTCCCCTGCGGTTCAAGATTGATGTCCAGGGCGCCTCCCAGCGATCGTCGTTTCACTATGTGCCGGAAGAAACGGATTTTCCCGAGGGGGGAAAACTTCATTACGAATTGTTCAGTCTCGTGTACCCACTCAGCGTTGCGGAACAGGGACTCGAGCGGTTCAGAAAAACGGTGGCCTTTTTCCGGGAGCTTGACGGGGTGAAAATAATCGAGGGGACGCGATCGGCACAGGAAGGTCCGGTGGATATCGTGGCCGACAACTACCGCGTGCATCTGACGGCTGACAAGCCGGCGTGGGACCTCGCCACCGCCCTCCCGGTGCGCGTGTCGGGGCTCAACGCCAACTGGAGTGCCGGATACTATCAACTCAAGGGCTTCGCAATGGGAATCTACGGTGACGGCAGCAACAAGTATCATCCATGCGGATTTGACTCCCACGGCAACGTGAAGGCGACGCTCTACCATTGCCTGGCCGATGAGACCGAGGCCATTATCGGACATCCCGTGGTCTGCGACAGCAAGGACCTGATCATTCAAGTCACCCAGAAACCGAAATCCGGCGGCGGCTATGGGTATTACGTAGCCGTAAACAATCCGACCGACAAGACGATCCGCACCACCCTGAAGAGGAACCTCCCGCTGCCGGACCTGCAGGTCGATTCCAGGAAACTGACCGTGCCGCCCGGGGGATATGTTGTAGTTTCCGAGGGGTAAAGCCCCCCGACCGGAACCCCTGCACGGTGGCCCGGGATTTTTTGCGTTGCCTTGTGGTTCGACCGATTCCGCCCTATGGCGTTTCCTTCAACATGGCTGCAATATTCGGTCTTTCTCCGAAGTGCGGTGGTTCCAGCAGGGCGAGTTGCAGGGGCGTCAGATCGGTCACCTCGCCCCAGCGGGGATCCTCGTGACTCTGGCGGATGGCCATGTAGGAGGGTTGATAGCGGTAGATCAATGTCCGGCGCTCGTGTGACCCGGACCATGGTATGGCGCCGTGAGTGAGGGTTTCAGAGAAGACGATGGCCGCGCCTGCCCTCGCGGAGATCTGGTGGACCCGTTCGCGGTCCATTTCCAGCCTGCGCAAGGCCAGAGGGACTTCGTAGTTGGCCTTGTGACTGCCGGGGATACAACAGAACCCTCCTTCGCCGGGCCCGATATCCGCAAGCTGGTACGAAATGGCCATCAGGCCGTTGGCCATGCGACCGTCCTCGAACCGGGAGAAGAAGACCGGCGTCATGCTCGGGTGGTGAGGGACTCCACCGCCATGCAGGATCTGACCCTCGCTGCCGGCCACCTGAGTGATCCCCTGGAAGCTGTTGAAGCAGAATTCGTCGCCGATCGTGGCGATCATCCATTTCATGGCCGCCGGCAGGGCCAGCAGGCCGCGGAACGGCCGGCACCAGGGCTCCGGCCAGAAAAAGACGTCGCTGAACTCACCCCGGCCTTGATCCCCCCGTAACCCTATGGATGGACTCCCGCCGTCGTCGTCGGACCGTCCGTCCAGGGAGCAGTCCCGTTTGGAGATACGGTCCCGGTTGCTATCGAGGGCAGCATTCAGTGAAGCCACCTGCTCCGCAGACAGCGCATCTTCGACCACCAGGTACCCGTTGAGATCAAAGAGATACTTTTCGTATTCGGTCATAGTGGATAAAGCGGCCTGCCAATCTACAATGGGTGCGTCTCCTGTCAACCCATCCCACGGTCCCATCGGGCTTGTGCTCGGTGGAGCGACGGATTCTGCACTATCAGCCCTTGCGAAAAACACGCGAAGTTGCAAGAATGTGCACTCATGGAGACTCGCCCATTATACACATCTGCGAACGGCTCGAATCCCGCCTACCCACTTAACTGGTCCTAGAGATGTTTAAAACAATCATTTTGCAAGAGCCCTGGAGCACCCAACCTGACGAAGTGAACCGATATGCCGAGGAGGCGGAAAAATTCGGCGCCACGCACCTGATTGTGAATATGCTCCCGGATTCGTTTCACCCGACCCTCCTCGAGCAACCGGAAAACCGGTACCTCCGATTCGCCACCTGGGGACCCTCCCTGGATCAATTCGTTTCCAGTCGTCTGAATCGTGACATCTACCCGGAGCAACTGCTGATTCGGAACCGGAAAGCTCTCCAGCAGCTGGTCGAAATCGTGAGATCTCATGGCCTGAAGCCCATGCTCCTTTGCGGCGAACCCAGGTTTCAACCGGAGCGGTTTTACAGGAAGCATCCACATCTCCGGGGTCCACGAGTGGACAATACGAACGCATCGCTGGAGCCCCTGTACGCACCCTGTACGGATCTGCCCGAGGTCCAGGAGCACTATCGCGAGCTGATGACCGGGATGATGAAACTCGTTCCTGACCTGGAGGGGATGATTTTTTACAGCGGCGATAGCGGCACGGGGTTTTGCCACTCGGAAGGACTCTACCCAGGCGCGAACGGTCCAAAATTCTGCCGGGATATTCCGGCAGCGGAAAGAATGTCGAATTTTCTCATCCTGCTCTTGGAATCGGCACAAGCGGTGTTCCCGGATTTTCGCATTTTCCTCTTTCATTACATCGGCGGCAGGGAGCGCAAAGAAATCCTGGAAAATACGCCCGCGGAGATCACCGGGATCGCCGCGGGCCACTTTGTGGCCGGTGGGTTTGAAGATTGCTATGCCATGTATCAGTACGGGATGAAAATCGACGACGTGGGGTACGACCGCGCTCGTGAAGAGCGAAAAGATCTGATGAAAAGCAGCATCGCCTCCCTGAAGGGCCTTGGGAAGACCCCGGTAGCCACCAGCCAGGGACCATTGGAGGAGTGGGTCTTCCCCCTGCGGACGGTCCCGTATCCCTTCCAGGCCGCCGAGATCATGGACATCCTCGGTGAAATGGATACCGATGAGATCCTGTTGTACGGCTCCTTCTCCGATCCTGTCATGGTACCGTACGAAGCGAACCGGTGCGTCACCCAGCGTTATCTCCAGCAGGCAGGGGAAGACATCGAGACAGCGGTTCGGTCGGTGGCCGAGAGCTGGGTAACCTCCACGCACTGCGACGCACTGGTAGAGGCCTGGCGCCTTTGCGATCGGGCGTACCGGGAGCGTCCCCTCTGGAGGCACAGCTTCGGAATGCAACTATCCTTGACGATGGGTCCGATGGTGCCGGACCCCTCGTTACTCACGAAAGAGGAAAAGGATTACTATTGTTCCGCCGCGGATTCCGCCGCGGACGGGATTCCGGGTTTCGATGACCTCAGCAAGTTGCGGCAGGATGAGGCCTATCGAACCTGGATGCTTCGCCGCTACGAGACCCATGCATTCCCCGCGCTGGAAGAAGCCGAAACGAAGCTGGCCGATGAAGCCGATAAAGCAACGGGCGATACCCGTGCCTGCCTGGAAAGCCAGAGACGACAAATCGGTTCATTCCGGTGGTACCTGCGCTCGCAGTATAACTGGCTGGAGGCAGGTCGTTGGTTTGCACCTGGAGACGGCACGCCCACGTTCGATCGAAACATGGGAGAGATCATTGATGATGAGATTCGTAACTCGCAGCGCCTCGAGGAACTGGTTGATGGCTATGCAGAAGAGCTTTTCAGAAATACCGGCGAACACTTTCGGAACGTGTATGAAAGTAATGAACGTCTTATGAGTGCGCTCGGGCAGCGAATTCAACTCATGAAGTCTCACAGGAATGACAAGTTCAATCATTCGGGAGCATGATATGTCCACCTTGCAAAATCAGAAATCGGAAATCGGAAATCAAAAATTGAAAAATGATGACTTCGAATTCCGCGAGGATGGAGATCACGCGGGCATCTACCACAACGGCGAAAAGATCCTCCGGTTGGAGACGCACGACCGGTTGACGATCAAGGATCAGTGCATGGAGCCCGGCGCCGGTCCGGAGCTGGCCTGGCTTCAACCCTTCGCATTCTTCGGGTACAAACATTCGATCTCGGAGGTGCGCTACGATGTGCAGCAGGAAGCGGGTCGACTGTCCCTTACAATTACGCCGGTCAACACCTTGAGCGGCCCCGAGGCGTTCGATTGGATCCAAGAGCGACGCACGCTGACGGTGCGGCTCGAAGAGGGTCGTTATGTCTGGGACGAGCGATTGGAGATCAACGTCCTGAAGGATGTGGATACCGCCGCCCTGAGCAAAAAAACGCCGCTGCGGGTTTACCGGTTTCCGCACCAGGATGGCCGCACGGGGACTTTTTTCCAATTTTCGGATCCCGTGCCCTGCTATTCCTCCGGCCCCGCGGTACCGATGACCCGCGATTGGGGATCCGATCGGAACCCGTACACCGGCCCGGAAGGGTTTACTAAAAAATGGGCGCGCCGCTGGGTTAAGATCATCTTTCAGAATCCGGATGGCTCCTACTCCTGGTCCGACCTCAACAAGAACAAGTGGTACTGGTTGACCATGGACAACATGTCCGCGCGACCCTGTCATCCCAAAGGGCCGTACTACCTGGTCACGCCGGATGGTTCTGCGCTCGAGTATCAAGTGGACGCTCCTTCCCACTACCACCACGTATGCGAGTGGGCCATGGATTTTCACTGCTGGGCGGACCTGGAACCGTTTATGGAGGGCACGGTGCTCCCCGCCGGCACACGGATTTCGGCTTCGAACACCGTCCGCCTGGTGGGCCCGGAGATCACCCGCCCGATCCTGGATCAGGCGGAGGAAATTCTGCTGACCGAGGCTGAGTTTATTAAAGCGAATCTGCCGGCGTACGAGGAGCCGGAGAACACATTTACCGTCTCCTGCCTGGAACCCGACCGCCTCGATTCCTGGAGCTGGCATCCAAGCAGTGAGGGATGCCGCTGGGAGAAAACAGGTGGGTACAAGGAGGACACCGGGTGTCTGATCATTGAGAACAGAATTTCCGGATTCGGTTCCTGGGAGGAATTCTTCACCGGGCCGTCGCATTGGGGAAACCCGTTCGTCAAGGGAGCGCGCTACCGGTTGTCGGCCTGGGTCAAGGTGGATCCATGCGACTGCGACGCCCTGGAGTCGGGCCCGCAAGTCGGAGTGATGTTCAGCAATACCACGGCGTGGCCGAACCAAAACCCCTCGGAGACGCTGCACTGCGGTTGGAGCGAGCAATTGACCGGGCCGGGCGCGCCGCGGCTGGACCATATTCCCTGGACCCGTATCGAGTTGGTAACGGAGCCATGCCCGAGTCACGGTGGCATGGCCGCCTTGCGGCTGCAATTCAGCGGCCGTGGCACCGCGTATTTTTCGTGTGTGCGGTGGGAACTGGTAGAGGAGTAGGTTTCAAGCCTTCATGAGTTTTGTGGTCCATTTGATTTGTGTCGGCCGCCCCCCACGGGATTGCCTCGCTCTTCCATCCGCTTCCTATGGCCGCCCCTTGCTCGGGTCGGTTTGGAAGGCCAGCCTACTTTTTGCGGCTCCGGGGCGCGCTCCGCACGAAGCCAAAGCGGTGTCGCCGCTGCGCTTTGCCACCGCACTCCAAATTTCGCGCCATCGGCGCCGGTCATGCTTTGTCCCCTCTTCGCTCCCACAGGGCTCTGGATTGGGTCACACTTCTCGTAGCTGTCGAAACTCTGGCTCCCACGTGCAAGCCCGTGGGGGGCAACCATGGGGACTTGCGAAATAGAAAGAGGAATTTTGACATGAACGACAAACCGTGGTCCATCGCCCGGCAGCAGGAGCGCCGCCGTGAATTGAATGCCACCTACCTGCCATTCGGGTTGAAGCACTTCAATGCGCACGGTGTGTATGTCGCCGAGGGGGAAGGCGTCACCGCGGCCGGCGCGGGACAGGATGGTGGCTTGCGGGAACGGTTCTGGCACTGTCTCGGATTGTACAGCGGAGATAGCGAGGCACGGAAGTTGGCGGATACGATTGTGACAACCTCCCCATCGTATGAGTGCGGCTTCTCATCCATGGCGGTACAGCAGGTTCTGCTCAGGCATGAAGGAGTCATGAGTCCCGAGGCGCACAACTGGGGGCTGGCATACTTGCAGGAATTCGCGCATCGACTCTGCAATACGAATTTCAACGGCCATAATGACAATACGCCGGCCATGGCAACCTTTACCCGCCTGGTCCACGGGGAAATGTTCGACGATGCGGAGATGTTTCAAGCCGGCCTGGATCAGCTCTACGTGCTCCGGGACATGCTCCACCGGTACGGCTTTCTATCGGAGTTCGTGAGTCCCACCTATTCTCCCATATCGGTATTGTCCATGGCGCAGATCGCCATGTATGTGAAGAATCAGGAGGCGGTACAACTGGCCCTGGACTGCGAGGCACGGGTGTGGGCGGAACTGGTGTCCCATTTCCACGCGCCGACCGCCATGCTGGCCGGACCGGCGGCCCGGGCTTACATGGTGGACTCCAGCGGTGGCGTCAGCATGGCCCGGGTTTTGTTCCACCATGCGTTCGGCGACGTGTGTTTCGTCAACAGCGTCAACAGCCTGTTTCCGGGGCCGCCCGAAATGGAGAAACATCCGTGCATTCCGTTCATGCAGTGCAGTTCCCTATGGACGTCGGACGCGGATTTTCACGTTCCGGATGAAGTGGGAGCCGCGATGGTTGAACGCCCGCTACCCGACACCGTGATCGGGACACGCGACGGCGGAGAAGGCACACACGTCAAGTACATCCGAGATCCCGCAACGAACATCTTTACTGCCGAACTGCTTTCGTCGCATCGAAATGCGACGCACCATAATCCCATCACGACCTACCTGACGGAGAATTACAGTTTGGGTACTTCCACGCGTCGCTATGGAACCGGAGGCCAGAGCGAGATCCTGTTCGCGACGTATCCCCGGTGCAAACCGGCCCGACGCATGCAGGATGTCGGCACCGTATTCGCCCGCTATGTCATCAACGAGAAAAAACCGGGGCAGACCAACTACAATGTGATTCATCAAAAGGAGATTCCGAGAACATTGTTCCAAAACGAAGGATTCTCCTGGGCGATGCAAAAAGATAATTTCGCACTGTTCTTCAGCCGTCCGGATGGATTGTTTTGCGAGGGCATCCATTCGCTCAAACAGGCAGTGGTCCTCCCGTGTCTGTTCGGCGAACCGGAGGAAGTCTGGCTGGGAGATGAGAAACTGGACGGATTCGACGGCCGATCCGTAGATCGCGTTCCCGTTTTTGTCCGGGAGGGGGACATCTACATGGCCATTACTCCTTTAAGTCATTCGGAAGGGCATGCGCAGTCCCATGCAGTTACCCTCACCTTGGAAAATGATTACGGAGTCATTTCCTTTTATAACTATCATGGCCCTGAGAAAGATTTCGAAAATGACGAACTCATCGGCATACGCAACGGGTTTGCCTTCGAGATTGCCGACAAGAGCGAAGCAGGTTCGTTCGCTGAGTTCCGCACGCAGGCCGCCGCATTCGACCTGGTTGATAATGTTTCGTTCAATGTCCGGCACGTGCGCGTCCTGCACAACGGGAACGACTTGCACGCAATCTATAGTCTGCACACCCAGGGAATCCGGTGCGCAACTATCAACGGCAAACCTTTACCCGAAACCAAGTTCGAAACTCGCGCTTTTGACGTCGCTCGCCTGCCCTTTATGGAAGGGGAATACATCCCCGACAGTCTGGATTGGTACCGCCGGGTGTATCCCGATAATTGAGGCGTCATCTCATGACCAAAACCGTGTCTATTGACTGGGGAAATTTGAGAACGCCGGGAGTGTTTCATTGCCGGGCCCTGGCCGGTGGGGGCGTGGGTCACAAGTAAAAACCATACGAGGTATAGCGAATGAGACCACAAGCTGTGAATCTTCTAACCGGTGGGGCGATTGCCTTTCTGCAGATTATGAATCCAGAGGTTTACGCACATCGGGACGTTGGCGCAAACATGGTATCAGCTGGCCGGGTCTACGTGTCTCAACATGACGGGCGCGTTGAAGAGGCGATCGATGCGATGCCGAATCGGGCAATCCTCGTAGTTGACGTACCGGACGGCGGCGCTGTATTGGCGTCCAGCCGGTCGTTGTCCTCCGGGCAATTCGTCGCCAACGAGCCCGGGTGTTATATCACAGGCACGGGCGGCGCTGTATTGACAATGGATCGACCCTCCAACCTCGTCGCGCTCAACAAGATTTTCGACAGCACCTTACACGTTCGTTTCGTCACCGGGGGTGAAGTGGACACAGCCTGGTTCGGGACGGTCGGCGACGGAGTCACCGACGATCTGCCCGCGCTTCAGAATGCAATTGATTCGCTCGTGGATGTGGCGGGCGACGTGTACATTGGACCCGGCCAGTACCTGATCGACGGGACGCTGGAAGCCCCCAGCATCGGTATAGACTTTGGCTCGATCCGGCTCCGCGGGGCAAACGGCATGTTTCTGGGCCGAACGGTGCTGGTTCATGCGCCCGCTCAGAAGACCAATCCGCTCCTGAGCATTCAGTTTTCCCGATCCGTGGTCATCCAGGACCTCCGGCTGGCCGGCAACAATTTTGCCCCCGAGCAGGTCGCCTCGGCAATCGGATTGCCCGGCGACGGGGCGAGTTGGTTGAGTGAAGGAATATCGGAAAACCGACTGGGGCCATATGCAGGCATCGCGATCGACAGCCAGATCGGGACGGACAGTGCATACACGTTCAACACCAATGTGAAAGTGGGAGGATCCTCGAAACTCCTGTTTGACCGAATCAGGATCAAGGGTTTTGCGGTCGGTTTTATCATCCAGCCGACCGACCAGTCGACGGGCGCTGAGGATTTCCTGATTCGGGACGGGCACATCCTGGAAAACAAGTACGGAGTTGTGACCACGGGCTCTCAGCAGAGAAACATCATCATAGAAAACACGAATATATATGGGTCCTACGTGGCGATCGACGGGGTTACTTTCGGCCTCGGGGCCGGCGCCCCCGCCAATGTATGGGGCTGCAACATCGGCAAGTGCTATCGATTCCTGCAGACAACCTCCGGCATCGGTCAAGGCGCGATACGGGACTGCTATTTCGAATCGGTGGCCACGCTGGGCATGATCGGCACGACCCCCTCCGGCGCGGGTCACGGCATGATCTTTTCGGGCTGTAATCTCAGCCTGATCGGGTTGGGCTCCGGAGACAACAAGGACGACGTCCTGTATGCCAATGTGCCGGTGTCATTCAACGGCTGCGCTTTTGTCGCGCAACGCGTTCTCAATATCGTCGCCGACAAAGGGGCGTTGTTTGACAACTGCCAGATCCGCATCGAACGGACCGAGGGCAACGTGGACGACGTCAGTGGGTTCTTCAATGTGCTTCGCCCGTACAACAGCCGATTCAACATGGTTCAGCAAAGACACTATTCCGGCGAAACAAAATATTACGACAACACGATCAA
>Ga0310342_100001599_pt1 | contig 14150 bp, 20 predicted proteins | sample S15DNA20500_MG_FD_206155 | JGI IMG/M metagenome (GOLD analysis project Ga0310342, IMG submission 206155) | Marine microbial communities from station ALOHA, North Pacific Subtropical Gyre - S1503-DNA-20-500_MG | ecosystem: Environmental > Aquatic > Marine > Oceanic | place: Pacific Ocean: North... | reverse complement strand
AGGTTTTTTATGATTTGCATCATCATGAATATACGATTCGCCTTCGTGTTCCGAATGGCGCATATGAATATTTAAACTTATATTGTTTGATAGTCGGGTAGAAATACCCAGGCGAGACAATGCGTAACCACACATGGCGTGCATTGCCGTTTTAAGATTTGCGTCTATATGTTTTGAATGTATTTTAACTTCCATAATATTCTCTCAATTTTTTGGAGACTCAGGAAGGGAATCGAACCCACCATTTCAACCCACCACTAGGCTGAGCCCTAAGATTGTTTCAACTGATCAAGTATCAACGGTGTCGGTGATCAAACCATACACACTATCTCTTTTTATTCTAAGAAAGGTTGAATTCCATGTGAATGTCTTGCAAGACAATCATCAGGCTGCAGGGACGAAACCCATCATTCGAATCCTTTCTCATTCTCTACTTATATTATATCAAATCTGGGCCGAAAAGTCAAGTGTTTATTAAAGGTTTATATTCTTTTTGTAATTGTCCATTTATATAAAACTCACAGGCCACATATTGATCTACATATTTCTGGTATATATCTTCAGCTTGTTTTTTGGTGGGTGATTGAAACTGTTCGTTGGATGTTTCAACTTGATATCGGGGAATGATTGTATGAAAGGTCATGGGAGTCCTTTTATAATTTGGGTTATATTGGGGCTACTAAATCTTCTTCAAACTCAAATTCTAATTGTTCGTATTTTTCCTCTTCCTCTTCTTCTACTTCATTCATCACATGGCTTCTGATTCGGCTAAAAACCATCTCATCGGCATATGCGTATTCATTTTCTGTAAGTTTGTCTTTTTCTTTTATCATGTTTTTCTCCTTATAATACAAGGCGCCCCTATTACCAATGAACAAGAGCGCCAAGTTAAAATGACTTCATCATTCTTTATGTCACGTTCAGCCGTTGAGTACGTTCATCATATAATACCTCTGCAACTCTAAATATTCTTGCGGCCTCATGTTTACTACGAAACATCATTTTCGCAGTAGCTAAATCCTCCGCCTCATACTTCTCATGACCAGTGTGCCATGGCGGAACGGTGGTTTCGAAATCCACCTCAAAATTTTTCATTGGGATTAAGGGTTCTCCTTTTCTTCATGGGATTAAAAAGGAACATAATAAAAGGGTCATCACTTGGAGGAAACATTATTATCACTTCGCAGCTATTTATTATTTTGCGGTTTTCAATACTTCTTTTAAATTGTCAATCTTTTTTATATGTTGTTTCCATTCACGGCTCGTATCTACTTTATATAAACGATCTGCGCCATGTGAATAAAGAATCCTATAATCAAGATCCAAGTTTTTCATAAAATTAAAACCTTCAGTATCATGCATCTCTATGTATATGACAGGCTTATGTTTTCTTATTGTATTTTCAGCACCTTGTAAAACTCTAAGTTCAAACCACTCAACATCTATCTTTATAAAATCTAGGACATCGAATTCGTAACTATCTAATGTTTTAGTTTCAACTTGTATTTCTGGAAAAGTTTCCCACTCAGGTTGAACCCATCTAGCACCCGTCCTTTGGTTGAATACTTCATATACAAGTGATGCCATTCCAGTATTGGTAGTGTTCGGTACTTTCATCGGGGCAGTTCCATTCTCATGCCCTAGTGCTACTGTCTCTAGTGTACTAACATTTCCCCATTCACTTCTTTCACTAATGAAGTTTGACATATTCTGTTTCCAACATTCAATGTGTTTAGGAACAGGTTCGAAGGCTATAACTCTTTTAAATTTTTGTGCTAATCTCATAGACCAAATACCCACATGAGCTCCAATATCAAGGGCTACATCTCGGTTGGATATGTGGGGCATTACTTCATTGAATTGATCTTGTTCGTAACTCCCACTCCAATTAATCCAATCATCATCATCGGGAATCCATATTCTTTTGTCAGAAGTAAGGTGCATCAGTACGTTGATTGAATTGAATCACAAATTCCTAGCTTCTTTGCTTCTTTAGCAGAAAGCCAAACATCGTGTGGTGGTAGAAGATATGTTCGAATATCTTTCTCTGATAAGCCGGTGCATTTCTTGTAATGATTAACCATTCTGTCAGTAGTTAAATCAAACTCTTTTACTACAGCAAACAGTTCGTGTTCTTTTCCAAAAGAACCCCACGAATATTGATGAGATAGGATTGAAGTATTTGGGGTAAGAATTCTCCTACCTTTTTCTCCAGAAATAAACATCAACAATCCACAAGATGCAATCATTCCCATACCAATTGTTTTTATTGGGATTTTTGAACCTTTCATTATATCTACTAAAGCAAAGCATGCATTTAGATCACCGCCAGGTGAACATATTCCCAGAGTCAATTCTTTCTTCTTCTTTTCCTTGTTGTAGTTTTCAGCAATGATCCAATCTATCAAAGGCTTCATTGATTCTTGTGTCACTTCGCCCATAAATACATGTTGACCTCTCATGAATAATTCAGAAGATGGATCTAATGGTTGTGGGGGTTGCTGTGGATGTTTTTGCTCGTCTTCGTTCATGTTTTACTTTCTATTTAAATTTATACATTGATATAATTATCATACCACAATTTGATAGAAGATAACGGCCATTGCCCATAATCCCTGTGTAATCCATTAAACTCTATAGAACGCATTTCCACATTTGATGTTGATTTTATAATATCAATAATATTTTCAAAAGTTTCATTAGGCTCTTTAAACATGAGAGAGGTTTCTGCTTGTGCTGTCTTCCAGAATGGTGTATCATATACAGACCCCCTTGTATAGTGCCATAAAATAAATACGTATATCTCATATATCATTTCATTAATATTATAAATTGCTTTATTCATACTATCTAGCATATTATTGATATTCGTAACTCCTTCATCATTCACTACCCAATTATAAGTCATTCTCGCGACATCTAAATATAGTCCTATTGCAGTAGCTTCCATCGGTTCAAGGAATGCTAATCTATTACCATTTAATATTATTTTTCGTCCATTGGAATCTATTCGTATAGGTTCTTTTGCTATATATGATTCAAATGGTAAATTGAATGTTTTTATTTCATTAGGAAATTCTTTAGCAAATAATTCACTAAAATTTGTCTTGGCTGTTTCCATAGGAATAATATCCGAATTATACAAATAACCATAAGAAGTTGTATCTGTAGTATTTGGAATTACAAATGTCCAACCATCTGGCGTTGCTACTGATCTAGTCCAATTTTGAGGAATATCCGGCCTTGGCCCTACTGCTAATAATACTGAATTTACTGGACAGTACAGCGGCATATATTCAATATCATCCTTTTTAGTGTTTCCTCTACAATCAAAAATAACATCAGCATCTACCGTATCAAGGTCAGTAACATTTCCCTCTTTAACACCAAACCATCCAGAATTTAATATGTATTTCTGTAAATATTTTGGATCGGCTTGGAATGCAATAACATTAAAAGGAAAGTTATGATAAATGTTTTTATTCTTCTTACTAAAATTTTCATACAAGATACCCAATTTTGGTGTAGCTCGTATTTCATTATGATACCAATCCGTACCACACGCAAAATGTAATAACTGAGCACTACGTAATATCGTACCTTGACCTACTGGAAATGAATTAATTTCAGGATCATGTATTAATTCTATTTCAATATCCTTATTGTTTCGGGTATAATATCCATAATGTAATGCCGTCCATACACCAGCACTACCCCCACCTATAATTACGATTTTCATTTACTTTTTCTATAGTATTTGATCTAAAATAATTTGTGGATCAATGTCAACACAAATTTCAGTATCACAAATAAGATTAGTCTGAAAATTATATCCAATTCGTTCAGGGGATGTTTGATTTTTATTCCAAAGAACGATTGTTTTTTTATCTTTATTGGTTGTAGCTGCAAAGTGCATTAGAGCAGAATCTATACATATCACAAATTCAGCTTTATCAATAACAGGCACTATATCCAATGTGTGTTCAGTATTAGATATAAACGTTATAGTATCGGAGGGTCTTGGTTCTTTTTCATGTCGAAAACAAACTACATCTAAATTCATTTGGTGTCGTATTCTATGAATCAACGTTTGCACCAAATCTAATCTATAGTCTCTTGGATTGATTTTATTTTCGCCATTATGTAAAGCTCCACCATTAAACTGCACTACACAATAAGATTTTGTTAGTGGTTCACTTAATTCATATTTGTAAGGCCGCTTTATGTTTATATATGGTTTTGGAATAACAGGTTCTATATTATAACCCATTGCCCAATCATCTAATATATGCATCTCCTCAGACTTTATATAATTTGAAAAGTATGGTTCGTGGTATATAATATTATCATATCTTGTTAGAGTTTGATGATATCTCCAATCAACTATAGGTTCAACATTTTCTATTTGTTTATTAGTTTTAAAAAGAAAGGCCCACGGGGACATTACTGATATTTTATCAACTTTATCTTTATTGCAAAGACTAGGAATTAATGATGTCCAAAGTAGATTCTTTCCAATCCCACCCATCACAACATATAAATTTTTCATTTAAATTTCAGCCAATTAATATATTAATTTCATGAATCACATCTTCTATATTTGGCCAACTATCTTCTTGTGAGTTTTCAGGCATAAGACAACAAGTTTGATTCCTATCATCAGAAACAATAAATCCTCCTAAATCGACACAAGGAGATTTACCACAATGTCTGATTGCTTCTAAATTTATATTATGTATATGTCCATGAGTTTTAGGATTCGAACTTCCCCATATCACAATTCCTGTTTTATTTGAATGTAATGATAGATGAGTAATAATTGAATCAATAGCAACAAATGTATTTGTCTGTTCAAGTAGATATGCAATTTGGCGTAAAGAAAATTTATCTCTTAAATCATAACGGTTAGAAACTAGGATATCAAAATCCGGAATTATTCTGGATACGATATCTGACCCTTGTTTAGTTCCAACTTGAAAAAAATTACAATTAGGCAATGCTGAGATTAAGTTATACCACCACTCATAATCTGGGGTTTTTCCATAAGGAAATTTATGAGTATGACCTGTGTGTATAACGATATTGGTTTTGTCTTTTGGAAGAATTTGATCTACTTGATGTTTTTCATCATCTGTTAAATCTAATCTAAAAATATCAGAAAAGTTGGATCTATCTAATATAATATCATAATTGGTTTCCATAATATCCCAAAAATGTTTTTTGGGGGGATAGAATAAAGTGATGCCGTTTTTCTGAACATCCCAATTATATACCCGATCATACCGATTAATTGGATAGTCGGTATGACCAGTATCAAGATAATTATCGAACCATTTTTTACTAGAGGCAATATCTTTTATTTCTTCACGGGCTAATAATGTAATTTCATCATTTTTATGTTTTAATCGCAATGCAGCGAATATAGGGAATAATAAATAAAAATCACCTAGACCACAAACATCGTGGTAATAATATAATATTTTCATTATTTTTTTTAATTAAAAGTTATAACCATTAAACTGCACTTACACCTACCCCACTTGTGCTCCCTCCGGTTTCGTCCTCCAGGCCTTCAAGGGTCGCATCATAGAGATCACACCAATCAGTTCTCACTAAAATTGGAGGTAAATCTCCGGCAACTCGTACCATGACTTGCCATCCCTCAGGTATTTCAGGAATTGTAATTCCTTTAATCAACATTTCAGCCGATGCATCTATGCTATATTGTGACATATCACCATCCATGAGATCTTTCCATGCCTTTCGATATTCAGCGAATGCAGTAACTTCTGCAGAAGTTAATCCTGCAGGATTATCTGGTTGTTGTGTAAATTGCGTCAATTCCCATTCCGCGCGAGCACGTAAAGAAATCTTGTATTTGATGTCTGACATCGTGTTATTAGTTGGCATTTTATTACTCCTTAAAATATTTTTAATAATTATGCATTGTGCATTTCTTCATAATACAGCCATGTAGTAACTGTAAAGTTTGTGGGCACAACTTGTGTCCAAGAGGTGCTACCATTAACACCTACTGCCACACAATCTGCAGAATATCCTCTAGCGGTTCCATATCCATAACCAAAACCAAACCCGTAACCATAACCAAAACCGTAACCATATCCTGCCAGTCCACACCAATGAGCACAAGCTCGTGCGCAATAACCCCTACATCTGCACCAACCAGATAACCCCCCGCCGGCTCCCACTTTGCCTATAACCGAAGTGCCAGCATCAGTTCCGCTGTCAGCTGCACCACCAATCTGTGCGGAACGCGTCCCCGTTCCCGCTGTAGTGGAGGAAGCTGAAGCAGTCGAAAAAGCAGAGGCTTCTACCAATTTACATACACCATGTGCAATCCATGTTTTCCCTACTGGTATTGTAGAAGTTGCTGCAATTGTTGGTAAAGTAGCACTATTAATACTGGCCTTAAATTGGCTGGAACCTTTGGTGGCTTTAAGTACTACTCCTGACATTTTTTACTTCCTGTTTTAACTTAAATATTCGTTATAATACAGCCATGTAGTAACTGTAAATCCTGAAGGTACAACTTGTGTCCAAGAGGTACTACCATTAACACCTATTGCCACACAATCTGAAGAAAAACCTCTAGCAGTTCCATATCCATAACCAAAACCAAAGCCGTAACCATAACCAAAACCGTATCCGTAACCAACTAGGCCACAATAACGGGCACAATAATGAGCACAATAACGTGCGCAGTATGAGCAGCGTCCACCGTACGGTGCACCGGTACAAGCACAGCCGACGCCGCCGTCTGTGCCACTATCGGCTCCACCTTCCACTCCACCCACCAGAATTGCATGAACTGCATCCACCGAATTGATTGAAACAGTCGAGGTCGAAAAAGCAGAGGCTTCTACCAATTTACATACACCATGTGCAACCCATGTTTTCCCTGATGGTACTGTAGATGTTGTGGCGATTGTTGGTAAAGTAGCACTATTAATACTGGCCTTAAATACTGCAGCACCTTGAGGATCAGCCTCCTTTATTATTCCTGACATTTTTTACTTCCTGTTTAACATTCATGTTCTTCATAATACAGCCATGTAGTCAATGTAAATCCTGAAGGTATAACTTGTGTCCAAGAGGTACTGCCATTAACACCCATTGCTGTGCATTCTGCAGAATATCCTCTAGCGGTTCCATATCCATAACCAAAACCAAACCCGTAACCATAACCAAAACCGTAACCATATCCTGCCAGTCCACAATAACGGGCACAATATTGACCATATCCATGCCCGCAAATAAAACAATTGATAAAACCCCATGAGCTCGTCAGACAACCAGTACCGCCGCTTCCGGAGCCGCTGACTCCGCCTGAACCAGGATCATCATCTCCACCAACAACGATCGCTGCAACGGCACCTATCGCCGTAGAAGATGCTGATGTACCAATGGAAGTTGTGGCCGCCTCTACCACTTTACATACACCATGTGCAATCCATGTTTTCCCTGATGGTACTGTAGATGTTGTTGCAATTGTTGGTAAAGTATCACTATTAATAGTGGCCTTAAATAACTTAGGTATAGGTGTTGTAGGATTTGTTACTATTCCTGTCATTTTTTACTTCCTGTTTTAACAATCTTGTTGTTCATAATACAGCCACGTAGTAACTGTAAATCCTGAAGGGACAACTTGTGTCCAAGAGGTACTGCCATTAACACCTATTGCCACACAATTATCAGAATATCCTCTAGCAGTTCCATATCCATAACCAAAACCAAAGCCGTAACCATAACCATGACCGTAACCATATCCTGCTAATGCACAATAACGGGCACAATAATGAGCACACCAATGAGCGCAGTAACAGGATGCAGCCCACGATCCGCCGGAGGTTCCTGAATCAGCTCCCCCATCAGTTCCGGAAAGGTTCCCGACACCACATTTTTCTGCTCCAACTGCAGTTGTAGAAACTGTTGAAGTTACATATGCGGCCGCCTCTACCAATTTACATACACCATGTGCAACCCATGTTTTCCCTGATGGTACTGTAGATGTTGATGCAATTGTTGGTAAAGTAGCACTATTAATAGTGGCCTTAAATATCAATGAATCGGCCGCCGGAGGCGATATTATTCCTGTCATTTTTTTATTTCCAACTAATTAATATTGATTTATGTCCAGTCCTGATCAATGTAACTTATCACAATATCGATATCACAAGTGCCACCTGCTTTAAAATTAAGCTCATCCGTACCTGATAGCACCATTCTATCATTATACATAAAGGTTTTGTTTGCTGCTAGTGCGACATCTGATAAAATTTCATAATCAGTTCCGCCAGCCGATGGGTCTAAAAACAAATCGAAAGTCTCTGCATTTCCTGCAGTCTCAGCCACAGATATACTTAGAACAGTATAGATGTGATTTGCTACCCCATCAATAATTTTGGTGTCTGTAGTATCTGTAACCGTAAAAGTACCTCTCTTCAGGACTTCGGTTCCAGATCCGCTTGGAATTGCCATTGATATTCTCCTTTAATTTATGATATGATTCCTGTGGCAACAAATGCTGTTGTTAACATTACTAGACTCGATGTTAGGGGTCTTTGAACAAAACTTCCTTTTTCCATAACACGTCCAGTAGTATGAGTAGTTATAATTCCGGCATCATCTATCTTCATTGCAGTTACTGCACCACCACTAGAAGCAATGGTATTAGCTTTTACTCCATTTAATGTGGCTGCACCTGTTATATGTAATGTTGAGTTTGCAAACTCTGTTCCGCCAATATCTACATCTACTAAATTCGCCATTTTGTTTCTCCCTTACATGAATGTAATTTATATTCTTTTCTTATATTTATACAACTTATATCCTTAGACGCAACACGACAAATGAATATTTACTGCACGAAATAATTTCCTATTACTAGGTAATCTATCTTTGAATTCATAAAAGTATTTATAGCATCATCGGGTGTCTCTACTATTGGTTCTCCACCAACATTGAATGATGTATTCAATAAAATAGGAACACCAGTTCTTTCATGAAACTTCTGTAATAAGGTATATACTCTATTATTTATACTTTCATTTACAGTCTGTACTCTCGCAGTATTATCTACATGAGTAACAGAAGGTATTTGTCCTCTTTTGTCTTCATGTAATATTGCATTGAAGAGCATATAGGGGGAAGAAGTTTTAGGAATGTCAAACCAATTATGTAGTTCTTCCTCCAACATTATAGGAGCATACGGCCTCCAAGATTCTCTATGTTTAATATTATCATTAATATGATCTTTATTATCAAATATAGGATTGGCCAATATGGACCTATTGCCTAATGCTCTTGGTCCAAATTCACTCTTACCTTGAAACCATCCAATTATTTTATTGTCTTCTAATTTATCAACTACAACCTCACACAGCTCATCAAAATTTTTATATAATTTATACATATTAATTTTTAACCTCATTCTCTATGTCGGCTTTAAGTAACGATTGTTGAATATCATCATCACTATAATCTAAACCAATACATCCTATATTTTCTGGCATTATTAAATCTTTTTCATTTTTCCAAGCTAACAAAGCAGCTGCACCAAAATTCAACCCATCATCATTTGGTGCAGTATTAACATGAACATCTTCGTAAATACCTTCCTCTATTATTTTAGAATTTGTTATTATATTTAAAGCACATCCACCAGATAAGCATAAATTTTTGGTTTTTATTTCTTTGGGTATGTTTTTAAGATATAGTAACAAGTATTTTTCAAATTGGTGTTGTAACCATGAAGCTATGTCCTCTGGTTCAAATGATAATTTCTGGATCTTATTAATAATATGTTCTTTTGTTAAGGTATCATAGTGTATAACTGGCATATCACCATCAAAAGTTAAAGAGAATGCTTCTGGAACATCTATCTTTGTATAATCTCCATAAGCAGATAAACCCATAATTTTTCCTGGATGAGTTTCCCTTAAAATGGGACCCATATACATATTGTCTTCGAAGTTATATTCATAATTTGTCATATCAACTTCTGAACTAAACGAACAAATATTTAAAACAGATATTATTTTTTTTATGTGGTTTTCTTGTTCAGGCTCTAAATTTTTATTTAAGTTTCCTTCGATTTTAAGTTGATAAATAATTGATGAAAATTCTGAATACATTGCTCCAAACATATTGAAATTATCATTTAAAAAAGTTTGTTGTATTGATTCAATCTGTTTAGTTTTTATATTTCCAGTATAAAAAACAGAATTATTCAACCGTAGATTATTAGCATCAGCAGGATGAAAATCTCCCGCACCATCAAATGAAAATATATTTGATTTGCTAACCCCAGAAGATATAAAACTACCTGTGGCGTGTGCTAAATGGTGATCCACAAACATTATTTTTGCTTGAGTGAATATATTAGATAATATTTTATTTGTATATCCTTGTAATTTTAATGAGTAGGACATCAAACAAGCATTATTTACATATCCGATAATATCAATATCTTTTTCTGTTAAATTATATCTTAATAATAATTGTGATATAGCATTTTTTGGATAGCGACCATCATACTTTAATCTTGTCAGCCGTTCCTCTGAGATAGAACCTTTTAATTCACCGTCTATAAAAAGAGTGGCACCCGATCCATGTACCCAATAATCTTGGCCGTCTAAAAAACCAATATTACCATCCCATCCTATAGATCCATTTATACCTAATATATTCATTCTAATTCACCCTAGCAAATCTTTCCTCTGCATCTATCTCGTTTACTGAACTGTCATAATCTGGAACACCAAATGTTCTTTCACATTCATGACAATCATAACATTGTGATTTACAATTTAAAAGTATTCTATTCAATCTCTTACCCTTTTCTGATAACCAAATTTCATCTTGTAAATATTCATCATGAAATTTTTGATAACTATCTTCTGTTAAATTTGCTTCTTCTGTTACTGGTACAACTATTAACCATTGATCAAAAGGAATAGCGTTTGTTTCATAAACACTACTAAAAGATGATGCAGTTAAAGGACCAAACTGTCTCATTAACCTTACATTCTTATTTTTAATTTCATCTTCTGTATATCTATTATACATATGACCATCAAATCTACCAGAAGTTTTTAATATGTCAACTCCACCTACTTTCTTATCCAAATACTGATCCAACATTTCTTTATCAGTAGTAACCATGTCAATACCATTTCTTGGCAATTTATCCATTTCTGGAGATTTCCAATTATTACATGACAGCGATGAAAGAGCATTGTCACCACCCCAATAGTTTGAGCCTATACTAGTTCCTGCCATATCATGTTCTAGTTTAAAAGGACAACTATATAAGCATCCCTCTGATACGAGAAGTGATGTTCTTATTGGTCTTGTTTGTCTTTGTATTAACTTGTTAATTCTCCTCAACTCTTTAATATTTCTATTTAATGAACGATCAAGAAGTATTGTGTCATAACCAATCCCTATTGTATCGGCCACTTGTTGACCATCAGCTATTATATGATTTACAGTATTCTTCCATTTCATCTTAGGACATCGATGTTGTAACTTTTTGGTTCTCATTAAATGTTTGGAAGAGATTGTACAACTTCTTAATCCTCTATCATAATATTTACCAACCCATTCTACAAACTCATCTTGTAACGCCTGATCTAGAATCATTTCATTAGGCCATATTGTTTGATTCATCGTAAGAGAAACTTCAACTCCAAGTTCATCTTGTATTCTAAGAAGATTATCTAAATGTTCATCAGTAGCCTCTTGCCCCATAGCATTACCGACAAATTTTCTCTGGCGTCTATATGTGTAATAATAAGTTTTCCCAAAGTATATGTCCTCTATTTCATCTAAAATAGATTGTGGAGTATTTTTCAAAATCAAATAATAATGATTTGGAAAATCCTTCATATCCTTTTCAGGATGAGCAATAGAAAATCTTTTTGTGAAATTCATTTTTGTGTTTTCCTTTTGGTTTTGAATTTTTCGGTTTCCCTATACTAGTCGCCTCTTTCAAACCATCCTGTGACATAATATTTTTCTCCCTTTAGTGGTGGATTTCCACGATGTAAATGTGTAAAGTAGGCGGGCCAAATAAGTGTTCTTCCTACTACTGGTTCAATTCTCCTTGATTGTTTAAGAAATTCTGTTTCTCCTCCCTCTTCAGGAACTCTTAAATAAGTCATCCACGCTAATACTCTTTTATCCCCCTGTGCTGTGTGATCATTTTCACAATGCCATACATGATACCCCTGACCTTCTTTTACTTTATGTAATTTAAAAAGATAGGACGACAACTTCATATCACTTATATCATATTTTTCAAGATAATCCTTCAAACTTTTATGTAATACATCCCAATAAGCCTGGATTAATTCACCAGGAGCAGAATAAGAAGAAACAGTACTGTTGGGAATGGCAAGAGATTCATCGGATCTAACTGTGAAAGGATAGGCACAGTTCATGTTATTTATCGTAAAATTGTTATCTGAGCAGAAATCAAACCAGTTAACTAATTTATCGCACAATTCTTGTGAGGCACTATTTTCATATATTTCAATAAAATCATTCATTTTTCCTTTTTCAAAATAGAGGTAACATTATAGATACTACCCGCCGCCAGGTCAGGACAAATAGTTTGTAATTTTTTTCTATAATTAGCCTGCACATAATTATCTCCTCTTTCAGAATAATCTATTCGTACTACTAATTTACGCTCGACTTGCTTATTAGGACCAAAAGGTTTAGAGGAACTTATTAGTGTAGAAAAATTGAAATTAATTCCATCGGGAGGCTCTTCGCCAATAAGGAATTCTAACTCTTCATAGAACGAGGCAATCAAATCTTTAATCTTATAATCTAATTTATTATAAGTAATATAAAACTCTGGAAAATTAAGATTACCTACTTCTTTATATTCTATTCTATCTTCTATCGTTGAAAAGGTATCTTTATAATTGTTATAAGAACCTATACCTAAAGTATTTAGAGATTCGACTGAAACATTCTGAGGCCATCTGCTCATTTCTTCTAATTGAGGAATCCAATGGAATATTTCATTAAGATTTTCCTCTTGTCTGAACATTCTAAGTGCTACTTGTCGGCGGACGAAGACTTTGCCTGCACGAAAAGTATTAACCATGACATATTTTGGATTCTTATCGAGAAATAATTCTGCTGCAGCAGTAACAATATTATCAAATTTACCTTCTTCATCAAATAAAGTTTGTATTGTTATTTCAGTAATTTCATTATCGGCAAGAAGTTGCATATCAACCATAAGTCTGTTTATATCTTTAGCAGTATTTCCTGTATCAAGATATAATAAGTCTGAATTAGTTTTTAGTCCTATTGAGTTAGCATATCGTATATGTTCACAGACAACATCTGTAGATTTAGGAACCCTTCTTTTATATTTCTTTAGGGCAACGCGATCAAAAGTTTGAACACAAACTATTACAATATTAAAATTATATTCTCTCAATACATCTAGTTGTTCTCTGTTCCAATCACATACATGCATTTCCATTAATTTATTTTTTTGTGATTTGAAATTGGGGATAATATCAAAAAGATTTCTCATTTCACTTGGAGACATTAAAGTGGGCGTACCCCCACCAAAAAAATAACCATTGATTTGCGGAGAAGAAAGTATATCACCATAAAACTCAATCATCTTAGGTAAATATTCTTCATAATATTTTTTCCATTCGTGCTTATTAAATATCGTTCCCTTAACATTACAATAAGTGCATTGTTCCTTACAAAAAGCACTATGGATGTACACCCCCGTAGATTGTTGAGTGGTTTTCCATAAATCTAATATTTCTTGTCCCGATACTTTATCCATACAGTTTTTCTCTTTTTTCAATTTCGCAAATTTTTACCACATAGACATCGCCAATTCTTCCCTCATCAGAGGCATTACATTATAGATTCCACCCGCCGCCAGTTCACTATTTTCTCGTTCCTCTTCACTTCTACTCAGACACATAAACTCTATTCCCCAGTCTGCAAATTTCTCCTCATCCTTCGTGGTATAGTGAAGTATCAATGGATTGAAATGGTTCTCATGTTTCTGTTCCAGAAATGTCTGTGACACGTCCTGATTTCCAAAGAGTGATGTACGTAGACTCCACCTACTCAGTAGT
>Ga0310342_100001598_pt1 | contig 14152 bp, 16 predicted proteins | sample S15DNA20500_MG_FD_206155 | JGI IMG/M metagenome (GOLD analysis project Ga0310342, IMG submission 206155) | Marine microbial communities from station ALOHA, North Pacific Subtropical Gyre - S1503-DNA-20-500_MG | ecosystem: Environmental > Aquatic > Marine > Oceanic | place: Pacific Ocean: North... | reverse complement strand
ACCCAGTGTGAGCCAAGACCTGTGGTCAATTAGAACTATGTGATGGTGATTTTTTCGGGCAGTGTGCAAGATAACGAAAGAATACGCTCCGTCGTCTGTACCCACGGTTCGCGCACCAAAATGGGACATTCCTGGTTTAAATATTGATATTTCACCATCTTCTGAGATCTAACATGGTAAACAACCTGCGAGCTTGACGGCATCCTAACGCGTTGGGCTCATGCGGTCACCCCTAATTAAGGGTCCAACTGCTTCTATTGAATCGATAATTTCTCTGGCGTATTCGTCTCTGTTTGACAGAGCCATACTTGCGGGTTCATGCTATTACCTTATGAGTCACGACCGAGTGACAAGTAAGCCGCCGGGGAGGCATTTGATCGACACTATCGTGTTCTGGTTTCTAGGTAGCGCCTTGTTCATAACGATCGCTTTCGTTCCAGCGGTGCTTCTTGGCGTCTTCTACAGCGGCTTTTTCGTGCACGGTGTTGTGCTCTCGGTTTGTTGTTTTATTTTTCTTCTCCTGTGGCTTGCATCGAAATATCAAGCTCCGAGGACTCGTCACTTGTCTACGTGACACAAACCGCTCACATCTTTACGTAAGATATCGATCGACGTAAGCAGCTGACCTGGCGAGGTTTTTCGGGTGTCGTGATAGCAATCGCCATTTTGACGCAATGATATATGTGTCTTCATAGCTCCAAATCAGAGGAATGGGTAGTGTCACAGTCGGTACAAGTCAGACACTTCTTATATTGACTAACACTAACGGTTCCAGGATGTAGCATCGACGATGCGAGGTGCAGTGATGCCTGTTTCACGACGTAAAGTTCTCTCAATATCAGGGTCTACTCTAGCGGGCCTAACGTTAGGAAGCTTTAGGCCTCCATCAGTATTGGCTACTGAGACCGAACTCCAACAAGACTGGCCAGATGAGTTAGTGGAAGGCCCGCTTCGCGATGGCTTTCCCGCTCCCCTTCCACTCAACGCCGATGGATCCGCACCAGAACACCCTGAGAGTGCTGCTGGTGCGATTACTGATCCATTGATGTGGCGTACCCCAAACCGCACAACACCTGGAATTGACTTCAACTACCGAGAAATGCGAATCAGGATTGACACGCGTGGCCTTGCTAGATTGAGCGGCACGTTACGCTTTTCAGATTTACAGAAACTGCCTCTTGTATCGCGTACCTTTCTTTTGCAGTGTGGCGCACCCAATCCAAGAGGTATCGTTAAATGGACCGGAATCCGGTTTCGTGATTTTTCAGAAATACTCGGACTCATTCCAGAGGTGCACTATTGTCGTTTCGTAGGATCTGACCGTTTCTATGCCGACGAATCTCTCACTACACTCAGACACGACCAGGTTCTACTTGCATGGCTCATGAATGACGAACCTATTCCGCCACGTCACGGTGCACCTCTTCGACTAATCATCCCCTTCCGGTATGGGAACAGGAGTGTGAAAGCAATCACCGAGATGACATTTTTCACTCCGGGTCCACGGATGCCCCCACTACCCGCCTGATCTCCGTAGCGGGTCTGGACTGGCGTGTTCAGGTAATTCGCATCGTCAGCAAATGAAGCACTTCGAACTCAGAATCCATATAGCTTGTTTCTGGCGACACATTTAGGCCATTGGGTCTTGGCGGACACAAGAAACTCCAGGATTTCTTTGTCGATCGTAAGATTGATCGCGACGAGCGAAGGGTGATCCCGATCGTGACCGACGCCCACCGGGGCATTGTTTGGGTTGTGGGTCATGGCGTTGCGGACGATTTTCGGGTCACCGACGGAACGCAGGGCGTGATAATCTTGAGAGCACGGGGGTTAGGAGACGCAGGGTGAACTCGAACCTCAGGAATTTGGTCTTCTGGTCGGTACTGGTTGTCGTGGTAGTCCTGGTCTGGAACTTCTCCACCCAGTTTCAGGCCGGTGACAACTCGGTCACCTTTAGCGAGTTTATCCGCATGGTCGACGCGGGCCAGGTCGACACGGTTACGCTCGCTGGCAGCGAGATCACCGGTAGTACCACCACGGGCGATGGCTTCCGCACCTACGCGCCGCCCCAGTACGACGGTCTCGTGAACAAGCTGGTCGAGCGGGATGTGGCTGTGAATGCCACGGATGCGGCCGGTAGTCCCTGGGCGACGCTACTCTACACATGGGCACCGATCCTTTTAATTATTGGGTTCTGGATTTTCTTCATGCGGCAGGTCCAGAGCGGAGGTAACAAGGCACTATCGTTTGGTAAGAGCCGTGCGAAGCTGTCGGCGAATGCTCAGAAGAAAATCACGTTTAAGGACGTAGCTGGTGTTGACGAACCGAAAGAGGAACTACAGGAGATCATCGAGTTCCTCAAGGAACCACAGAAGTTCCAGAAGCTTGGTGGGCACCTTCCCAAGGGCGTCCTGTTGATGGGCCCACCTGGCACCGGCAAGACGTTACTTGCCCGGGCAGTGGCTGGCGAAGCCAGCGTCCCCTTCTTCTCGATCAGCGGATCGGACTTTGTCGAAATGTTCGTCGGCGTCGGAGCGTCACGCGTGCGCGATCTCTTTGAGCAGGGGAAAAAGAACGCTCCGTGCATTGTTTTCATCGACGAGATCGACGCGGTGGGTCGACATCGGGGTGCGGGTCTCGGTGGAGGGCACGACGAGCGCGAGCAAACACTAAACCAGTTACTCGTCGAGATGGACGGTTTCGAGTCAAACGAAGGGGTTATCCTGGTCGCGGCCACAAACCGACCCGACGTGCTTGACCCGGCACTGCTGCGCCCCGGTCGATTCGACCGCCGCATCGTTGTCAATCGCCCAGATGTTAAGGGCCGCGAGGGTATCTTTGGCGTGCACACGCGCAAGATCCCACTGTCTGACGATGTCGAGGTCAACGTACTCGCACGCGGCACAGCGGGCTTTTCCGGCGCCGACCTCGCAAACCTAGTCAACGAAGCCGCGCTCAACGCTGCACGGTACAACCAGAAAGTCGTCCGAATGCAGGACTTCGAGTTCGCTAAAGACAAGGTCCTCATGGGATCGGAGCGACGTTCGATGATCATCAGCGACGAAGAAAAGCAAGTTACGGCAATTCATGAGGCCGGCCATGCGCTGTTGACCGTGTTGTTGCCGCACGCCGATCCCATCCACAAGGTGACGATCATTCCCCGAGGCATGGCGCTCGGAGTCACGCAGCAACTGCCAGTCGACGACAAGCACAATTACTCGCGCGACTACCTGGACGATCAGATCGCGATTCTTCTGGGTGGCCGGATTGCCGAAGAGCTGACACAGGACGATATTACGACCGGTGCCGGCAACGACCTAGACCGAGGCACCGAGATGGCGCGGCGCATGGTCTGTGAGTGGGGAATGAGCGACGGGATGGGACCGCTTACGTTCGGTAAAAAGGAGGAGCAGATCTTCCTGGGTCGAGATTTCACCCAACAAAAAGATTACAGCGAGGAAACGGCGATGCGGATCGATCAGGAAGTTAAGCGGATTGTCACCGACAATTACAATCGGGCGCGTGACACCCTCAAAACCCACATGAGTGAGCTGCGCCAGATCGCCGAAGAGTTACTTATCCGCGAAGTGCTTGACGCCGGACAGGTGCGACGGATTGCTAAAGGGTTGCCACTCGAAGATTCAGTGCCGTCGGATTCAACTACACCGCCCGGCGGTACGCTGACCGAACCGGCTGATGACCAGGACACTATCGTGTCTCCAGTCCCGTCACTTGACAAGGCTGTGCCGCAGGAATAAGCAAGCTGTTGCGGCGACCTCCAGCCTTGCCAACCACATCCATCCCTCTCCTCGTTCCGTGCGCGCGGCGCATTTTCTAGAGCGGGTAAACTGGTCTCAACAGAGATCATGCTTCCGCGCAAGCCATATACGCTTTCGCTGCCAGACGGGCGCATATTGCGGTTAGGAGATCGCACGCTGGTGATGGGGATCATCAATGTGACACCTGATTCATTTGCCGATGGTGGCGACCGTATCGACCCGGCCCATGCACTCGACGCGGCGCTCGCTCTTGAGGCGGGAGGCGCAGACATTCTCGACGTCGGTGGTGAGTCGACGCGGCCCGGCGCGGATGTGCTACCGGTGACGGAGGAACTCGGACGCGTCCTGCCAGTGCTGAGGCGCATGATCGGTCGCGTACGCGTACCCGTCTCGATCGATACCTCCAAGGCCGATGTTGCTCGGCAAGCGATCGACCATGGCGTGTCCATCATCAACGACGTTTCGTCACTGGGCTATGATCCTGGCATTGCTGACGTTGCTGCAGCCGCTCGTGTCCCGCTCGTGTTGACGCACAACCGAGGAACGTCACACGACATGTATCGACACGCATGCTACACCAACGTCGGCGGCACGATTGCCGTGGAACTTCGGGCCGTCATCGACATCGCATTGGCAGCCGGTGTGTCGGAAGAGCAGATTATTGTCGATCCTGGGCTCGGCTTCGCGAAGCGAGCTGAGCACACGCTCGCCGCGCTCGCGGACCTTGGCGCCTTGAGTGGCCTCGATCGACCTATCCTTGTAGGGCCGTCACGGAAATCGTTCCTCACGGCCGCACTCGGAGAGCGGTCCCCAGCCGCGCGCGAGTGGGGAACGGCGGCAGCGGTTGCCTCTGCCGTGCTGCTTGGGGCCCATGTCGTGCGGGTGCACGACACACTGGCGCATGTTGATGTTGTCCGGGTAGCCGATGCCATCAGGGCTCATACGGCCGGCGGTGACGTGACTGCAGATTCTTTGGCGGTAGGCGGCAAGCTCAAGAGCGAATAGGCTGCGAGAACCAAGTGAATCAATGGTTGACTACCTGACCGGTTTGTTCGGGGACCTCCGGATCGGGTGGCGTGATGCGATCGATATCGCAATCGTCGCGTTTCTACTTTATGAATTCCTCAAGCTCATCCGGCGCACGCGTGCCGTCCAGATTGTGTTGGGCGGGGCCCTCGTGGTCGGCTTGTACTATGCGTCCGAGTTTACGACGCTGCGGACGGTCAACTGGATCGTTCGCGACATGTTCGGCTACATTGTTTTCGCGGCGATTGTGCTGTTCCAGGCTGACATCCGTCGAGCGCTTTCGAACCTTGGTCGGGCGCCACTCTTTAAATATCTTGCACGACCAGCCACTACCGACGAGGCTATCGAGGAGATGGTGACAGCAGCCACGATGCTGGCAAGTCAACGAACCGGTGCCATCATGGCCATCGAGCGCGGAACCGGTCTCCGTAACTACATCGAGAGCGGTATTCCGCTCGATTCGATGGTGACATACGATCTCTTAGTCAGCATCTTTCAATCTGATTCCCCGCTGCACGATGGTGCGGTGGTCCTACAAGAGAACCGCGTCGCGGCGGCTGCGTGCTTCTTACCCTTAACGGTGAATCCGCGCTTGAGTAAAGAGCTCGGCACGCGCCACCGGGCTGCTATTGGCTTGACCGAAGAGTCTGACGCTGTCGCGTTGGTCGTGTCCGAGGAGACTGGGAACGTGTCGTTGGCCCTGGACGGGCAGCTTGAGCGTGATTTGGATGCCGAGCAACTTCGCTTTAGACTCGAGGCCCTGATGCTGCAGGTGGAGCGAAAGTACTCACCGCGTCGGCCGCGCTCGGAGTCCGATTTTTGATGAACTATCACCCTTTTCGTAACCTCGGGTTGAAACTGCTGGCATTGGGCATGGCGGTGCTACTGTGGTTGAGTGTTGCGGGGGAGCCGGTTGTCGAACGCGGTTTGCAGGTGCCTCTAGGCTTCGAAAACGTGCCCGATGCACTTCAAATTGCTGGTGACCCACCTGACACCGTCCAGGTGCGCGTGCGGGGCGCGGCCAGCATCGTCAACGAGCTTGAGCCGGGCGACGTGGTGGCGGTTCTAGATCTTGCCGGTGAGCGGCCAGGTGACCGGAGGCTATTCGATATGTTCGCTGGGCGGGTACGGGCACCTTTCGGGGTCGACGTCACTCAGGTCGTACCGGCTACCATAACGGTCGCGCTAGAGCGTGGCGGTTCACCTCGGACGGTACCGGTTGTGCCAGACATCGAAGGCCAGCCAGCCGAAGGCTTTGCGGTCGGGCGGATCTCGACCGCGCCCTCTACGGTCGACGTCATCGGGTCGGAGAGCCGATTGGCCGCGCTCAGTGAAGCGCTGACGGAACCCGTGTCGGTCGTGAATGTTTCGGAGTCGGTGCAGGCGGTCGTCACGGTCGGTGTTGCTGATCCGACGCTCCGTCTTGCTGTACCAACCACGGCCGACGTGACTGTTGAAATCGTGGAAGCACCTCTGGACCGTACGCTGCACGAGGTGCCAGTCGCGATGCATAACGTCGAGGGTCGGCGGCGGGCCCGCGTCGTACCTGACCAGATCGCCGTGAGCGTGCGTGGTCCCCGTGCCATCGTCAGGGAGCTCGACGTTACGGCAGTCGAAGCATTAATCGATCTTGCTGGGCTCGGGCCTGGCCAGTACAATCTTCCCGTGACGGTCTGGTCAAGTCCGGAAATTGGGGTCACGCACATCGATCCGCCGCGCGTTCGAATCGATCTTCAGTGACCGGGAGCCATCAAGCTCCGCTAGCCCTCGTTCGGTTTCCATGTCGCAAGTCATATTTGGTACAGACGGCGTGCGAGGCACGCCGGGCACCTACCCGCTCGATACCGTGACGGTCAGGCGCCTGGGGGCTGCGCTCGCACACGAGTTCGGTGCCGAGTCACGTCTTCTTGTCGGTCGCGACACACGCGAATCTGGTGCGTGGGTCGAGCGCCATTTAGCCACCGGCATCACAGCGGCCGGCGGGGTGTTAGTAAGCGTTGGCGTAATGCCGACGCCCGGTATTGCCTTCCTGACCACTGCACGAGATTTTTCAGCTGGCATTGTGGTTTCTGCCTCGCACAACCCGTTTCCAAACAATGGCATCAAGGTACTGACGGCGACCGGTGAGAAGGCCTCGCGTAGTCTGGAGGAGCGGCTTGAGGCTCTGGTAGCCGCCGATTTTGATTCGTGGTCAGTGCTAGATGCCACAGCGGCACCACCCACAACGGTCGACATGATGGATGATTACGTCACTCACCTCGAAGGTATCTTGTCGCAAGTGCCTCCCTTAGACGGGTGCCGGGTTGCGGTTGACGCGGCGCATGGTGCGGTAAGCAGGGTGGCCCCGCGGGTGCTGCGTGAGCTGGGCTTCGACGTCGTCGAGATCAACGCGAGGCCGGACGGCCGCAATATTAATGCGGCGTCCGGATCCACTCATCCTGAAGCACTCCAGTCGGTCGTCGTTGAGCGGCAGTGTCGGCTTGGCTTCGCCTTCGATGGTGATGGCGACCGGGTGATCCTTGTCGATCACCGTGGACGGTTGGTCGATGGGGATGCCGTGTTGTTCGTGTGCGCCAGCCACCTCAAGAGTACCGGTCGACTCACTGGAAATGCGATCGCGGCGACCGTCATGAGCAACATCGGCCTCGAGATCGCTCTCGCTGACATGGGGATCGCGATGCACCGCTGTGCAGTCGGCGACTGGCACGTTCACGAGGAGATGCTTCGGCACGGGCTCGCATTGGGCGGTGAGCAATCTGGTCACATCATTTTCTCTGAGTTCCTACCTACGGGCGACGGACTAGCGACGGCGCTTTACGTCTTGCGCGTCATCGCCGAGACCGGACTTGAGCTAGCCGATCTGGTGGGTGCGTTCACAACCTTTCCGCAGGTTCTAGTCAACGTGCCAGTCTCCGAGAAACGCGATCTTGAGTGCGTCCCAGAGGTCGCGGACGCGATTGAGGCGGCGGAGCGGCAGCTCTCTGGACAGGGTCGGGTCTTAGTACGCTACTCGGGGACCGAATCCTTACTCCGGATCATGATCGAAGGGCGGGATCTGGCGATCGTGCAGAAGCTAGCCGACGGCATCGCAACGCGTGCACGTGAGCAACTCGGATAACCTGCGGGGCGCAGAAGGAACTAATTATGCGTCTGGGAGTTAACATCGATCATGTCGCGACGGTCCGACAGGCACGGGCGGCGCGTGAGCCTGAACCGGTTGCTGCTGCCGTGCTCGCGGTACTTGCCGGCGCCGAAGGCATCACGGTTCACTTGAGAGGTGATCGTCGACACATTCAGGAGCGAGATCTAAGCCTGTTGCTACAGATCGTCCCCACCAAGCTCAATGTCGAAATGGCGCCCACGCGGGAGATGGTGGAAATCGCGACGCGCATCAAGCCCGACCAGGTCACGCTCGTACCAGAGCAGCCCAACGAGCTGACGACTACTGGCGGACTGGACGTGGTACGCCATGCCGAAGCTTTGAAGAAGACGGTGGAGCGGCTCCGGACGGCGGGGATTCGTGTCAGCCTCTTCACCGACGCAGAGTCTCCACAGGTACGGAAGGCGCGGGTGGTTGGGGCCCAGGCTATCGAGATTAATACTGGACCGTACGCCGACGCGGTACTGGACAGTCAACCCAAAGAGCTGCAACGCATCGAGGCTGCGGCGCAGCTCGCCCAGCAGCAGCGGCTGGAGGTGCTGGCTGGACATGGCCTGACCTACGTCAACGTCATGTCGATCGCCTCTATTGAAGAGATTGTCGAGGTCAACATCGGACACAGTATCGTCGCACGCGCAGTTCTGGTTGGGATGGACAGCGCGGTGCGTGAGATGGTAAGGCTGATCAATTCTTGAGCCTTCCGGCGGTATTATCATTCGTGAGAGTGGGGCGGAGAGGAAATCCTATGCTCGGCTGGATCTTACGGCTCCTCATTGCGGCACTGCTCATTCGTGCGGTATGGGGGTTCATCTCGGGTGTCATCCGCGGGGTGTCCGCGCCGCGGCAGCAAGGGTCTCGAGAAAAACGCGGTATCTCGTTAGCTCGTGATCCCGTGTGTGGAACGTTCGTCGAGCCGGCGCGCGCGCTGCAAGCGCGGGAAGGATCTACCGTGCACTACTTTTGCTCGGAGGACTGCCGCCAATCGTTTCGGCGGAGCGCGTGATTATGCAGGAGAAAGGACTTCGTGCCGGAATTGTTGAGGTTGGCCGACGACTGCATGACAGAGCCTATGTAGCCTCTAACGACGGCAACATCAGTGTCCGCCTGGACGACCATCGCCTCTTGACGACACCAAAGGGAGTTCCAAAAGGCTTCATGACGCCCGACATGCTTGTCATGACCGATCTGGATGGGCTCAAGCTGTCCGGCGAGCAGGAGCCCTCATCGGAGCTCCTGATGCACCTAGCGGTCTATCAACATCGACCGGAAGTGAAGGCGGTCGTACACGCACATCCCCCGGTGGCTACGGGTTTTGCCGTCGCTGGAATCCCGCTCGACCGCGCGGTACTGGCGGAGGTTGTAACAACTCTTGGGAGTATCCCGATCGCGGACTACGGCACCCCGTCGACGCAGGAACTCGCCGATGCCGTACGGAAGCACATCAAGACCCATGATGGATTACTACTCGCGAATCATGGGGCGATTACGGTATCCGGCGAGTTGTTCGGCGCGTACTACAAGATGGAGACGATCGAACACTTCGCTCGTATCAGTCTAGTTGCGAGGTTGCTCGGCCGAGAGCGCTTACTGTCACGAGAGGAGGTCATGCGTCTGCAGGACCTACGTGGCACGTATGGCATTGCTGCCCCGGCACCGATCTGCCCGGACGGTGGCGACGGTATCATCACGGACGACGATCCTGCCTGTCAGGCGCTAGAGGCTCCGTCCGTTCCCGGTCAACAGTTGGTGAGTAATGTTCCGGCCGATCGCATTGAAACGATGTTAGGCGAAGACGGTGAAATTCGTTTAACATACCAAGAGCTCGTGGCCCTCATCGAGGATGCGGTAAAGCACCTACGCTAGCAGGCAAATGACCCAAGATGCGGATATCGAGTAGCGTGCGTGGAGGAAAATATGGGTGAGGCGTTGGGCATGGTTGAGACCAAAGGACTCATTGCAATGATCGAAGCAGCGGATGCGATGGTCAAGGCAGCAAACGTGACGCTCGTCGGTTGGGAGAAGATAGGCGCCGGCTACGTGACGGCCATAGTTCGCGGCGATGTGGCCGCAGTCAAAGCGGCCACGGACGCCGGGGCCGCCGCTGCGCGGCGAGTCGGCGAATTGGTCTCGGTGCACGTTATCCCTCGGCCGCACTCTAATCTTGAGACTTCCCTACCGATCGGAAAATCTGGCGGCAAGTAGTCTGTGATTCTCGCGAAAATCGTTGGCACCGTCGTGGCCACGCATAAGGATGAGCGTCTGGTCAGCACAAAGCTGCTGGTAGCGCAACCGATCGGTGCTGGCGGGAAGGCACGAGGTAATCAGCTCGTAGCGATCGATACGGTCGATGCCGGTGTTGGAGAGACAGTCCTGATCGTCAGCGGGAGCTCGGCGCGCATGGCTAGCGGTCTAAAGGACACACCGGTGGACGCCGCCATCGTCGGCATCGTTGACACGGTTGAGCTGAAGGAGAACTGATGCAAGTTGCGCGGGTCGTCGGCAACGTAGTCGCCACTCGCAAGGATCCGAACCTGATTGGGCACAAGCTACTCGTGCTGCAGCAGCTCACACCATCCCGAGAAACCACCGAACGACAACTGGTCGCAGTCGACTCAGTCGGTGCCGGCGTCGGCGAGGATGTGTTCTTCGTGCGCGGGCGGGAAGCGTCATTTCCGTTTCTACCGGACCAGGTGCCAACCGACGCCAGCATAATCGGGATCGTTGACCACCGATCAACGGACCCCATGGTTTAGAACGGGTACTGACCTTGCGCCTAGCCCACGTGACCGGCAGGGTCGTCGCCACTCGAAAGAACGGCAAGCTTGAGGGGGTGACGCTACTGCTCGTCCAGCCAGTCGATACGTGCGGTCAGTCAGAGGGGTTGCCCCTCTTGGCCGTCGACACGGTACAGGCCGGCTGCGGTGACCAGGTCCTAGTGGTACAGGATGGTCGCTCAGCGATGATGGTGTTGGGTCGACACGGTGCACCTATCGACACGGCGATCGTTGGAATCGTGGACGAGCTTGACCACGTAGTGATTGGCACCAGGTAGAGTCCATTTGGTAATTACGCTGAGACACGGATGGTTCGTTGCAGGAAGGTGCGACCGTTCAAGCGTGACAACAAATCGGGAGCGAATGCCATCGTAATTACGAAAGTGACCACTAAGCCTGGCTGGCGAGAATGTATGCGCCGTGGAGAGCATTGGTGAACGAGAAACATCTTCGTGAGGTGGTCAACACAGTTATCCGTCACCATCTCTCGCGCCGCGCCCGGTCGACGGCGGCGAAGATTTCCAAGGACCGCTTTGGCGGCTCAACTTTCGACCATCCCAGCCACAGGAAATTTCCACTAAAGAACGGGGCGGGGACTAACGGACCCTGTCTGATCGAGCCGGCAGTTGCGTGCGTTCACTGTGGGTACTGCCAGTCGCACGGGTACTGAGTGGTCTGCGTCTTGTTAAGCCAATGAGTCGTTCAACGGGAGGCCGGGCCGTCGGCCGTGTGATGCAACGCCTAGAGAGGGCGATCGAGCAGCTGGATGAACCGGCGGTCGAGAAGATTGCCGAAGAGCGTCACTCGGACCCATTCCAGGTGCTCATCGCCACTATGTTATCCGCGCAGACGAAGGATGCGGTGACATTCGCGGCGTCAACCCGACTGTTTGCAAAAGCCCGAACCCCGCATACGATGGTGGGTTTGCCGGTCCGGACCATCGAACGCCTCATCTACCCAGTCAGTTTCTATCGGCAGAAGGCGCGCCACGTGAAGGAAACCTGCCGGCAGTTAAGGGTGCGATTCAATGGGTGCGTGCCGCCGGAAATGGACGAGCTGCTCTCACTTCCCGGAGTTGGCCGGAAGACCGCGAACCTGGTACTCATCGTCGCGCATCGGAGTAGGTCGAATATCTGTGTCGATACCCACGTGCATCGGATTTCTAACAGACTTGGGTGGGTGAAGACCCACACGCCGGAGCAGACCGAGCAGGCGCTCTATGAGGTTGCACCCCGGCGCTGGTGGTCGTCGATTAACCGTTATCTCGTGACGTGGGGGCAGAACGTCTGCCGGCCCGTGTATCCGCTGTGTGAGAGATGCGCGGTCGGTAAGCTCTGTTCGCGTGTCGGGGTTACACGCATCGGCCGGTCGTGAAGGACAATGGGTAAGGGGCATCCTGTGATCGAGAAAAGGGGTCGCTTTAAGGGATAGCTCTGGATAAACGGTGCGGGTAAAGCGGTAGCTTTGGTGTGCCTGACCTCATCCCAATTTCCGTTTCCAGACGGGTCTTATCGAACCTGTTGAATGCAACACGGCGGATAGAAAACGTCGTTCGAGATGTCCGTTTCTGACAGACAGTTATACGCGTAGGTACCAATTCGGACGTTGAAGTCGGCCACGATACAGGTATTTTGCGATCGGCAGCACAGGAACAAACCACTAGAATGGTCGGTGGAACGTAGTGCTGACGGTCAACGAGATCTTCTATTCGATCCAGGGTGAGTCCAGCTTCTCGGGTAGACCCTGCGTCTTTGTGCGTCTTACCGCGTGCGATCTTCGGTGTGCTTGGTGCGATACGGCGTACGCGTTCGAGGGCGGACAGAAGACGTCGGTTGAGGATGTGATCGCACGGGTTGATACGTACGGCTGTCCTCTCGTGGAGATCACGGGAGGTGAACCGCTGTTACAGGAGGACGTGTATCCGCTGATGGGCCGCTTGCTAGCGGCAGGCAAAACGGTGCTGCTTGAAACCGGTGGACACATCGACATTTCCCAGGTACCGGTGGCCGTTGTCAAAGTGGTTGACGTGAAATGCCCTGGGAGCGGCGAAGTAAGGCGGAACGATTGGAGCAACCTCGAGCGTCTAGCGTCCCATGACGAAGTGAAGTTCGTTATTCGGGACCGGGTCGACTACGAGTTCGCACGCGACCAGGTACGACGCCACGACCTGGTAAACCGCTGCGCCGTCGTGCTGTTCTCGCCGCTGCATCGCGTGCTCGATCCTGCCCAACTGGCCACCTGGTTGCTCGAGGATCACGTGCCCGCTCGCATCCAGGTCCAGTTGCATAAGTATCTTTGGGGCGACGACGACCGTGGGGTGTGAGTTCGGCTGCTCTCATGACCAACGCGAAAAGTGCAGTCCTGCTGTTGAGTGGCGGGCTCGACTCATATACGGCTGGTGCCATCGCGCGCGCACAGGGATTCTCGATCTGCGCGCTGACCGTGCGTTACGGGCAGGTGCATGCAAGAGAAGTGGATGCCGCACGACGTGTTGCGCGGGCGCTCGGTGCAGACGAGCACCTTGAGTTGTCAGTCGATCTATCTGCTTTGGGTGGATCAGCGCTAACCGGCGGCAGCGCCATTCCTAAAGATCGGCGGCTGGATGATGACGAGATTCCACCGACGTACGTACCGGCGCGTAACACCGTGTTTCTGTCGCTGGCGCTGGCGTGGGCGGAGGCACTGGGTGCTCGGGATCTTTTCATTGGGGTCAATGCACTCGACTACTCGGGATATCCTGATTGCCGGCCCGAGTACATTGACGCGTTCACGCAACTGGCAGATCTCGCGACCAAAGCGGGGGTCGAGGGTGAATCGTTTCGCGTGCACGCGCCTCTCATTACCTTGTCGAAAGCCGAGATCATCCGTAAAGGGCTCATCCTTGGCCTTGACTACGGGCTGACCCACAGCTGTTACGATCCCGATTCCGACGAACGACCCTGTGGTCGCTGTGACAGCTGTCGCCTACGCGCGCGTGGGTTTGCTGATGCCGGTGTGGCAGACCCCCTCATGACTACTTAGCGGTTAGTCCCTTTATTTCACTAACGGCTGAACGTTGCAAGTGTGTCGACCGCGCTGTCGATGATACTCACCACCTCGGCTGGCGGAACATGAAAATTGTTGGCGAGGATGGCAAATGCGAGCTGTTCACCATCGAGTGTTTCGACATAGCCTGACAATGTTCGTACTTGAGTCATCGATCCGGTCTTGGCTTGAGCGTTTCCTTCGGCTGCCGTTCCCATCATGCGTCCACTGAGCGTTCCGTCACGCCCGGCGACCGGGAGCGTCGCGCGGAAGTACGTCGCGTGCCTCGGGTCCGCGTGCATCCGCCTTAGGATCTGCACCAGCGCTCCGGCGGTCAGGCAGTTGTACCGTGACAGTCCCGAACCATCCGCCACAATCGCTTGCTCCTT
>Ga0310342_100001596_pt1 | contig 14156 bp, 9 predicted proteins | sample S15DNA20500_MG_FD_206155 | JGI IMG/M metagenome (GOLD analysis project Ga0310342, IMG submission 206155) | Marine microbial communities from station ALOHA, North Pacific Subtropical Gyre - S1503-DNA-20-500_MG | ecosystem: Environmental > Aquatic > Marine > Oceanic | place: Pacific Ocean: North... | reverse complement strand
CCTGTTTGCCGATCCCTGGGGTTTGGTATGGCGTGAATTATGTTTGATCATTTTAAAGGGCCGATTGGATTTCCATGCGATACTTGTCCTTAAAAGCAATAGTGGGAATATCCGAATTAAATCAATTTTCCATTCCATCTGGAACGGATATAAAATCATACTCTTCTGCTGATAACAAAGCCTAAACAAAGGAAACGTGAGTAATGCTTAAGAGGATGGGGCAAGATCGGGTCGTTTTCTGTTAATCGGTTTTAGACCGAAGAAAATTCGGAATGGGGAGATCCGCTTTACCAGTTCAAATAGAACCCAATACCCTATAAATACCACGACAGACAATATCGAAAACTTGAGCCAGATGCCACAATTTTAGATCTCTGATAAAGATGAAAAAAGATCTGTAACGTCTGATGAAAGGTGTAAAATGGGTATACGGCTTCCGGAGCGTAAATCAGCAATTTACTTGGTCGATTCAAATATTTCGCGCCGTAAACGAAGATGGCCAGAATCCAGGACCACATATTGATCGTGGCCAACAGATTAAGAATGCACTTGGTGGGGGCAGCCATCGATCCGAAATGCACGCCGTAAACGAATTCCCACTCGTATTCCAGAATTTTGCCCGAACCACTGTAGAGCGAAGCGTAGGTGAAAAAACTGATACCATCGATTGCTAACGCATATTGTTTTATACTTGATCAGTGATGGCCAGAGTGATTCTTTCGCCGAGATGAGGTTCTCGGCTTCCAGTAGGATTAACCTGTTATAAAAGATAGAGCTTGGCATTTGGTTTGGGGGCTTTGGTATCTACCCGCCGGTGGTATCCATCCATTACTGGCAGCAATGGAGCACCTTTCAAATATCTGGGTCTGGTGGGTAAAAGGCAAAAAAGAAGGCGAGTCAGAGGAACTGACTCACCTTACACAAGAAGGAAGTTTGGAAGATACTCTAATTGTCGTCTAGTTCTAGAATAACTTGAGCCCTAGAAACAAAAAAGACGAGCATGAGATAGCTCGCCTTGATTGCTCTTCTTCAACTTCCTATGCCAGGTTTAATGTATAGAAAGACTTCCTTTAACTAGTCATTATAAACCAAGTCATAATTTCATGCAACAATTGGAAACATATCAACATAACCATGCAAGCAGAAAATTACGCACCAATAAGCAGTAATCTTGTTGATTCTCCAAGATCTAGTTGAGAGTCAGATATAAGCCACAAAAATCGTCTGGTATCTCTATTGTCGGCCTTGAGTTATAATGAGGAATTGGCGTATGTCAAGAACCCGTTCAACGGTAGCATCTAGGCTGGCATGTCAATAATTAATGTCAATAATTGACATGGTTAAACCAAATTTCCCCCCTTACATATAGATCGCATTAAAATATGTTGGTTCTCTGAGAATTCCCAGTGCCTAAACCTGTTGTCACAGAAGGTACCGGTACAACTGGAAGCCCAGATAAATCTATCCCAATGGAAGTTTCCCGTAGCTAAAACAGGCACAAAAGTGGGTAAGAGTGAAGCCGCGAGCGCTGGGAGTAAATGCTGGATCAGCAGACCAATAAACGGCACAACTCTTCCTGCCGTAATTATCAGAAGCCGAAAGGCAAGTTGGGTAATAAGGGCGAAGGCAGTGCCTGTAAGGTTTGTAGTGGGTGAGCATATCCGGCAAACAGTAGCCGATTAGATTAGGCTAGACGCCAAGCCGGGGCTACGACACAATAGGCAAACAGCCGAGATGTTGCTGTCGGTTAGAGGGGGATGCCCAAGATGGAAGGTGGAAATAGATCTAGGAATCTCAGAAGCCGACACGCCTAAACAATAAACATAAAAAAATACATGCCCTCGTCAGGTCATATACCCTGTGTTGGTTGGTTTGCGCGGTATGCCTGTACGGACATATGGTTTGACCCACGTGGCCAGAGTAGCGATGCTTAACATGTAGAGCATTTACTATGCCAATACGTATCTTATCGGTTGCAGGGTTAGTTTTGTTTAATTGAGGCAGAGTTTTCCAGTGGGTGGAACTGATAGGAAAAAAGGGCAGGGAAACGGCCCTCGGCCTCGTCATTAACGGTTCAGGTCGCTGTGATTCTTCGAGTTGTAAGCCTATTGTCTTCTGGCAAACTTCTGCAGCCGCTGCCCTTGGTTTCCACTGCCAATCTCGGCGACGTAGACACTCCCCTCACCATCAACGCAGATGCCGTGTGGTGCTTCGAGGACACCGCCTTGTGAGCCCGCGAATCTGCTCAGTAACTCTCCTTCTGGTGAGAAGACACTGACACGGCCTCCGCCACCGCCCTGCTCGACCACATAAACTGTGTTATCGTCTGTAATCCATACATCTCCTGGAGCGATGACATCTTCCCAGGTTTCCATATGTTTCCCGTCCGGGTCGAAAATCTGAACCCGATCATTTTCGCGATCACAGACCAGCACACGACCGGTTTTGTCACAACCGATGTTATGAACGACAGCAAACTCCCCGGGGCCGTTACCGGCGTCGCCCCATGTGAGTATATGTTCACCCGTTGGGGTGTACTTGTGAATGCAACGATTGCCGTATCCGTCGGAGATATAGATTTTCCCCTCAGGGCCCATGGCAACGCCGGTCGGCATATTGAATTCACGACGATAGTAGGTCACGCCTGGAACGCCCGGTGTGCCCCACTGTTGTTCCATCTCTCCCAGCAGCGTGTATCGGCGTACGACATGTTGGTAAGCATCTGTGAGATAGACCTTGTCGTCCGGGTCGATGAAAATTCCGTGGGATTGGCTCACCAAATTGGGCGAGATGCCGAACTCCCCATACCCCCACGATGTAACAAAGTTTCCTTCCTGGTCGAATACGATTACAGGGTGTTTCCCACGTGTAAAAGCATAGATGCGTCCTTTTGAGTCGATAGCCACATCGGATACCAGCGAAAACACCCAGCCCTCTGGCAACTTCGCCCAGCTCTCGACCAATTCGTATTTGTAATCTCCTTCGCCTAAAACCATATTGTACCTCCGTATCACTCAGCCGTCTAACAACCACCTGAAAATATAATCACTGGCGACACACTAACATAATGGAACCTACCGCGTCAAAGGTTCTGTCAGAACTAAGGGTTGGGTTTGACTCAGGAGAGATAATGGAGTCTTTTCAGAGGATTCAGAGAAGGTCGAGATAATGCGCACCTGTCCAAATTTCTCCTCTGAGAAAACCTTCAGCCACCCTGTTTAAAAGACAGGATTCCAACATGACGAGTGCGAAGGCAAAGGCGGATCGTAGATGGAGGCCCAACAGATAGCAACATCTCTATCGTATGATCTATGATGATATTAACAAATTAATATATTACAGGCAGATTTTCACCGTGGAAATCTGCTAATAAGACCATGTAGAGGGACGCCGATTGCGGCGCTCCTAATCTTTGATATTAAGCTGAAGAACATTCGAAAATGGGAAGGATAAACAATGACAACTAACTGGCCGTAGCTGCGCGAATATCGTACCGAGCATCTCCTCAAGGTTGCGATGTCGCTAGGTGGTATCGGCACCGGCACGGTATCTTTAGGTGAACGCGATGATCTGCGGGACTGGGAGATCATGAACCGTTCCTCCAAGGGATTCATGGTTCGGAGCAGGTCCCTCCGTTCTACTCCACACCTGTAACAAAGTGGGATCTGGCCAAAACCGGTTGCGGGAAAGTCCGGTGGGCTGTCCGGTGAACAACCACAACTTCCCGCGCATGGGGAGCGTTGCCTATCGGACTGCCTACCCACTAGCCGAAGTCGTTTTTGGCTGCGCCCCCTCCCGCTGGAGGTTGATTCACAGGCCTTCAATCCGATGGTACCCTATAACGTCGTCGACGGTAGTATCCCCGATGCCGTCTTCTGCTATCGCCTGCGTAACCGTAGCGACGGCCCGGTGACCGCATCCGCCGCCTTCTCTCTACCGAACTGCATCGGCGCCGACCGTTCGTCGCACGAGGCGAGTTGTTACGCTACGCAGCCCACCTACGGTCCTACATAGTGTAGTCACGAGTAGCCCACAAAAATATACACCCTATCTGAATGACGGCTAAAAAAGAGTCTGAATTTTCACCTTAACCTGTGACGATTCCACCCCACCGTTTAAGATGGCCAGACAGTATTTTCGACTCTAGGTCGCATTTGGTATCAATCTTGGTTGTCATTTCTCTGATATCTTCTATCTTTCTTTGGCGCAATAACGGGCCGCATCTCCGCTTGATGGGCTGTTTGAAGAATAGCCTAGCTATCTTTTGCCCTCAGGATCTTTGATCACTTCTAGCAACTGCTCGCCCGGATCATCCCATTTCTTGGGTTTAGCGCCTATTTTGTCCTTCTCAAAGTCATCCTCAAAGAAAACCTTCCCTGACGCCGGGAATGAGAAAATGGCGACAGAACAGGACATCAACAACAAAAACCAGACTTTTGTTCTCTTCAGCATCAACATTATGCCAACCTCCTTGACAAATACACCAAAAGTATAAGTCGAAACACAGCCGCAGGTGCGTCTTATTTCATGATTGATTCGCTTGGTTTTCAAGTGACATGTTTACCCCTAAAACCGGTGACAAAAACATCGACTAATGGCTAGAACCTTGTCATAACAACAACTTGTCTGTTTATTTCACCCTTCGGTATTTTGGCCTGATTGGAACCAGCGGAAAGGGAAGCAAAAATTACAATGGTTGTTAAGGCTGAAAATCAGCACTATGACAGCAAACGGGTTAGCAGAAAGCGATGAGGACGTCAAGATAGATGGTAGATTGTGCTCTACGGCTTTAACTCTACCGATGGTTGAAGATCACCTGTTGGCGTTGGTACCCATGCGTTGATCCCCTAAACTTTTTACACCTTCATAGACCGGGCATGGTAGAAGATTGCCTTAACCCATCTACCTAACTCTGATATTATCTCCTCTAGTGCGACGCTAAAATTTCACCCTAGCCTAGAATAAATTTAGGCCATTCACCTTTAGGGGTTTCAACAACGGCTTAAGCTACCTAGAGTTACTTTAAAGGCATCCATATAAAATGGAAGGCTAACTATTTTCTCAGCGATAACGATTTCCGCTTTTAACCAGATCGCCAAACTCATACTAAACAGTAGACTCGGTTTTTGCAAATACAACTGTTTAGTATGAAATCCTCACCATCTTAGCGTGGCCTTTCTATCAAGTGAATTTCTTGGCATTAATCCCTTCTAATTGCTTGGCATTGCCAACCATCCCTTCATTTTCATCCGCAGCATAAACTGAAAAAGCGCACAAGATCAATCGCATCCGTCCAAGTTTTCGCCTCAATGCTCCTCCCAAAATATTCAACCTAGATTGTGGGAAATTCGCATTGACAGCTAACCGCTTCCCCTTCAGTCTTCATGTCAGTGGGAATCCAAAGCAGTTCAGCCTACCTCTACTGCTAATCATGTGTCTCACACAAGGGGTTCTAGAGGTCTGCTTCGACGCTTCTGACTGACTCTGTTATGATCTGCCTGCTCTTTATTCATCTAACACTCCTCATCAGTGGCTGATAGGTTTTTCGTCACCATATTTCTCTCTGCAGTCGCTCTTTGCCTCTACACACGACCCCTAAGTTTTTATCTCCTTACCTTGACTGATCTGTTGACCTGTGCCAAGCTAATATCCCCTTCAATTATTATAATGTGGGTGATCGTTGCTTCATTTCATCGTTATCCGCTTTTATATCTGCTGCCAAGACGTTATTTCGTATCTTTCACGTTCAATTGAGAAAAGCTCCAACGGAATCCGGCGTTTCTGAGTCTGTGGAAAATTGAGACGGGGGAATGTGTTAGTTTCAATGGATCTCTACAGCTCAAGAATTTTTGTGATAGCCGATTAAAATAACTCAAACCTAAGCCGTCACACGGTTGTTATGACTTTGTTAAATCCATCTCAGCTGACCAGCAAAGCTTTTTTGGTAGGCTTAATCCTGATCCCACTAAATGCTACCTGGCAAATGATGGGCCTACGTTGGGACATCGCTCATATGTCGATGATCTCTCTCCTCTACAATTCCATCACTATTCTTTTTCTTTTGATGCTATGGTGTCGTCTGATTGAACCGATTTCCCCCCGACTCTCTTTGTCTCGGGCTGATCTGCTGACTGTCTACACCATGGTTTCACTGTCCACGGCTATTGGTGGCCATATGTCTGTGCAGATGCTACCGCCAATTATCAGCTATGCTTTTGCCTTTGCTACCCCTGAAAACGATTGGCAAGCACTCTTTTGGCACTACATTCCAAATTGGTCTTCGGTTCAGGATCAACGGGTCACTGCCACATTCTTTTCTGGGCAATCGACTTTTTATACCGCCGACCATCTACGGGCATGGTTGCCGTCATTGGCAATTTGGACCTTATTCTTACTGGCCCTATTCTCATTAATGCTAAGTATCAATCTTCTAGTTCGCAAACAGTGGATTGAGCATGAAAAACTGAGTTATCCGCTGATTCAATTGCCGTTAGCAATGACTGATAGCCAATCCAATTTTCTAGGCAACAAGTTAATGTGGGCTGGTTTTACCCTGGCGGCGGCTGTAGACTTATGTAATGGAATTAACGATTTGTCTCCGGCCTGGCCACAGGTGCCAGGAATTCGTGGCCACGACATTTCCCATATTTTCACCAATCGACCTTGGAATGCCATCAATTATTTCCCTATCGGTATTTATCCCTTCGCCTTAGGTTTAGCCTTTTTAATGCCGTTAGACCTCTCTTTCTCCTGCTGGTTTTTCTATTTCTGTTGGCAATTGCAAGCAGTTCTGGGTCGTGCTATCGGTTTGCAACACGATTTTCCATATCCATATGAACAGTCACTGGGAGCATATATTGGCCTGGGGCTGAGTGCCCTCTGGATTAGCCGCCAGCATCTATCTCAGATATTGAGGTCTGTGTTAGGGCAAACTGTTTTAACCGCTTTTAGCCCCCCAACCACAGTAAATCCAGACCGAGAACCATTGCCTTATCAATTGTCGGTTCTCGTTGCTCTCGTCAGCTTCATTTTTCTGGCTTTTTTTTGCTCACAACTCGGTTTATCACTTTGGGTCTTTTTAATCTTCTTTCCCTGTTATTATGCATTATGCCTTGGTATCACTCGTATGCGGGCAGAATTGGGATCGCCGGTACATGATCAGCACTATTATGGAGCCGACCAAATGGTATATGCGGCTTTCGGCACTCGCAGGTTGGGGGCACATAACTTAACCGCTCTTTCCTTTCTCTACTTCTTTAACCGGACTTACGACTGCCTGCTAATGCCCCATCAATTGGAAGGATTGAAGATGGCCGAGCAAGCTAGAATAGACAATAGAAAATTCGCCGTTGCGGTTTGGTTAGCCATTTTGATCGGTCTACCAGTTACCATCTGGGCCTATATGCACGTGGCATATCGAGATGGTGTCTATACGGGTTGGGTGGGCAGAGAAGCCTTCTATCGCCTTAGCAGTTGGCTCAATAATCCGTTACCAGCCAATGTACCGGCCATGGCAGCTTCCGGTATTGGCTTGCTAATCTCCATGTTGCTGGGCTTTATGCGTGCTCGATTTTTCTGGTTTCCTTTGCATGCTGCTGGTTATGCTGTAACCAGCAATAAAACGATGAGTTTTTTCTGGTTCTCGATATTCCTCAGTTTTGTGTTCAAATATGTCTGCTTGAAACAGGGAGGGTTGAGATTATATCGTCGAGCAATTCCATTTTTCCTGGGACTAGTACTTGGTGAATTCATTGTAACGAGCTTTTGGGGAACTCTAGCCATGATCCTTCAAAAGCAGACCTATATCACCATTGACCTGTGAGTTAATCGAATAATCTGGTGTCATCCCCACTAGTTGTGGGGGCAAATGGGAAATAGGCCTACAGGAATGACTAATTGCCAGTTATCTGTACCACAGAGAATCTCAACTTATACTGTTGGCAAATAGACCATGACTATTCCAGTATTGAACAGCGGTCAGAGGGCAACGAAAATATCGCTGAGGGCAGTAGTAATTGGGTTATCCTGTGCCGTCTTGGAATGTTTACTGGCCCCCTATAATGATTACGTGATTCGAAACACATTTCTGGCAGGTGGACATTTCCCTTTAGGCCCTTTTTTCGTCTTGTCTGTTTTAGCTCTGCTTGTTAATTCGGCTTTGATGCATCTCAACCCCAAAATTTCTTTTTCTTCACAAGAATTAGTTGTTATCTGGTGTATTATGATCGCCGCCGCTGGTATCCCTTCCTCGGGAATGATGAGAAACGCGTTGTCTACCTTTGTAGCTTACGACTATTTTGCCACTCCAGAGAACGAATGGAGCTCTCTATTCTTTCAATATATTCCGACTTGGCGTGTCGTAAGAGATAAAATGGCTATTGTCTCTTTCTTTGAAGGTTCGTCTGCTGGTGCGGCCGTTCCTTGGCCGGTATGGCTAAAACCACTCTCTATCTGGAGTTTATATGTCCTGATCATTTATTTCGTTATGAGCTGCCTTTGCACCATTTTGCGCAAGCAATGGGTGGAGTATGACAGATGTCAATTTCCACTAGTGCAGCTGCCGGTGGAAATATCGACTTACCGTACAGGCCTATCCAGTCCGTTCTTTCAAAATAAAAAGTTATGGTTAGGAGTTGCAATACCGACTTTTGTTCACACGATCAACGGGTTACATGCTTTCTTCCCCGCTCTGCCTGACATCCCTGTTCGGTTTCGGTTGGACTCGGTTCTGATCGGCAGACCTTTTAGCGCCATCAAGCCTCTTGAGATAATCGTATTCTGGTCAATGATCGGATTTAGCTATCTGTTGTCTCTGGAGGTCGCATTCAGTCTCTGGTTCTTCTATTTGTTTTTCAAACTACAATGTTTGATCGGTGGCCTGCTCGGTTTGCCGCTAATTTCTGGCCCCGGTGTTAAATGGACCGCTTATTCTTTCAGCGCCGCTCAAGAAGGTGGAGCATGTCTAACTTTCGTTGCTTTCGTTATCTTCCAGGCTAGAGGACACTTAAAAAAGATGTTTATAAACGCTCTGCGCAACAAATCTTCTGCCTTGGATCAAGCCGAGGAAGCCATGCCTTATCAGCTAACCATTTTCGGCTTGCTCGGTGGTATTCTCATGTTGGCCTATTTAAACCATCTAATGGGGATGACGTTCGCATTTGCGCTGATTTTCGTGTTTTTGTCATTGGGTATGTTTGTCGCTTTGACTTGGCAGATTATCAATGGCGGGATCCCTGTTATTAACCCCTCCTTTTCTCCACAGAGCTTTTTTCTGACCACTCTGGGAACATCACATTTAACTCCCTCAACAATATCTTGGCTTTTTATGCATCCGACCTCTTTAACCTCGCACCTCAGAGAGTTTATGATGCCCAATGTTATGAACGGTTTAAAGGCTATAGATGAAGTTAAGGTCAACCGTCGTCATCTACTGTTAGCCATGGGATTAGCCATGTTTTTAGGATTGATCGTCTCATATTACTCAGTGCTGACAGTCTGCTATCAACACGGAGCTTTACACCTGCCTACCGGAGGAAGTGGGTATTTGCGTTGGCTAAATGCGGTCCTAACTAGTTCTAAAACCGGCACCGATTGGATCAATACAGGCTTTATGGTTTTGGGCAGTATTGTTACACTGGGCTTGATGTTCTTAAGAAGAATTTTTGTCTGGTGGCCGATTCACCCTATTGGATATACCATGTTAAGCTCTTGGGCTTCGCATAAATTGTGGTTTTCTATTCTTCTCGGTTACCTGATGAAATACAATTTACTCAAATATGGAAGTTTGAATGCTTACAGACAAACACGCCCTTTTTTTCTGGGACTCATTTTGGGTGAAATGACCTGTGCTGCCCTTTGGTCAGCAATTGGGATGATCACTGGTGTTAGTAGTGGGTATCGGATTTTACCCAATTGAGATAATATTGATGCTGTTTACACAATCTCAATTCTGGCCATCTATAAGCAAACTTGACAAGAGAGATGATGATAAAGATTTTTCCATCATGGCCTGGGTTAAGCTCTCACAAGAGCCCAAATTGGACGATGGGCAATTTACCATCGGTTAGTAAAAGCGATGGTGAAGGAAATAATAGGTTCCTGTGGAAATTCAAAGGAAAATTAGTTTCGATTTCATTTGCAGGCGATAAATTAGCAACAACCGACTTCAAGTCAAAAAGAGAAATCATTGATAGCAAATGGCACCATGCCCTCTTTGTGGCCGACAGGAACCAAGCGACTCAGCTTTACATTGATGGCAGCCTGGATTCTAAGGGCCAAGCTTCCAAAGAAACTGACCTGACCTCAGAATCCCCTTTATTTGTTGAGGCTTTGGTCAGGATAGGGGAAAAAACAGCAGATACTTCGAGGAGTTGATTGATGAGGTGGCTATTTAAAACCGAGTACTCACTGTCGGTGAAATCAAACAGGATATGTCTGCTAAAGGGTTGGCTATTCAACCGAAGGTGAAATTAACATTAACTTAGGGCAAATCCAGTGACACACACCGTGAGGCGGCCGATTTTGGCTTTCTTACTTTGGCTGATTTACCAGGGGTTAGTGGCTTCCATATCCCACTTAATGACATTTCTGATCTTAACCTGATGGTCTTTGGTAAATAGACGCACCTCTTGACTGTCTTCCCTTGCCGGATAAACTCGTTGCACGATACAGATATCACCGTTGACAAAAATTTCAATTACTGATTTATCAACCAAAATATTGAGATTTAAGACCTGTTTTTTTTCTAAGACGTAGGGCACCGTTTGCTTGAGGTTGCCAGAGGTTAGTGGTTTCCCATACTTTCCACAGGGATAAACCAACTCCTCATTTGTACTCGCCTTTTCAAAATCTATCACAAATTCTTTCTGGCCATGGTCATAGATAATTATAGTCTCTTCTTCACAGTTAGGTGAACACAGTAATTTCAAGCCAAATCGTTGTGCTTCAATAGGGTCAATGGTCATTTGCAGTTCCATACAGTCCGAGGCCAATCCATCGATAGCTCGCTCTTCTTGTGCAGATAGAGAGACATCGGGAACGTTCTGTTGATTATAGCGTAGGTTTTTTAATTCCTCTACGGGATGAATCTGCAGCCGGTTATCCGAGGTGGGTATAAAATGCCACGGGACCGTCATAATACTGTTCCAACCATAGCTGCCAGTGGCCCGAGCCTCAGCAATCCAGCCCCAAAATAGTCTTCTACCCATTCCATCAATTAAGGTTTCCGGCCCGGCTAGCATACTACCTAAATGACTAATTTGCTCGTTTACTTCGGGATAAAATCTTTCATTTCGATACTGGCCAATATAGTACTGGCATTTACTATAAGGTTGGTGTGTATGCATCACTAACATATGCTTTTGGCCAAAAGGAAAGAAGTCCGAGCAGGCACAATCCTCTTCTTCTACCGTCCATTTCCGATCCGATTGATAAAAGGGACCAACATATTGCCAAGCCTTTAGGTCTTTTGATTTGAACAGGCTAGTCGAGTCGCCTTCGTAACCAGGGCGGTAATTCTTATTACCAATTAAGGCATAATAAGTTTGCCCTTCTTTCCAACCGCTGGGGTCAAAAATTACACACTCTGGAAATTTAGCCTCGGGTCCAAGCGTATTCGTCTGGCGACTCCAACCGTCCTCAATGGGAATAACAGGATTTTCAGCTAATGGTTCCCAGTGATCGAGGTTCTCGTCATGACATTGATAAATGCAAATACCTTTGCGCGGCATATTAGTAATAATAGTTGGGACTTCCACGCCCTCCATAGCGTCGCCACTATTGAAATAGTCACCTTTTTGGCCTTCCAGTGGTTCCCTAAGATAGGCTTGGTGGTAAGTCCAATGTAACAAATCTCTACTCGAGATGTGCTGCCAACTAGAAAAGTCGCGTTGATTGGGACCATTGGAAATCTTCTGCAAGTAACCAAGATGGTAGCGGCCATTCCAGTACATGGCCCCATTGAGATCGTTCCAGCGACCTTCTGGTGGCAAAAAATGGTATTTGGGTCGAAATTTATCGCTGACCAGTTTTTCCCTCAACTCATAAGATTCCATTAGATAATCATCGTAGTTAGTCATTGATCATTTCACCTCATTGAATGCGCCGCGCTTGCCAACACTGACGGTTCTTAAGTAATCATTAGCATCTTTTCTCATTGATATACTCAATTTGAACCACTATCTGGAAGCTTTGAGCTTGCCCCAAGTCACAGCTAGCTTTTTTTGAGGTCGAACCGCAAGTCCCTCTGCATCAAAGTTTTGTTGAACCTCTTTTGGGCTTAGCCCACGATTGTAAATTAGCACTTCGTCGATCCATCCATCCACTGGACGTCCAAAGTCTGACGATCGACTGCCTATTCGAACCAAGTTCTCTGCATCTTGGCAAACCTTAAATTCTTTAGACTCTGCCACTGATTTTCCATCCAAATAAAAGATGCTCTTCTTACCATTATAAACAGCTATAAAATGATGCCATTCCTTGGTATCTGTAAAGGGCTTATTTGGTTGATGCCATGTTGAATTATCTTTGGCTCTTAACCCAAATCGTAAAATATTTCCTGAGGTGTAAATGTTAAAAAAATCCCCACCCCCAGTGTCCCCCTGGTTTTGAGTCACCAATCCGTTGGAATTGGTTTGATTGACCTTAAACCGTGCTTCAACGGTCAGTTCGGCGTAATCGATAGAGCTAAAATCGGTGACATTTACATAATCATCCTTACCATCAAACTTCAAAGCTTCATTGACTAAGCCTGTATCGATTTTAGCCCCGACGATTTTCCCATCGTTTTTGCCCCAAACATCTTTAGCCATATCACCTTCAATATCAGCTTTATCAAAAGTCCAATAGCTAACTAAACCCTTTTCTACCACTTGGGCAATAGCCAGACGTGCGTGTGACAGGAGAGCAACAGCTAGTATCAGAAAACAGATTGCTTGGCGAAGACTCACGGTTTTGAAAATTATAGACTTGGTAAATTTCATCAGTTTTTCCTCTGAGACTGAATTAAAAACAAATCGGTACAATTCTTGGTTAGCACAGGACTGTAGCCAATATAACCTGTAGGAAATATGGATCCAAATCTTATAACACAATGTTATGGGTTGTCAAGTGAGTCAGCCATCCTGTCAACCAGTCAGTAGAATCTCGTGCCCGACCCACGAGGCCTGACCAAGGCAAGGCTAGCGGTCTTGGCACAGGCGTTTGAGAGTGTTGGATTAGCCCGAAAGAAACTAGTTGGTGAAAAAATACCAACTGGGCAGCTGATACTCGCCTCCCTTACACCAGTTATCTTTTGCCCGGGTTTCAGTGAATGCTTAGTCGCTTAAGTCGGCTATTTCAAAATCACCATCTGGCGGGTTTGGCTACAGTCTCCGGCTTGCAAGCGATAGAAATAAAGGCCACTGGGCGCCTGCTCACCATTAGTGTTCCGTCCATCCCAGTAGAGGGCTCGTTTGGTAGTCTGATAATTTCCAGCTGGTTTCAGACCCAGATCAAGCTGTCGTAGTAATTTGCACTCACTGCTGTAAACACTTAAACTGACGTCTGAAGCTTGATTCAGTTGGTAAGGAATCCAGGTTTCAGGATTAAATGGATTGGGGTAATTAGATAAGAGTTGAGTTGTTGTAGGTAATCTTTCTGGCAGGGCGGCTTTCAGAACATTCAAGGCCATTTCTTCAGCATTAGACCGATTTGAATTGGATTCTAATTGATCAAGAGCTGAAGCAATATGATGTTTTTGCTCAGTAGTCAGTTGAATCTAAGAAACCATAGAAGGTGCTGATGACGAATGGTACTGGTATTCAAACAATACAAAAACCCCATATCAATACCTCCTATCGGTAGAATATCAATTAAAAAACGATTGATCTTCTTCTTTCAAAAACGGCTTAGTTGCTTCCGGAATCAAATTTACCCCCATGCCAGGTCGATCCCAGACTTCAATAAAGCCATCTTTCACAATTGGGCTTGGCAACCCTTCTACAATATCATACCACCATTCCGGTTGGCCTATCGGATATTCGAAAGCAATATAATTCTGTGGCAAGGTGGCACACACCTGTACCAGGGCAGCTAAACCGAGTAAGCCATCGCCAGTTCCATGTGGAGCCATCAAAATCCCATGCAAATCCGCATATTCAGCCACCCACTTCAACTCT
>Ga0310342_100001595_pt1 | contig 14158 bp, 6 predicted proteins | sample S15DNA20500_MG_FD_206155 | JGI IMG/M metagenome (GOLD analysis project Ga0310342, IMG submission 206155) | Marine microbial communities from station ALOHA, North Pacific Subtropical Gyre - S1503-DNA-20-500_MG | ecosystem: Environmental > Aquatic > Marine > Oceanic | place: Pacific Ocean: North... | reverse complement strand
TGCGCGAGGCTGCGATTGCATCCTCTCCATGCCAGGCCATGGCCACTACTGGACCAGAGGTGATGAATTCGATGAGGTCGGGGTAGAACGGGCGCTCCTTGTGGACTGCGTAGTGCGCCTCTGCGAGCTCGAGCGGAGGCGTTAGGTCGCGCCTGCCCAGCATTCGTAGGCCGATTCCCTCGAAGCGTCCGATTATCTCGTCCGCGAGGCCTCTCTCAACCCCGTCAGGCTTGATCATGAGGAAGGTGGTCTGCTCGTTGCTCATGGGCCGGGCGACCTCCCTCTCCTATTTCAACGCAAAGCAACTAGTTGAACTGCTAATCGCAAGGGTACCCTCTGTGCCTACCCATTTTTGGGCTACGAACGAACCGGGCCATTTGCATTGCGTCATGGCCTCCATCAGGAGGGTCATGGCCCCCGCCGCCCTGGCTGAGAGCCAACGACGTGCGCGACTCCGTTGGAGCTGTACTGGCTCGGACATCAGTGGCTCTGGAACAGCGCTCTGGTTTAAGCTAATCTGTGGGGGATGTGTGAATAGGTGAAACTAGTCTTCTAGGGGGATGAAAATTGCTGGCTCTACTTCAATGAGCTTTTCTCCTTCTGGCATTGAACGGGCTCTTGCTACGCCTCTGACATCGCAGCTTTGTACGCCTTGGTCCGGAGAGATGAATATACTAGAATAAGGAGATTTTTCTATTGTGGCACCCCAAGCCTCCACAGTTGCAACTTTGTTTATTACTATCCGACTCCATATTTTCGCATCGAGATTCAATTCCCTAAATGGCACTCTACGGTTATCCAAATCAATCTCATCCAAAGAGGGGAGTTCGGCATCAGGACAGGGGTTGTTATTGTCTCTGAATCTAGGGCATGAATTGCCGCAATTCTTCCGCGATGGTCGCGTCTCCTGCCCCTCCCATTCCTCAATTATCCTATCTAGATTGATAGGGGTGGAGATATCGACGGATATTTTTCTCATGTATTTGGCATCGTTCTCCAGAGAGACTAGCATTGCTTCGTCAACTTGACGACCCAGAACATGCATCATCATGCTGTATAGTTTGAGCTGCCATGCGTAGTTATTATCTTCATCAGAATGCGAGTGATTCAGTGTTCGCTTCCAGTCTATCACTATGTTATAATTGGAGTTTTTTGGGCCTTTCATTCCAATTATTAGGTCAATGATATAACTAATCTTAATCCCTGAACTATCATGAATGAAATCTCCTTCTAATTCTGAATCCAATTCTATGACAATGAGATTTTTTTTCTTTTTCAGCCTATCGAGATACCTCACCAACGTGTCCGCTCCACGTCTGATTCTGTTGTTCTCTACATCACTCAGTAAGGTGATCCAAGACTTCGGATTCTCGAAGTCGCCGTGGTCCTTGACCCGATTTATCCAATCCTCAATATGTCTGTGCAGATCAGTCCCTTCATCGGCGAACGGGTTATTGTGAGATTTACCGGACTTTCCCCTTCTCGTAGTTTTCGGGAACTTTTTCCTTGCAGGACAAACTGCTACCTGGCCCAACGCACTAGGTCCGACCAAGGACTCATCCCCCGAGAGAATCTTCGATATCTACCATCTTTGGAATGGGATTTCGCCTGAGAGTTTGTGCATGGAAGTAGAAATCGTGCTCTCCATTCAGTGGTAGTGTCAACAGATCGGAGATTGCCTCGACTGTTGCCTCTTCATCGTCCTCTGAAATAACTAGTCTGACCCACTTCTTACCCTTCCTGATTTCTTTAACATCCCATAGATATCCCGGTTCCGATTTACATCTCATTGAGAATTCTATCATAGAGGTCGATAGGTTCAGTTCAGAAGAATTCCTTAGTTTATCTTTTTCGCCCTGAGAATAGAGCCAGAGGTGGAATGCCAATTCCCTGTGAAGACGGTGCTCGGATGCGGTTCCTCGATAGTCCAACAGACAACCGTTACAGGCCTTTTCACAGGGGTGGCTCTCGTAGTTGTGATGCCCTTGAGAATCGGGAACTAGGATATTGCATGATTTGCCATTGAGCCGAGTTGTAATTGCTTCTGCGATTAATCGGTCTTTTTCGGTCCAGTCCTCAGGCTTCTCCTTCTCCAGCAAAGATCCAAGAATTTTCTTGAAGTAGATAATATTTCCAGATCCGCCATCCGTAGTTTCGAAGAAGAATATCTCCATCACATGCGAGCCTGGGTTGTCGAAATCGCTGTTGAACCTGATATCGCAGTCAAACTCTCCGGGTTGGAATCTCATTGTTCTGGCGATGATATCGATTACTACCCTTCCCAGAGTGAAGCCTGCCATTTCGAGCATCTTCCTTCCTTCCATAGAGTCCGGTGTTAGATCGCTAACAATGGGGTCCTGCAGAGTTGCGCCAAGAGGTATTATGAGGGATAATACTGCAGAGTGAAAGGGGCGTCCGAGAAGCAGGCTCTTTGGGTCTCCCGTGCATTTGGGGCTATTCTTGTATTCCGACCAAGCCTCCTTAGGTGGCCTTAGCCCATACACTGGATATGGTCGGCGATGGGTAACGCTGGGATCGAACAATCCACATAACTCGCAGATCGGGAATCCATACTCTCCGATATCATCGCCATCGGGAGATTGGGGTTGGCGACCGGATATCTGCGTTAGCCTTTGTGTAGATGTTGAGAATACCATCTTCAGTTTTCTATTGTGGTCGAGTTCCCTCAGTGTCTTCTCCTCCAGACCCTGGTCTGCGTACTGGACGGGCCACCTAACCCGTCCTGAACTCAATTCCGAAAAGGTGGTTTTACCGCCGAACAAGGAGTCCTTGATGAGTGGTTTCTGAGTTACTTCATCTACCTCTGGCCCATAACCAGGAGGTTTGATCCATTCTAGTTCAAGGAACTGTTTCTCCGATTCACATGTGGGGCATTTCCCTCCTTCTTCGGCCAATTGGAGGTTTGGCCCCTCCAACTCATTCAGAGGCTTGTCGTCATTGGGGAGGACGTGGCCGCAAGATCTGCATATCAACAGATAACGTAGATTTCCAGGCACTCCGAGAAAATGTTGAAATCGATTCTTTTTGATCCTATTATTCTTCTCATCGTCGCTATCTCCGGGAACGAATGGGACGAGTAAACCTGCTACTTCGTATATCGTCTTCTCCACCACGATTCGCCTAGATGGGGTCCACTGAGTTAAGGCGGCACCCAGAGGCTGTCGCATGTTGTGCTTGCTGAGAAGTCTCCAATTCGAAACATACTGTGACTCGAATGAAACCACGTCAACAGGGAGGTCGAAGCTGGGCAGAGAACCCTTGTCGACCAAGACCTCGATCAGGCCTCTTTCGTCTTCTTTGTCATTTCTTGACTCACTCATGACATTATTCCCTCTCTATATTCTTGTATCTCTTCCAGTGTCCTGAGGAGATCATCTCTTGCCTCTGATATCAGATCTACCTCATTACCGTCGAAGTCATAGACAATAGTGGTGAGTTGGTCTGAGATCGTGTCCCAGTTCTTTCCTAACCACTCTTTCAATTTCCCAAAGCTATTCTCTCCAACCCCAAAGAAATCGTCCATCGTACCGTGGGATTCCATCAGGTTCCTCTTGGGATTAGAGCCCGCGCGAGTTCTGGTCTCGGGATCGTAATCGTTTCTTTTAGTGAAGAGGGAAATCATTGCCATACGGAGATGTTGTTTGGTGACATGTTTATTGAATTCGTATACCTTAGGCGCTTCTTCTGGATGGTTTAGTAGATCCCCGGGGGAGTGGAAGTATGCCTGTGCGTATTGAGAGTTGTCGAACCAAGAAAGTGCCGCGCAGACCTGTGCCCTCTGCCTCCCAGCCCTTCCGACCCTCTGCTGATAGCTCGCAGCATCGCGGGGCACTGTCCTTAGAGCGACAGCCACGAGGCTGCCGATGTCTATTCCAACCTCCATGGTGGTGGTGCAAGAAAGGATGTCGATTACGGGCTCGGGCGATGATGTACCGAATCTTTTGGGCATTACGAATGGTATATCCTGAAAGAGGAGTTCGAATTCTATCGCGCGGCTTAGCAGGCGATTCTCCTTGACGTGATCCCCTATTTGTGCCGTGTGCTCTTCTGCCCGGATTATTGTCAACCCTTGGTCAGGGAATCCACGATTTCCCGGATTGATTTCCCATAGTGGTTCTCTCCAAGGCCTCTCTATCCTCTGACTGTGAAGTCTGTTCTCGACGTGATCGAATTGTATCAGGTCTATTCTGTCGTTTGTTTCTTCCCTGCACCAGCGGCAGTACCCTCTTTCCACATCCACGGGATGGGGGTGTGGACGAGAGCAAATTGAGCAGCATAGAAGTTTATCCGATTGTTCGAGTGGGAAAATCTGTAGGAATGATGGATTCAGCTCTTTGAAGCCCGGCTTCTGACCCGCTCTAATTGCATCAAATATGTCGCCCATATTGTCGACTAGGAAACGCCTTTCTGAATAATTGGCACCTAGTTCCAGCAGTATCTTTTCGATTTCTTCATCTGTTGCTCCAATCTTGTACAGAGGGAAGCCGCCCCACGTCATTTTCGTTTTTGTGAATCCCAAATCTCTGGCATATAATGCAAAGCATGATGCCCCCCTTTCACGGTCTGTTTTGGTTCCGTTCCGCACTAAGGCCTGCACCATTCCATCCAAGAGCGAGATGATTCTGTCAACTCCATCATCTGTGGAAGCATGGACTCCGAATGCCTTTCCGATGCGTTCTATGAATAGATCGTTCTCGTCGTCATCCAATTGTAATGAAATGTCAATTCGTATCTTCCTCTTCCTTTCTTCAGAAATACCCACATAGCCCAGACCGATCTGATCTATGGAGTTGAATCGTTGGGCGATGATACGGATTAATGAACCTATGAAGGATGATTGGGGGCGGAGTACCTTTGCAATCATACGAGGATAGGTCTTCTGGAAAATCTTCCTTCTCCTCTTGTTATCCTCTTCATCAATGTATAGATTGATTACCAAACGACAAATGAGGGAAATCTCAATGGCGTTTAGGTTTAGAATTATCCTCCTAATATGGTGAAACATAGCGTCCTCTTTTACGATAGTTTCCCAATGCTCAGGGCTATCTCGACAGTAATCGGTTTCTTTCTTGAACCACAATTTGGCAATTCTAATTTCAGCGGACTTGCCCTCCTCAGTCAGCTTCTTTCGTAGCGAATCCCTGATCTCATTGACTCGGTTATCCCCCTCATCCTGCTCTGTGATAAGTAGTCGTAGGCATCGCCAAGTCAGATCCCTTGGGGATAGAATTTCCTCAGTATCGGAATCGCCCAGTTCATCCTTCACGTGTTTAGACAGTGAATTGAGGGCCTCTTTCCATTCAAAAGCCGTTATTTCACTGAGAGATGGGAGTTTGGAACGTTGATTCATCCACTTCCTCTTCTCTTCCTTTTTTTTGTCAAGATCCGCGTAAATCCCAGTATTTTCATTAATCCTCGAATATACAAACGAACGGAAAATTTCGTCAAGCACGAGATTGCTGACGTTATCATCTGACAGCGATGAGAATTCTTGCATTGTCGCACGAATTGGACTCAGTTCGGGTGATTCCATACAAGACTCGATTGTTGCCTCATCATATTCCTTCAGCAGCTCCGAAAGGTGAGCCGCCACTACCCAAGCCCTTTGCCTTGAGAATCCATGCATCGATGCCTCGTTACTCGGCTGATGCTCTAGTGGCTCCTTACCCAATGCTGCGGAGTGGAGTAAAAAATCAGGGTAAAGACTTGCTAGGTTCTTGTTTTTTCGAGGTTGTGATTTGTACCACGGATGATGTAGCATATGAAGCAGGAGATTCCTGAACTCGTCGATGTTGGAGATTCTCTGGATCTCCACAGCCAGCTTGGCTGCTCGCTGTCTGCTGTCTGAGAATGCGAGTATCTTTCTCCCACCATTGGGGGTCGGGGTATTGGGATTCTTGGATTGGATTTCGAGCAGGCGCTTGGTGAGCGAGGCGAAGTTCCCATCGCCTCGTGTCTCGTAGTCAATAATCTGGTCCATCCCCATCTTCCTTGAGTATTGACGGAGGCATCTGACGCAGGCGCTGTCGTGGTTGAAGGTATATAGGGAACCTGGGGCGATGTCACCATCCGGCCCATCCGCGTCAGATTCCTTGTTGAGGTCAACAAACTGGGTTCCCATGCCCTCTACTGTGGGGATAAGAATTGGAATCCAATCGGTGTGAATATTGGGGCCTTCGGGCACCCACCACGGTGCACGGATTCTCCCATCGTAGCGATTGAGCCAGCCATGAGGGCCGTCCACCTTTCTGTCTTGGGAGCGGTCCCTTGCGGGCCCTCTGATGAAAAATTCATCATCTGTGAAATCCAGTAAGTACATATCGAGTCCAATGGATCTCTCCAGAATATCGTTTACTTCAGAGCGGACTTCAATTTTCGGATGTGAATTAGCGAATTCACCAGCAATGAATCCATTGAGAATACTAGATACACTGTCGCGGCGCCTTTCACCATGGAAATCCCATAAATGAGTCTCATTTACCCAGGCTCTAGCGTATGGCGCACCGCAGCTTCTGCATCCAAGTAACAGCAGGGGCCTAGAAGGAGTAGATTTGGAATCCTCGAGTAAGATTGGTTGAGGGCCGTCGAGAATCATCCAGTTATCAGAGGATATGTTGACATGGAGACGGGGGAGTCCTCTGGTCATTACATGAGCCCTGATTGATACCAGTGGTGACTTCTGTCCCGTTCCTGGATGGGGTCCCTTTTGCGTTGCGAACAAATCTAGAAGCGTCTGAGTTGCTTTGGCGTCTTGATCGGGTTTGCCCCATAATAGTTCTTCGAGGGAGTCCAATCGGATTGGTTTTCCAGTGACAGAGTAGAAATTATTGAAGAATTCGGAATCTCTAATCTCTTCGAACCAATCCGTCACAACAGGGAAATTATCTGATTCTTGGAATTCATCGAGTCTTTCTATGAAGAACTCAGCCTGTTCGTCTTCGCTTAACTTGTTGTAATCAGATTCTACTCTCGCGAGCTTCTCGGACAATCCTTTTTCAACCATGTAATCGAGTGTGTTTTTCTTTGTTTTTGGTGTCCAGTGATCACCTTCGATGAATTCGGGGTCGCACTCACGAGATGTCAGAACCCTGTGAAAATCTTTCTTGGATTTCGGATCGTTTCCCAATGAGGCCGATGTCAAGATGAATTGTATCTTATCATCGATTTCGTTCCCTTTGAGGCCCAAAGTCAGGTATAGTCTTCTGAGCAGGTGTCCAATGTGGAGGCCGCTCATACCCTGATACAGATGTGCCTCATCGAGGACTATCAGGAGCTTGTTCCCTTCAATTTCTAACCATGACTTGGTGTCCTCCCATATTGCATCCTCTATGGGGCGATTGATCATGTAGTCTAACATCGAGTAATTGGTGAAAAGGAGGTCGGGAGTACCTCCGAAATGGCCACCTACTACATCTTCCACGCTCCCATCATTTTTCCTGATCTTGTAACCAACATTGTGTGCCTCGTGCCTGAACAGCAATTCGGCGTCAAATTCCTTGGTGGTTAGCTTGGATTTTCCCGTTGTCCTTCCTGAGTAATCGCGATAATTGTCCTGTAGGCCTGGTTCACCCAATCTCGGCAGGAAACCGTCATCATACAGGTCCTTGAATAGGCTGTCTTTGGCATCTATGCCCGTACTGTGATTTTTCTGCAGCTGCTCGAGGACGTTCATGAATTCAAGTGACTTGCCTCCAGACTTGATGTGATTAGACATATTGGGTTTGTCGGTTTTCTTGTTGTGCTCATGGTGCGGACCGTGCGAATATGTCCTCCCGGTGTATAGCATGAATTGGAAGAAGCGTTCCATCTCCTCTCCAGGGTTGCTCCCTTTCGCCAGTCTGTCGGCTAGTTCCGGATGCCCAAACATAAGACGGATGCGTTTCATCTGGTCAGTAGCGAGGGCGTTCATTGGATAGAGCACCATGGCCTTCACACCTCGCTGCTGGCCGCTATCTCTCGCACGCGCTCTCCACAAATGCCCTAGTAGAGGCCACAGAAAGCATTCCGTCTTGCCCGATCCTGTACCAGTGCTTACTACGACGTCCTTGCCACGCCACCAGTGTTCTACTGCTTCAGCCTGATGAGCATAAGGGTTGAAGAATATAGGATTTGGATACCCTACTTTGTCATTCTTCATCTGGTCGAGGAAATCGATGAAGGAATCCCATTCCTCATCGTCTTCGATCAAAGACCTCATTCCGGATAGGTCTCCGAACGATTTGTAGATCGGCAGCCTCTCCACCCACGGGGTTGCGATCTGTTTGCCTTCTATGGTCTCCTGGCTGACGCGGCTGTCGTAGGACTCCTGAAGCCTGCGATCTGCTAACGGTGATTGGCGCTGGAGCTGAACTGAGAGGGTCTCGGCCATCTCCGAGCGAACCGTGCCGAGTCTCAATTAATCACTTCCCACCCGGTTCTTCTAAGCAGCTCACGAGTCATCGAAACGGTGACTTCTACAGGTATTCGTTGGCATGCGTACAGCGCGCGAGCTACTTCCAGCCAATAAGAGTGATGCGTGGTATGCTGCCGCGATTTCGCAGAGTAGGGCAGGTCCCATCCAATCGTATTGCTCCCTATCGCCCCTTCAAGATTTACCTTCGAGCAGCAGCATCTCAGTGCGCGCATGATGTCATAGATTGGTCCTAGGTCACTTACTGGTACGCCGTTGACTGAGCCTATGTGTCGGATCTCAGGTTCCTCTGGCCAGACCTGATCATCGATTTTCCACCTAGAGATGCTCCATCCTTCAGTCGCCCAAGAGTAGTTCTGACTGGGGTTGTAGGCCAGGCCATATGCGATTCCGGCATTCTTGTCTTCGATCAAGATTGCTTTAGTGGTAGGCCAGCCGTCCAGAGGGGGGTTCTTCTCGAAACTCTGTCTTATCCTTCTGTCCAATCCTATCTTGTCTCGTTGGACTGTTGAGTGATAGTGCCTCAGGAGGTCGGAAGGGACGTCGTGTTCCTGGTTTGAGCTGTTCTCGTCCCAGACCGATTGGATGAATTGCAGCGGCTCTGGAGTTTCCCTGTGACTCTCCAAGAGGCTGTGCCAATCAACGGCTGTCTGCTTCTGCTTCGGGTTTGGGCGTACAAGCCGTAAATCGACTTTGTTATGCTCAAGAACGATTACTTCACCGAAGTCAATCTTAAGCTCTTCCAGAGTGCGTTTATCGCGGCAGATATACCAATCGCAGTCTTCGGAAATTCGAAGCAGGTTATGTGAACTGATGAGCTTTCGAGAGTTGGGAACTTTGGGCAGTGAAAAGTTGTGGTAGATTAGATCATTGACCTCGACCCGTAGTTCTCTTAAACCCGACTCTGAGGATAAGAGGCTTCTACGTAGTAGATTGAATCCCGGAGAATTCAGCATTATCTTCTGTGCCCTTTTACTAACCCAAATGGTTTTCACGGTGTCTTCTGATAACCTCTTGACAGTCTGCCGTATTATTTCGTGCATCATTGCAAAGGGTTTGTTCCTTAGCTCGTCTGGTACGTCCTCCTCTAGATTGGAGGGGGGCTCGTATAGAGGAGCTTCCCAACTCACTTGCTTACCCCCATCCAATTAACCACGACCTTCTGACCTTCTCTCGAACCTTTGTCCCAGAATAGCATTCTGAGAGGTACCCCACAAGTCCAACCCTTGTGCGTTTTCATCAAAGTTGGTTCATCCCACACTGGAATCAAATTCTCAGTATTGCAGTAGAATAATCCGCCTCTGGGAACTGTAATCTCTTGGCAGAATCTAGGAGTTCGTCTTGTCCAATCCATGAATGGACCGTAGGGGTAAGAGTGCTTGTCGAATATGGCGGGTTCCCAGATATGCCCTATCATAGCAGCAGATAGGAATACGGGTCTGAGGCGGAAGGGGATTACAGAGATCAGAGATGCCGAATCATCGGAGTCTGCTGACTTTAGTCTTTGTAGATGACGAACGTACGTGAGCATACGAGTTTTGCCTTCGAATCCACGAGATGCAATACATAGATGGCAGCGGGGGTCTGAGCAATCCGACTCCATTAGGAAGTCCCGCTCGCAAAATTGAACCATTGCTCTGTAGATTTCGATCCTTTCCTTGTATTCCATTTCAAATTCTTCTGATATATTGGGAGAATATCTTAGCCATAATGAGTCTAAAGCAGTCATATCGAAAATATCGACATCCGGAGGGATATATTCTCCTATATCCCATCTCTTAGCACTCCACCGACGAGGGAGGAATCCCCTACTAAATGGAAGTATTCTCAATCCACCAATCCTTACCAGATAGCAAGATTTTAGCGAATCTATTTGAGTGTCGGAAGGAGTGTCATTGGTGATGTCTGTCCAATCCTCGATTTTTCTGAATCCGAATGGATTCGGTGTTGAGTGAATAATGACTTCCTTGGGCTGGTGAACCTCGATTTTTCGATATATCTTGACCCATTCTGGATTAGGATAAACGCCACCTGATTCAGTGAATTCCAACGGAAAGGAGTGCAGGACCGAGATTATGGTTACATCTTCGAAAATCAGAGAAGGCAACGAATGGTGGTGGAAAGAGAAGCGTACTTTCTCGGCGCCTGGAGTTGGACACAGGACATTGGGATTGAAGCGCCAAGCACCATTCTTGAACCAGAGACCGATCTTCGGTTTTGGGTCGCCAAACACGTCGAGCGGGCTATCCAGAGAGCGGGCTGAGAATTCGATTTGTAATGAGGGGTCAGACTTGGCTATCTCTTCTGTCAGCTTCTCGAATATGGGGTTGTCGACTCTCGCACTTATGGACCCCGTATCTACTTCTAGATCGCGGTCTGTAGAGAGATTCGGTCGGAATCCAGGAAGACGCAGATAGCTCCTAGACATTCGCTGCCTCCTTCAATAATACCCTCGTGCCTCTCCCGTAGAGAAAATCCTCGCTGAGGGCCTCGGCGACTATTCGGTAAGCATCTGCTCCAAAGCCGTCTGGACGACGTACCCAGATCTGAGTTGTGCCGTCCCGCTCAATCGTTAACGTCTCAACTTCGATTTCGTTCCCATAGATATCCATCGTCCTAATCCGAATGGTGTCGCCTTTGGCTAGAGACTCTTGATAGCGATGACTGAAAGCTATCTGCAGGTAGCATGGCTCTCCCCCTACAAGCGGGTTGGATTGGCTCACGTGATTGTTGTCGGGCCTGTCGTGGAAAAGAGTGCATTCAAGCGGCCGGCGAGGACGGCCACGATGCGACTTCCTGGAGGGAATCGGAGTGTACATTCCTCCCATCAGATCATCAAATTGGTCGAAGCTGAGCGCGACTTTACGTGCTGGATCTGCACCCTTTACGGCGAAAAGGACTGGGATGAATTCGGTTCCGTCTATCGTCATCCAGGTCTCGTCATGGAAACGTCTGAGAATGAACTTGAGGGGTTTCTTCAGTGGGTTATCATCGGAAATATTTGGATATGCATCCGCGGCCTGATTCTTATCCAGAATCACCAAGTGCGGCTCTCCCACATCCATTAGAGGTCGAGAATCGGGTTCGATATCGATATGTCGCCAAGTCGGCCCGAGATTATGCACCTCTCCTTGCTGGACGCGCTCGAAAATTGCGAGGTCGGGATTAACTCCGGTGGATAACAAGTTGAATCCAGGAGGGCTGTTGAAACCGCTATCTAGTTCTACGATCTCATTGTCTACAAGTGCGTGGGAGGCGGGGTCGAAACCCTTGACGTCAGGGAAATCAGCAAAGATCAGGAAGGCATCTTTGAGGTTGCTGACATCATATGATTCGTCGTACTCCCAGCAGGCGCATCTAGGAGTAGCGTTTTCGACTTGAAAGTCCGATTCCGTATCCTCCTCCATCTGACCTGCAGCGTGCAAGCATACCAATGGATGCTTGTGGTCATGTGGCCATGCTACCAACATTCCTACTGCGCTCTTGGTGACTCTGTCAGGGAGAGTCAGGTCGGGATCCCTTGTCAATCTAACTTCACGACAATCGGTTTCGTATTCAGTGACGGTCATCAAGCGCCTTGGTTGTCCGCATTCACACCCATCGAGATGCAGGGCGAGGCCATGAGGGGGGTTCGACTGACCATCCTTGACCAGTCCATTCTTGTGCGCGAAGTAGCTGGTCCCGCCATTTACGTATGTGTAGATCAGTGAACCGATACGGGGCACAGTCATCTGACCCATCGTTTCCCTCAGATTCTGGACCTCCTTGAGTCGTATTTCAAGGGTTCCAATCATGGCGTCATCGCCGGATTTCAGGCTAGAAAAAGAGGTGGTAAGAAGTTGGGCAGATAGAGAAGGATAAGTGAGAAGATATTGTCTGGAGCGGGGGCAAATCAGGTAATTCTATTCGGTCAGCGAGTCTACTCGCAGGAACTCGTACGGCTCGTCGGGAGGGCCGGGATACTGGTCTCTGGGCATACTCGGTCAGAGACGCTCGAAACCTGCTCAAAGGGGCTCGCAGTGGCACGACACACAGACTAGTCATTGCACACCCCCTTTGAGCCGAGTGAAAACCCATTGACACCACTGTTGAACCGATTGTTGGCTCAGAGTATTCGACTTAGTTCCGTTAGCTTATATACTCCCGACAACCCGAAGGTAGCATGGTAAGCCAACTTGAACGCAGCTCTGCGCGAAAGAGGCTTACAGTGTTGTGTTCTGATGTAATAATCCATATTATTCGGAATGAAACGAACTCGCGTTCGAGCAAAGAGAAATTATCTGAGGTTTACCAGTCTGCCTCAAGAATCGCTTTAGGTGTCTCAGTGGAAGCGCTAACAAAACAAACAATTCCAATTAGTTTGACTGCTAGGGGGTGCGTATTATCACTATTCAATTCAGATATGGGTGCTATCGTCGCTGCTAGAGACGTAACAACAAGAAGTCCAACTTTGAAATCGCTCTGTGATTTCATCGATGCGAATCGAAACGCAATTTCAGAAGAAGATCTCGGAGGTGTGTCTGAGTTATTTTCAGGGCATAAAGCAACTTGGAGAAATGGGGGCATACAATTGGTACATAACCCACAACGAAGGGGTGTCGGGAAAATTTACACACCATTTGATGTGACTGATTTCATGTGCACTTCAGTAGCAAAAAATTTGGTCTCCAAAGCAGAAAATATTGAGCGTTTACTGCAATTCAATGTACTTGATCCCGCAGTAGGTTCGGGTGCATTCTGCTCACAATTCGTTCGGAAATTATGGAAATTTGCCAGAAGGAAGTGGAGATTGACCGACGAGGAAAATTTCCGCATTCAAGTCTGTGAAGGTATGATTCACGCGTGTGATATTGACGATGACGCATTGCAGTTAGCCCGGGTTGTCATGTGGATTACTGCTAATTGTCCAGATTCGGGCATTCATCTGAATTTTTCCTTATGCGATAGCCTAGGTGCGGGTCCATGTTCAAATCTTGATGAGTGGGCTAAACATACAGGATTGGATTGCAAATCAGGATACGCTGCAGTATTTGGGAACCCTCCCTATGTGAGAGTCAAGTCTGAGTTATTATCTGATTTCACCATCAATAAATCAAAAAATTTGTATGCTGCATTCACTGAATTGTCAGTGAATTTACTCAATGAAACTGGGCTGTTTTGTTTCATTGTACCGCAAAGTGTTGTAGGTGCTAAGGAAACACAACCACTGAGGGATTTCTTGTTGGAAGAGGAAGCTGAGATTAGATTTCAGATATTCGATAGTGTCCCCGATTTCTTATTTGATCAAGGGAAAATCGAATCGAATACTAATACAAACATCAACCAAAGAACGGCCATAATTACTCTAAATCGAAACAAACGCAAAGCGATTTACACATCCCCATTGCTTCGATGGAGAAGACGAGAGGAGAGGGACGATTTATTCAATTCATTGAGGCAGATAAGAATAAGGAAATCTGACCTACGTACCGGAAACATTCCAATGCTAGCAAACAAAGAAGATTTGCAACTCTACCGGGTGCTTAGAAAGCAGAAGTGTACTATTTCAGATGTAGTTTCAAAAGATGCAGGTCGCACATTGTATATCCCAAAAGCTATTCGATATTTCATCAGTGCAGTTCCAATTGATTTAGAACGTCCAAATACAATTATTCTAAGTATCGAACAAGCGTACTATGAAGTGGTCCATGCAACTCTAAACAGCAACCTGTTCTATTGGTGGTGGCG
>Ga0310342_100001594_pt1 | contig 14158 bp, 12 predicted proteins | sample S15DNA20500_MG_FD_206155 | JGI IMG/M metagenome (GOLD analysis project Ga0310342, IMG submission 206155) | Marine microbial communities from station ALOHA, North Pacific Subtropical Gyre - S1503-DNA-20-500_MG | ecosystem: Environmental > Aquatic > Marine > Oceanic | place: Pacific Ocean: North... | reverse complement strand
CGTCGAGTTGCCGGTTCCTGAAAGAGTCGTTCGCCTCGGTACGAAGGGTGGTCAGCTCGGTCTCTCGTTCAAGGAGAGCCTTGCCATGTTGGTCGACAAGCTCTTGGCGCTCACGCTGCCACTCGGTCTCGCGCTCGTCGTCTCCATCGTCCTTCGACTTCCGCGCCTTGTCGAGGTTCGCCTTCAGTCGGTCTCGTTCAGCCGTGACGTCCTTAGCATCGCGCTCATTACTCTTGCGGAGTTGCAGCTCCTTCTCCAGCGTCTTGCGCAGACCAGAGACGTCCTCTAACGTCCTACCACCCTTGGAGTCAACCTGGAGGATATACATCCCCCCGGACTCCCGGTAGTGGACGCGAGAGGCTTCGTCGATCGTCTCGAGATCAGCAACTTCGTCGGGTAATGCCATACGGACTATTCTCCTGAACCTATTATTGATCCGAGTTTGACCCCGGCAATAGGAGAATTCAACCCTTTCACTTGAAAACGTCAGGTTCCAACTGGCGTAACTCCTCCAAGGTGAGGACCCGATTGTTCGTGGCGAACTTGCTCAACGGGACCTTCCCAGTCCTCCAGACCCTCGCCTTCTCCACCCCCAGCACCTCGTTCTGGGTAGCCGCACTCTGCGTCTTGAGCCATGCGTCGAAGGAGATTCGGTCGCCAACATTCTTGCGATCCCTTACCGCCGACGGAAAACAGCGGCACCAAATGTGACGAGGAGGGAATGGACCTTTTCGGTCGTTCCTGAAAACTCTCCCGTCGAGTCCAGCGCAGATCGGACAGGTATTGCTGTCCAGTGTCGCGTGGAATTGCCAGTAGCCGATGGTCTTCTGATTGGCCTTGAAGACTTGGTCCTTCGCGCCGTTAGATACGTGAGACACCCCGGTCGTCACGAGCTTGTTGACATCGTCCTTCAGGGTCTTCCTTGTGAGCGCTCGGACTCGCGCCATGATCTTCGGGACGGAGTCCCCGGAGGACATACCCACACGTATGCGCCGGTCGATCTCCCGCACAAGGCCAAGCTCGAGCGAGGTGAACCATTCCGACAGGGTGTGGCCGATAGCCGGCTGTGTCTTGACGATGTCAGCAACGGCCACCCGGCTTGGGGTCCTAAACTCCTCTCCGACGAACGCCAGCAAGAGAAGCGCGTGCTGCCACTTGGCTTCGTCCTGCGCGAGGATGACGAAGTCCTTGTAGACCTCAAGCTCGAGTGCTCTGCGTGCGCGGCGTACGACGTCCTTCAGCTTGGTGATGAGGTCCCGATACTGCTGGGTCCTCCACGGCCTCGACACTGGACCGCTGAACCCATCGGCCAGGGACAGCGCGATCCTGCTGAGACGGGTATCCACGAGCTCTTCCAGCTCGGGAATGAACTCGCGCTCGAGAAGGCCTATAGCGCGGCGGGAGACCCCGGCCCCGAGGCGAGCGACGTGCGTTGCATGGAGGACCGCACGGTCAGCGAGAAAGGCCTCGGGATTGACGTCAAGCGGTGGGGGGACCTGAAGATCCACTTAGGCCTCAACGACACCGAGGTCTGCAGGTTCTTCTGCCGGGAAGAATGGCAGCGCTGGCGCCTCGGAATTCAACGCTGCGTCTTCCGTCTCCGGGTCTACGTCCGCTCCAAGGACACCGCGGCGCTTCGCCTCCTTCAGGAAGGTGATACGAGTCAAGTCAGTCCGGCTTCTCGCTTTGTCCAGGATCGCCATGTCCTTATCAGACCGCGACAACAAGCTGAACTCGTCGTAGACATTGAGGCCAAAGCCTGGCGGGAGGGTGTCGCCAGTCCACTCCGCAGCCATTTTGACGGCTTCCTTCATCGTCCCTTCGAGTGATCGGACCCAGGAGTGGATGTCAGAGTGGACACGAGACTCGTCAATAGCTCGGCCGGTCGCAGTGATGTCTCCAGACTGCTCCCGTAGCGGCTGATCCCCGAGTGACTCCATCTCATCGCGGAGTTGCCTGAGGTCATTGGCGCCGGCCTCGATGGCCTTGCCGCCATGCTCGGCCCACTCAATCCGTGCGTTGGTGTCGGCATTCCGGACGGCCGCGGAGCTACCCACGACGAGGCCTCCAGCAGTAGAGTCCTCCGAGAACCCGAAGAGACCAAGGATGGGGACGCGAGCGAAACGAAGGATGTTCCTCTGATCAGCGTTCGACTGCCAGTGAGCGATGTTCACCCACGCGAGGTCTTCGAATGGCGGCTCGGCCGTTAAGTTCCCGGTACGCTTCACGTAGTAGGTCGCCATCGGCACCCGGCCAAAGCTGTGCTCGCCTTCCCTCACCAGCTTCCACGCGTCCTCGACACCCTCCGACTTGATCCGTTTATGGATCGACCAACTGTCCGTCCTGTAGGTGCGGATGTACTCGTTGACCTCCTCGACATAGTCCGCGCCTGGCCTGCGTTCCTTCCTGAACTCTCGGATCCGAATCTCCTGCGGCCTGCCGGAGTCCGGCCACCACCCGATCAGTTGCGTCGGCAAAACATGGATGAACTTCGCTCGAGACCCAGACTCTTTCTCTTCCAGCGTGTTCATTTCCCCTGAGACATTGTCGAAGTCGACCAGGATGTGCGTCAGACCGTAGATTACCCCCGCAGCCATGACGTTCCTCATGAACTGAGTCAGGTCTTGGCCTGTGCCATCTACATCGTCAACGAGTGCCTTGACCCTCTCAGGCAAAGCCTCCTTATCCATAATGTCGACCGGCTGAGAGAACGGCTTGCCGACTATCCTGTGGACGGTGTTGCGATACCCGTTGTAGAGATAGGCCATGTCCCGCTTCAGGTTGTAGAGCGCAATATCCTCCTTCTTGCCGCGCGGAAGATACGTCTCCCCGGCGTCGCGCATCGGCTGCGTTCCACCAAGAAGTGCGTGAAGCTTTGGCCAGCCGTCGGCCATAACCGTGTACGCGATCGAGGGGACGTCAATGGAGTCCTTCTTTTCCTCGTCCAGATAGGAGAAATATGAAGTTTCAGGCATTGTCTACCCTTACTCGGCCGGCAAGCTGCAGTATCTGCGGGCCGCTCGTCGTGATTGTAACGATTACCTTGTACGTTTCCTTCGCGACGCCGCCAGAGACCAACACCGTGACTGTCTGGCCGGAGATAGAGGTCGATTCCACCACGACGTCCGGCGCTACAGTCACTACGGCCTCGTCAAGCTTGACAGCAGCCGAATCAACTGACGCGATCGTCTCTCCTGTCACCATGCGAGCCGCAAAGTTGAGCGTAATATCAGTCTCTTCTGTAGGCGTCTTGTCCGCGGTTGTGGTCGCGGTGCGAATTTCAGCCACTGGATTTAACCCTTCTTCAACGTCGGATTCCCGTCTTCATACCCAGAGACGTTGGACTCGGCGGTTTGTATTGGCCGTATCTTCACGCCATATCGGATGCAGCCTTCCTTGTAGAGCTTGTTCATAGCTGCGATCATCTCCGGCAAGCAGTCGAGGGAGACGCCGAAGCGAACGGACTTGTTGCCGTCGCACACGCCACCCCCCCCGCTGTCCTTGCCGACGAACAACGCCATCTCCATGAACAGGCCAGGGAAGTCGCAGATCATCGCGGTCTGCATCTTGTTGACCTTGCCAAAGAACCCGCACGTCTCGCGAGCGTTGATGCGACCCCAGGCAGCGAAGATGTCACGCTGCTGCACACGAGTGATGAGCGGATCAGCTTTCGCCATCTCACGCACCAGAGCCTGGTTCAACAACCCAAGCTTGGTTGGGTCCCCGTGATCAAGATCCACGGTGTTGTTGTCAGTCCTTGGGTGTGCGCCATAGTAGCTCCCGGCCGGATTCGAACTTGTTACGGAATTCACCGCAGCGCTCCCGAGAGACACGACACGGCCTTTCTTTGTTCCTGCCATCAGGCTTCTTTCTACGAGATAGTGATTGTTAGGTTCCCGCCAGAGATCTTCGCGGTGTCGCCATCATTGATGATCGCGTTTACCCCGCCGAATTCAGAGTACAGGATGAAGTCAGTACCGGAGGTGAGCGAGGGTGCCGAGACCGCCTTGCCGAACAACAGCATGTACGGGATGCCGTTGCCGCTGTTCCAATTACCTCCATCAGCCTCTGGAAAGGTGATGTCTCCGTCCGTATCAGTTTGGGTGGCAAGGCTTGCCGTTGCTGCAGTAGCGCCCACTGTGTCCCACGTATCACTTGTGCCTGATCCACCCGAGGCCGAGGACTGGTCGATCGACACAGCAACGTACCCATTGCTCGCTGGCAGCTGGTTGTTATTCCAATCTACGGTCGGGTCTTCAGACCACAGGGCGATAGCCAAGTGGTCGAGAGCCGGCAGGGAACCAGCGTCTCCCTCGTTGTTGATTACCTTCAGAACCTTCTGCGCAAAATTCGTGCTAAATCCTTCAGCCATGTCGCTTCCTTCCTATCGGTTAATAAACCCATAACCCGGTAACACCGGGAATGTCCCAATCGCCAGCACCACCGGGGATGTTCCAATTGCCAGCTGTGCCTGGCATCTCCCAGGTTACTTTAAGTACGACCTCAGGAGCCATGAAGTCCCCAAGAATCGCAGTCACGCCGCCTGTTACGTCTATCGCGACGCTCATCGAAAAGATGTAGCTCTGCGTCGCAGCTATGGCGGCAAGCACCCCGACCTGAGCCGTCAGAGACTTAGTCGCGTTCAATCTCTCCGCGTCAACAGTAGCGTTTATGGCCGCCGCCGCCGTCATGCCAGCGAAGCGCATATACGCAGCGACAACATCCGCCGCTATGGAGATCGCCGCAGAATACACAGCTTCCTTGTTGAACTGCGGAATGGTCGTTGTCGTGTTTACGGATATTGCAGCCGCACGATCTGACTCTTTGTTGATGATTGACGCCACGTCCATGGTCGCGGCGATAGCAAGAGCGCCCAACATCTGCGAGCCACCGTGGTACATGCTGGCCACCGTGACGACCGCCGACGCCGCAGCTGTCGTCAGGTCCCTAAGCACATTGGCCTGCGTGGTGACGGCGCCTGTACCGCTCACCGCTGCAGAGTACACAGCTTCCTTGTTGAACTGGCCTGCGGCTATCGTCGCCAACGCAGAGACCGCGGCAGAGAATGCTGCGGTCTTGTTAAACTGGCCTGCGGCTATCGTGCTGTCGAGAGCTACAACGGCATTCATGGTCTTCTGCCAATTGCTCTCTACGGCGACGTTGGCGTCCACCATCGTCTGCCACTCCATAGACCGGATGAAGTGCATTCCTTGGACTGCAGCCGTGGCGTCGCCAGCTACAGCCGCAAGTCCCAAGGATTTACTCGAGGACTCGACCAGCAGCGGCCCGATAGCAGTCGCCGGGGTTGACGTCAGCGTGGCATGGTCGAGGTAGAAGACGTTAGAAACCGTATTCTCAGCAACGCCGTTCACTCCGAATCTGTAGACGTCCGCAATGTCGGTTGTTGTGGTGTAGGCTATTGCCGGGTCGGTCCAAAGGCCATGGTTCCAGACGCGCATCCCTGTTTCTGCGCTTGCTCCGCGAGTCTGCCACACCTCAATCTCATACGGTGCCTCGAGCGGTGGGATGTTTATAATCCCGTGTGACTCGGTAAGAGGCCCCTCGTCGGTGGAGTACCCGAACTCGATTCTCCAAGTGCTGTTGCCTGCGGCCCATATCAGATCGATGTACCACAGCTCAACCCCGGACACGAAGTTCGAAGCGCTTACAATTCTGTGCTTGTCCGTGTCAGCCAACGAGATCGAGTTCGGGTCCAGCGCGATGTAGAATCGCCAGTCGTCCGTCCTGGCTCGCTTCTCGACGTAGACCTCTCCAGTCGTGACTGCCGCTTGCTCAACCTTAAGGCCTTCGGCGCCAATGATTCCAGCCACGGCAGCGACAGAGATTAGACCACCGTCGGCGACAGTCCTGTAGTATTCCGAGGGGTCTGTTCGAGATGGGAACAGCTTAGGCCCGCTGACCGTCACATCTACCGAAATCTCTGCGGTGGTTAGGTCTTGGACTCCACCCACCGAGTAGGTCGTCGTTACCGCAGAGACGCCAGAGATCGCCGCAGTCGTCAGGTTCTTCAAGGCGTTGAACTGACCTGCTGCGACTGTGGCATCTACGGTGATCGCTGCAGCGTTCAATGTCCTGATCGCATTAAGCGGCGTCGACAATGCCACCGTTGCGTTGCCAGGGACACTGGCGGTCGTCAGGTTCTTTAAGGCGTTGAACTGACCCGCAGCAACCGCGGCGTTAGCCGTAATCGCAGCGGTTGTCAGGTCCTTAACCTCGCCGGCAGATTCGAACTCGTCCGCGCCGACGTCCCAGCTCGAACGCGTGGTACCGTCGATGTCATCAGTGAAATCGGAGGAAAGGTCGGTCCCTCCACCGATGAGGTCCGTCGCCCCGACGACTAGCCGCAAATCCTCAGAACCGGCGGTCACGCTGACGAAATTGGCCGTCGAGTAGGCGATAGACGTCAGACCGGTATCGCCGCTCGAATCCGAGCTCGCGCAGGTAGTGGTGGTGATAGCGGAGGCCCAGTCATCCCCAGAGCCGCCCTTGACATAGCAATTTCGCGCAACCACGTCGTTGTTGCCGCTAATCTGGGTCCCGTTCGTTCCCGCTATTATTGTACAGTTGTCGAGAGTCCAGTCGCCGTTTGCGAGCGTGTTGAATCCTCTCCGTTTTGAGATAGCCACGCAATTCCGGAACGTCGCCTCGATGTGGGTGTTCCCCGAATTGCGAATGGCCGCTGGTGACGCGCCCGACGTCGTATCCTCCTCATTGAGTAGAATACATTTCTCGACAATGGCTGAGGTCGCAGAGCCTATTGGCGCACAGGCCGCTGAATAGTTGTCGTTGTCGTCCTCTTTACGGAGAGTTAGCCCAATCAGGTGGACATGATTGTCGCCGATTTTCCCGGCGACTGTGCTACTGGTCGTTAGCCGATATGCGTTCTCTAGGTAATCACCGCAGCTCAGATGCGCCGTCTCTGCCTGGATAACGATGTTGCTCGATGCCGAGGTGGTGAACCCCGAGATGTTGAATGCGGTGTCGTCCTCGAAATTTTCGCAGGTAACTACGTGGTTGTCGCCTGCTGACGAGAGGTTGGTCGCCTCGTTGACTTCGTAGGCCGAGATACTCGGATAGTCGCCGTCCGATGCGGCAATCGTGAATGTAAATTCAGCCATTTCGCATCTCACGCGCAATATACGCCGGGCGGTCGGCTGGGTCTTCCACCTCTACCAGCAGTGCCTTATCGAAAAAATTCCCCTCGTCTGTAATTCGGTACCGCGAGCTGGCCTCGTTTATGCCGTTGACGTCTAACCCCCTGGCTACCTCCATAGGGATGTCGGGACGCTGGACCAGGCGACAACGTTTGAAGCTCCCGGTCCCCCAGACCTGGCCGTCCGGGCGAACGCAAACGATGTCCCCGTTGAACCACCCCGCGCGGTCTTCCAACTCTTCAGCCCTGTTCACTACTAAGAATTCAGCCAATGATCCAACTCGTTCCTCCGCCTGTGACGAACGTTGTCGTTACGCCATTGACGTTGACCTCGTCGACCGAACCGTTGCCTGTGTCGACCGTAAATTGTTCCGGCGCTACAATGGCTCGATCGGCCCAACTCTTGTAGGCGTCGATGTCGAGCGTGTTGCCGGCCTGCTTGATTGAGATGCACTGGTGGGTGTTGGTGGTCGAGATGTAGGTGGTAGTCCCCTCCTTGAGGAATTTTCCGCCGGCCAAGAACAGGCGTTCTATCGTGCCACCCGCTGTGGCCTTCCGGACAAAGGCTGCCTTGCCGTCTACGGTGTACGTCTCACCATCATGAGTCACCGACCACTGTCCGGCTGACTCGTGGTGTCCTACGATATAGACCTCCTCTTCGTTCGACTGATACCCTACGCGGACTGCCGTCTTGGTCGCGTCGTCGTGCATTAATGAGGTAGCCGGCTTCCACGCAGCGTAGCCTCCAGTGGTCGTGGGTCCAGCGAAGATCACAAACCGGAGCATCTCATTCGCCAGAGTTGTTTTAACGACTCGGTTACAGGTGAAGTCCCTCGAATCGTCTCCAACCCATTTGGCCGTCAACTCTTGTTTCTGTCCCGAGCCAATCTGATAGGCGTTCAGATCCCAGTCGATCCCTTCGAATGCCGCAGGCGCTGGGCGCAGAACGTTGTAGGCGAATAGGTTTGATCCGCCACAAGGAACCTTCAGCCATGAGCTGTCAGCAATGCCAGCGGTGGGGTACCCGACAATCCCGTTGTAGTACGTCTGTGGGTCAGACGAGTGCATGATGTCGATGTAGAACGTGTACCCGGTGTCTGGCGAGAAGAACAAGAATCGCCGCGCTTCAGAGAGATTCCAGTCGACACTCCGTGTGTCGGCGATCGAGCCTGTGCCGTCCTTGGACCTCGACGTATAGGCGTCGGTCAGATTGATGTCGGAAAACGTCATCTGGTCGGCGCCGGCCCAGAGGTCATGTCCTACGCTACCGAGCAAATCGAAGTCTTCGCGGTCGTGTTGGAAGTTTTTTGGCCCCAGATTCTCGTTGCCTGAGGTGCTGTCATTGTTGGGGTTGTACTGGTCGATAGGCCTTTGAGACGCATGTATGCCGTTCTTGTGGCCACGCATCCCTTGTTGACCCATGCCACCCTCATAGCCAGAGGCGTCTGGTCCCTCTGGCGATGCAGACCGACCTATACCGACACAACCCTTCGAATCCATACGCCGGCCCCAAGGATGAACCGTTGGCTGCTTGCCGGGGATCTCTGGCCTCATGTAGGAGTCTTCCGATGCGCCGAAAATCACGAACGGCCCGGCGCAGTGAGCGTGTGCCGGGTTTAGGACTGTGTCCGGCGGAAAGTCTGCGTCACCAGCATCCTTGTCTGTCTGGTCTACGGCTTTGTCGTGCGTGGGGTTTGACTGGTCGTTGTTCCACTGGCCTCGCGTCTTCATTCCATTTTCGTCGACGTACCACGTAAACCCAGACGCCTCGGCGATCGACCGTTTATGCTTACCATACGTCCCAGCCTTGACTCCCATCTGGTAGCCCGTCGTACCACCCCATCCAGAGCGTGAGATCAGGATGTCGAGGTCATCCGCGTGGAAGTATCTCGGCCATGGCTTGGTTTGGAGGTCCGGTCGCGTAGCCACGACCGACGTATCGTAATTGATAAACTCAAGGACACCCGACATCGAGTATGACCAGCCGACGACCAGCTTGAGTTGACGGCCGTTCCAGACCCCATTCGTTCCGCTTTGAAACTTCGCGTCGGTGCTCGCCACGAGGTTGTCCGCCAGCCATTGAGCAGCCTGCGCCACTGGCTCACCGTCCGTCTGTCCACCCCAGTATTTCGCGAGCATGCGAAAGCAGCCAGAACCACCAGCGAGTTGGTACCAGTTCGTCGCTATATCCCCGTGAGTCGGCACCTCGCGACGCGACCAACCTGACTGTGCTTGGCAGTACGCTTGATAGACCGGGTACATGTACATCGCGCGGGACGCACCAATACCGTCGTGACCCCAGATTCGTTGGAGCAACGGGTACGCCCAAGCAGTCCCGCCATTCATCATGTTCGTCGAGTACCCGGTGCCTTCGTACCCCGCACCATCGGACCGTTGGCCATAGGTGTAGTGAATCCGCTGGAACTCCTCGAGCGCTCGCTGAATCCACCCATCAGACCCCGTCAGGTCCGAGACGAGTATCTCGTTGTCTGTCCCCGACCCTGACGGAGCTCCGTGTTCAGCGTCAATCCACTTGTAGTCTATGTCCGCGTCATCCGTGACGTTCTTGAGGAACGCCGCGGCGAACAACATCCCAACGATCGATGACACGCAATGGTTCGCGTGGTACGACCTCACCCAAGAACTGAGTTTCGCGCCAGAACTTATCCCCCCAGTCTCGCCCTCGAACCAGACGGTTCCGTTATCGAGAGCGCTTACTGTCCGGATGAGCTCACGTACGACGCGGTTCTTCAAATCCTTTACAGACTTTCGCCCCCCGTCTCCAGCGTGGTCATCCGTGACAAGCCAGGCTTCGATCGCATTCAAAGCTACGGTGTACTGCAAACAGCGCCTGCCGCTATTACGGTCAATCGACCCACCTTGTCCGCTGTTACCCTCCCAGTCCAATTCGCCGGCCATTACGTCCAAGGTTATGTAGATCTCTGTCCCAAGCGTGTCCTTAAAAGTTCCGTCGTCTTCGAGGCCAAACATCAAGGCCCACATCGTCAGGCCTTCCTCGTGTGCACTGCTGCTGGCGTACTCCGTCCTAACGGAATGAAAGTCGGCCTTGAGCTCCGCGAGAAATCCTGACGGCGACCCGTCGATCTCGTCCTTCCACGTCGTCAGGTCCGACTCGTCCCACATCATCCATGGCCCGAGGACGTCAGTGTAGTCAGGCGGCGTTGTCTGCACCGGCCACTTCGACGTTGGATACCCTTCAAGCCACGGCGGGTCTGGAGCTGTCAACGGACTCGGGGCAGCACCGACAATTCTGTCGTACGTCGCCGCCATGGTCGCGTCTACGCCTACAGCGGTTGTCTGCAGATCTTTCTCTACGCCACCGCCACCGCTGTCGGGAGTCGGGACGGTTATGCCTTCGTTGTGGCATCTAAACAATCCAGGACCGTCCCTGGTGGCATGGGATTGAGCCGTCACTGCCGTCGCGACGGCGAAACTCATAGACTTTGTTGCGTTGCACTGGGATGAATCGACACGACCATCGATGGATATCGTCGCCAGTCCCAGCAATTTGTCGCCAGTCCCAACGTTGTCAAAGACCAGCGCCGAAGTGTCAGTGATGGTGAGGTCATCGAAGTAGACATCTCGGTTGCCAACCCAGAGGATTGATCCGGTGGTGCGGATCCCCATCTGTATCGAATTCGGTGCGTTGTTCGCGTTGGTCTGGCTATTCGGCGAGGTGTACTTCAACATTCCATCGCACCACAGCTTGATGTATCCAAGCGTCGCGTGCCGATAGACCTCCATCTCGATCCTGGTTTCTCCGTCAGTACGCGGAAGCTCAATGTTCCCGCTACTGAGCGTCACCGTCCCATCGATGAGGACCAAACGGACCTCATGGACAAGATCTTCGCTGGCAATCCCGCTGGTATAAAGACGTAGCACAAATCGCTCACCCTGGTCGCGAGCTAAAATCGTGTATGAGCTATCCCCGTGGTCGACGATCTGCTCAATGCTCCGAAGGTTGACGCGAAATGCAACGTGCGTGATGTCGCTCGCCGGAGGGGTGAAGTCCAAAACGACACGCCGCGACCCTGACGCTCCTGGGCTCATCTCCAGACCATAGGTGCCATCGAGAGCTGACGCCGTAGTCACTCCGACGTGGTCTACATTATTAGGAGAGAATGCGTCATAGCCGGTAAGGTCCCCGGTCTCATTGTCTTCAGACGCTAAGGTCGCCATCAGGTGTAGCCTCCACATCCTTGATTGGCTCTGTGGCGAGTAACGCACCCTTACCGAAATCGGCGAGTCCTTGGGCCAGTAGCGCCGCAATGGTAATGCTTGCGACCCACTGCACCTGGACGTCTGATAGATTCATCTCGGGTTGGCCGACCACGACAGCTACGCCGAGGATCCACATCGAATACTTGCGCCACTGGTCACCCAGCACGGAGGTGGCGATACCCTTCAAAATGCTGTTCATACTGCACCTCCCAGCACGGCCTTCTTGCCGACATTGCCAAGCACCTGGATGCCACCCGTAACGATCGCCAGTATTGAGGCCCAGGTGTATCGGTTCGACTCTCTCTCTTTGCGCGCCATGTCACCCGCGGAGATTATGGCCTTCTGCTTCTGGTCGATGAGTTGTTGCATGGCGTCAAGCTGGACACCAAGTTCCTTTGCCTTCGCCATGGCAATGGTCTTGTCCCCCTCCTGGGTCGAGATCCTGAACTGTGCGCTGGCCAGCTCAGACTTGAGTTCCAGCTTGGCAGCGTTCGCTGCGTCCATCTGTGACAGTAAGTCGCTGAGACGACGTTGGCCCATCGACTCGCAGCCAGAGGCAGAGAAGAAGAGGAAGGCCATGATGATCACGGCGGGGCCTACCCAGAATGCTCGGTTCATAGTCTACGGTTCTCCAGAGTTGTCATGATTCCATTCCCGCACAAGTCGCACTTCTCTTGGCCTTCCTTCCCACGCGTCGCCGCGACGATAACATCCAGTTGCTCGTGTGCCTCTTCCAAGGCTTGCGACGCACGCGGCTCGTCAGGCTCCGCCTTCAGTTCGGCCAACAGCCGCTGGAGGTCTGAGTAGTACCCGTGTTCCTCGGCCGTATGCACCAGCGGGACGTTAGCGACTGCGCGTGGCGTCAGAGCTGCGAGCAGCATCAACCCCGTTCCAAACCAAAGTAGGACTGCACCTGTGATCATGGTTCTCATCGTCTGTTTGCTATGAGCTTTCTGATCTCTTTGAGTTCGTCCCTCATCTCTGCTTGGGTCGTGAGCAGCAACTGGAACTCATTACGAGAGACCGACGAAGGGTGTGGATGTAGCGAGTGCGCCGACATTTTCGCATCGGCCCGTCGAATATGCGCCTCGGACGACTTGGCAATACGCGCACCATGCGCCTGGATCATCAGAGCGGTCTCTTTATGAGCCTCCCGAAGGATCGCCGGGACGACCACCTGAGCATGAATCCCAGCCAAGGCTGACAACCCGCCGAGGATCACGGCTGTGCTCTTCAGACCGATCCAGCCGTTGCCGTTCTTCCCTACGGCCATAGCTATGACGGCCCCGTGGGGTCGGTATCGCGGGAAGACACTTTTGACGGACCCCCTGACTGAGGTTGCGAAAAGTGCCTGGTGCGCGCCGAGATATTACCGCTGGACTGTGCGGTCGTCTACAGGAAAAGCGCTTCCACGCTTTCTCCTTGGCGTCGGATCGCCAGTGGCCACATGGCTAAAGCCAGTCCAATGACGCAGTCGTCGTGTGCTCCCGACGGCGCCCCGGTCTTGGTATTACCGGACGGTGTGATCGAGTATTGGAACCCCTCGAGTTCGTCTACGCACTCAGGCCAGGCGTCCGCCGTGGGGATCTTGATCGCCTGTTCCTCGAAGACCAGCGCAAGGTTGTCGATCAGCCGTGCCTTCGACTGTGCCGAGAACGTGTACGGCTCGACCCGGCACCCGGCAGCGGCCAGCGCCTCGAAGACGGGTTCACCTTTGCCGGTAGTGTCTACCCAGATCCTGGCGTAGTTATAGTGGTCAGTCGCCTTCTTGACCCTGGACACCTGGATGGCCCAGTCAAGGCGGTGGAATCTATCGTAATAGACCACCTCGCGCCGCCTATTCGTGATGACCAAGACGGTGTAGTCCTCGGTCTTGGCCAGGTCGAGACCGGCGTAGTACCGTTCGCCGTCGGACGGCGGTTGGATCCCTTCCAAGGTGGCACACGCCTGGATGTTCCTAAAGACCGCGCCGGCACCCTCGACGAACTTGGCGCCGTACTCCTGTTCGAAGACGCGCTCGGGGAGTCGGGTCCTTTCCCGTTCGATAAACTCGCGATCGAGCATGGGATTGTCCCACGAGGGGGAGTTCCACGACTCATAGTCCTCGTCGTCCCTTGAGCGACCGAGGCGCCAGAGGTTGTAGAACCACCCCTTCCCCTTCGGCGTCGAGATCAGCACGGCCCACCCCTGCTTGTCGATCAGGCGTTGTGTCAGGTGGGATTCCCAGATCGTCGCTTTGATCCGACTCGCTTCGTCCACAATGAGCCAGTCGAGGCCTTCACCGAGGAGGGAAGTGGCGTTGTCGGCTGACTTCCCGCGAATCTCCGAGATCCCGCCGGACATGTTCCGGAGCTTCAGGATCCGGTCGGACTCCCGGTTCATGATGATCCGGTGGTTGAGGTGTTCCATGGAGAGGTGGACGAGTTCCCGGAACACTCGGTCACAGAGGTCATAGGTTGGCGCGACTACCCAGCCAACGGAGCGCTCCTTCGGCTCCATGGCGGCGGCAAGGCCTTCCATGCAGGCGGCGGTGGTCTTACCCCAACGAACGCCGCAGGCGCACACGCGGCGCAGCGCGGTGGAGTCGTGGACCGCGGCCTGGCCGGGATGTGGCGAGTACCCCATGTCGGCGAAGAACCCGGCCTTGTTCAGCTTATGGGTCGCTGCTTGCGTCATGTTCACGCCGCTCCTGGTCGGCCATGAGCCGGGGCCGCACGGCCTTGGTCACGAAGTGACGGACCA
>Ga0310342_100001593_pt1 | contig 14158 bp, 20 predicted proteins | sample S15DNA20500_MG_FD_206155 | JGI IMG/M metagenome (GOLD analysis project Ga0310342, IMG submission 206155) | Marine microbial communities from station ALOHA, North Pacific Subtropical Gyre - S1503-DNA-20-500_MG | ecosystem: Environmental > Aquatic > Marine > Oceanic | place: Pacific Ocean: North... | reverse complement strand
AATCCAGGCGACTCTTCCAGTTGGAAACAGCGGAGTTCGGGTTGAACCGTGGCGTGTACATTGCTATGCGCTGTGCCTGTTGACGTACCCAGCAAAGTTGATTCGATCATTGGTTGCTGCGTAGGCCGTTACAGCTTTAGGGAATGACGCTTTTCCTTCAAGGATCAACCCAGGAGCCACCAAATACAGTCCAGCTTCAGCGGGAACAGTAAAAGTACTGTTGGTCGCCCCAGATCCAGCTATACCCCAACCTAGGTCAAATTCAAAATCTGAGGTGTAAATGTTGCATGCCCAAATCCAAATCTCATCAATATCGTCAGGATCAGTGGAGGCACTATGAAGGTTTGTGTGAAGACCTCCTACAGCTTGAATCATTTTGCCATCGGTGCTTGATGACAGCGCAATTTTTGTTATAGCCATAATCTGTTCCTATACCGTTATGTGGTTGACGTAACCAGTGAGGCTGATAGCCGTACCTGCTGACGCTTTAACTTGTACTTCTAAAGCTGTTGACGCATTTCCTTGAAGGATCAACCCAGGAATGACTAGCGTGTATCCAGTCTTACTTGGGATCGTCAACTGGATTCTGTTGTCATCCAACGTGTCTGGGTTAGCGCCCCACCCAACGTGTAAAACAGCGTCTGACGCAGAAGCGTTAGTCGCATAAATCCAAATCTCGTCATACGAAGTAGCCACCGATGGAGCCGTATGTACCGTGGTCACAGACGTTGTGACCTCATACGCCATTCCCTCAGTACTGCCCGAGAGCAAGCCTTTCGTGAATGTTGCCATTAGCTAAACACCTGCACTTCAATAATCGAGGTTGATGGAGCAGCAGCCACCGCAGCCGTAACGAAAGCAGTAGTGCTCAGTTGCGTAGTGTTCGTAGCGGGAGCCGCAGTAGGTCCAAGAGGCGTACCCGTAAGAGTCGGAGAAGCCAAAGGAGCATAAGTACTACTTGCCGTACTGGTCGTTAAATAATCACCAAGTTCGGTCATCACAAACGCAGTCGTCGCCAACTGCGTAGTACTCGTATCCGCTGCCGCAGTAGGCGCAGCAGGAACCCCCGTAAACGTCGGTGACGCCAACGGTGCCGTACCAGACGGCAGCGACGAATACCCCAAAGAGGTCCACGCCGTAGCCCCGTCACCAATCTTATAAAAATCGGTGTCGGTTTCGATACAAAACTCTCCCGAAGCGGGAGTCGGATCGTTCGATGTCCAGTTCGCAGCGGTATCCCTCCGCAGTTGAATAATTATTGCCATTACTGTGCTCCTGAGTTCCCGCCATCGACTGGCCCAGCGATGGTGTATACCGAGTTACTTAAACCGCCATCAATGTTGGCAAGAGAAGGCCCTACAGGCCCAACTATGCCCCCATACGGCAAACTGACGTACGCTGTCGTACCGTCACCTATTTTGAACTTGTCCGTGTCAAGCTCCAAAGCGAACTCGCCCTGAGCCAGCGTCGGATCTGCGGCAGTCCACGCTGAGGCTGTGCCTCGTCTGAACTGAATCTGCAACGGCATTTATGGCCCTCCTGCATCAACAGGGGAAACTCCCCCATAAGTGCTGGCAGGCGCACCGCCGTCCAGCAAACCATTTCCTAAACCATCAGGCCCAATCGGGCCGTCAGGCCCATTTGGCCCATTCGGACCTGTCGGACCTGTCGGACCTGGGGGTCCACCTGGGTCCCCTGTCGGACCTGTAGGTCCTGTCGGGCCTGTTCCGCCTGTTGGTCCTGTTCCACCTGTTGGACCATCGGGTCCGTCAGGTCCATCGGGACCTGTCGAGCCACCTGGACCTGTCGGGCCATCGGGGCCGAAAGGCCCATCGGGACCGTCGGGTCCCGTTGGCCCCGTCGAACCTTGCGGACCGATCAGGGAAATACCCACAGGCCAAGATCCACCAGCTTTCGGTCCAAAGAAATAGTTGTTGGATACGTTCAAGTAGAAGTCCCCGTCAACACCCAGACCGCTTGCTGGAGTACCCACCCCGTTCAGAATCGTGTATCCAGTAGGGCCAGAAGGTCCTGTTGGTCCAGTGGGGCCAGAGGCTCCAGCGGGCCCAGGGCCACCAGCACTACCTGGGGCTGAAATGGTTTGCCAGTATGTGCTACCAGATGCGGGGGTTTGGTTAGAGTGTGCTGTTCTTGCGACGTAGGAACCGTCGCCGTATTCAACAACGTCCCCAACAGAGTACGAGGTGCCAGAGGACCACGCTCCCTGGTAACGGAAACCGTCAGCATAGGAAATGAGGTTTTGGCCTCTGCCTACATCGTTGACGTACGTCGTTCCTGTAGGCATTATTCAAGCGCCCCTAACCGATTGTCGATGTCTTGCACTGCTTTGACAAGCATCGCGATCATCGACTTTTCTCGGTACACAATCGGGTCACCGAACTGGTCATACATAGCGGCGTCAGGTGCAGCTTCATGCACCTCTTCGGCAATAAATCCTGGCTCTGGAGTCTGTGTCTCGTAATCCAAACCAGAGTTTGTTGCTACTTCTTCGTTCCAACGGAATGTGCGTGGCTTCAAAGCTCGCAGCTTTGTCCATGTATCCCCAGTGTCGAGATCTTCTACATCTTCTTTGAAACGTATCGAGGAAGATGTGATTCCCAGTTGTTGAGAAGTAACTGAATCTACGGTACCTGTAGCGATGACTGCGTTTGTGCCAGCCAACGTCGGGAAGCCAGCATAAGAGGAAACTCCAGCCGTAGGAGTAATAACCGTTCGCATATCGAAGTAGTTTCCTGAACGCATAAACCTGACGAGATGCACATTGTCTTTAGCTATTGCAAGACCAGCGTTACCAAGTCCGTCCAGATCGTCTTTCCACTCGATGTAATCATCGCCCACATAGTAGTCATTACCCAAGTAGATGCGTGCGTAGTCGTAACGGGTTTGGACTCGAAGCTCGCCCCCAATATCGACGTTCGCTCGAACATTCAACCATTGACAGTTGATGCGGGTACCTTTACCAAGTCCATAATCGGTAGAAGTTCCTGGGTCGCTTTCGTTGTAGCTCGTGTACCCAATAATGTCTCCACGGATAGCCATTGAGCCGTCAATGACTAGACGGTATTTGGCCTCTGGGCGACCTTCGGACGCCCCCACATAACCTTCGCCTGCACGTTTCGAGTAGACCGAATACTTGTGCTTCTCCGACAGATAGGTCCCTGCATCTGCCCCACCAACAATGTCAGAGCCGTAAGAAAGCTGATGGGTATTGTCCCCAGGTCCAGCACTTGTAAAGTTTGCTCGGTAATCGTTGTCGAATAGGAAGTTTCCAGCGATCTCACCTGTAATGCCTGTTCCTGTGGCGAGTCCAATGACATCATCCATTGTGTCGTCCAAATAGACGGCATCGGAAGTTCCCAAGCTGACCGAACCCGTAGAAGTCAAACTCGCAGTAGAGGTGTACCCCCCAGTAGTCACAACCCCAGTAACCGTTAAGGTTCCGTCAACGGAACCACCAGTACTTTGGAGCACACCAGGGTACGTCGCTGTCTGACCAGGGACACCTTCAACCCAGTTCTTGACGTAATCCCAGTTGGCGTTAGTATCGCTAGCGATAATAGCGTCGCCCGCGACTGCCGCATTTGGTGTCGTAAAAGATGCCATTAACGCAATCTCCTGTGTATATAAGTGAATGCCATAGCGTTTACTTCCCAAGCCTCATCGGCAGTTTCTGGGCCTTCGATCTTTAATTGTATAGCTTTAGCTGTCCCAAGTGTAGGTAGACGCTCGATGTTCGTAACATCGGTATTGGGCTCGCTACTCCATATAGAAGTAAAGTCCTCAGCGTCCACACCCCAAACACCTGTGCCACCTGTGGGACCAGCGGAAGCAGCCCATGTCGCTCCACCCGAAACACTTGCTTGCACACCGAACGGCATCAATTTTTTGAACTGGGCAGTATCGTAATCCGTATACAGTTTGGCTGACAATGCGACTGTAGAATCCGCACTGACCACAATCCGAGGTTTACCCCAGCGTTTCTTAACGATGGGGTTTTTCCCCACCAACCAACTTGTCGTGTATGAAGAATCTATGTGTGAGGTTGTTGCCCCATAAAAATCGCTTTCCCGATCTTGCTCGAAGCTGATTACACGACCGACGTTGCCATAGCAGGCACCCAGAAGATCTTGTTCTCCGTTTGGTGGCGCAAACGTCAACATGGCGTTAGCGTCGATATTAGTCATCGTCCATGCTCCACCATTAGCTAAAGTCGGATCGAATATGAGAACCCGACGATGCGTAACTGGTCCTCCAGTGTCATGCCAGTCAACTGAAACGTATAGACGGTTCTTGAACCATGCAAGCTGGGGAGGGTTATTGAACTGGAGTCTTCCATCGTCAATCGCTGGTTGGAGTCTCTCGAAGATCCAAACAAACTGTTCCCCATTATACATCCAGACACCTTGACGGTCATACCAGAAGAAAACTCCGTAAGGAGTAGAAACTGGTGACGACATGGAAACAGAACCTACGTCTTGACTTAGGGGGACAAGCTGGAAAGTTGCGCTGTCGTGCCCGTAGAGTGCGTGAACGCTATTCGTTTTGAATATCAGCAGACGGTCAGCGAATGGGACAAGGCCAGACAGTTCGTCGCCTCGCTCTCCGACGTTCACATCAACGTAATCGTAGTCGAACCATGTTTCTGGGTCGTCTATCTTCGACCAGCGCACACGATTCTTGTACGCTGTGCCACCCTCGGTAGAGGAAGCAGTCCACGCAAAGTTGTTCCAATGACAGGTGTATTTGGCTATTGGGTAATTTCCTGCTGAACCATTTATGTTTGACGCAAGGTTCGAGGCTGTAGTGCCGTTATAAACAAACGATGAACTTGTGCCTGAAACCCCATAAAACTTTGAATTTGTAGTCTGCCCATACATGCGCTCACCGTTAGTAACAGAAACTCCAGCAAGTGTAGTAAAATCAGCAGTAGCAGACTCGGCAACAGTTGTACCGTAAGAGCAAATAACTCGGGCAGTACCCCCATCAGGGGTGAACTCACCTAAACCAGTTACATTTGAACCTAATGCTGTTGGGTTGCGTTTGTTGACTCCGAGGCGCATCTTGATGCCGCCACGGGGGTCAACATCCACGTTTAGCATTGCGGGACTTTCGGAAGCAGCTAAGTTGAACTGGTCCGAACGTAAATTTAGACCACCATTAAAATTTTCCAGCATCGTAAGTTTGTAACGCTGGGGATGGGTGCGAGAACCTTGGGATTCGGCTTTTGACATTCTCTACTCCCAACTATATCTAAGTCGGTCAGGCATAATACTCTGGCTACGCCAGCGGGAAGCAGAGATAGTATTCAGTACCAACGGTTGAGGGGCAGGCGAATCCAAATAGCGGGCTCTGAGATTGTCTAGTTCTCTGATAAAGATTGAGTAATACTCTGCCGACATCCCTGGATCTTCCTGCTGCTCGTAGGCACGGTTGATCCCGTATGTGGCTATAACCATATGGAATGGCTCTGGAAAATCGCTAGGAGATGTTCCATCTACAGATCCTGCGCCAAATGCTGCAGGATTTTTGTAGCCTCGAACATAAATAGTTTTAGCGCCAGAGGGAGTGGAGTATAGTCTTACGGTTTCCCCCCAGTAAGACCAATACCAAGGATCGCCATTAGCAACAGAATCCAAAGGGTAAACGGTGTCGCCAGCATCTCGTCCGATCATTGTGAGAACATGATCGTCTGTCCGTAGTGCGTGAATCTCGCGTAATCCTAAGGGTACGCTAGCGCCGACCGTAGCTAGCGAATAATCGGAAGTGCTTGCGACTGTTGCAAACGTTGTGCTTGCCTCATACCAGGGCCAACGTTTCTCGCTGTAAACAACTTGATCGTAACCCTCCCCAAGGAAACGGTTCAATACATCGTCTGTGATATCGCTGCTATCAATTTCGACAACGCTTCTGATATAAGAGCGCATTTCCTGTATTTCCACACCTACTCCTTATGAAACGCGCAGAAATTCTCGCCTTCGCCAGGACGAGCTTTACAAGGGTCCCCAGCTTTTGTGGTAGCTAAACAAGCCTGATTGGGGATAACTTCGCCAGCGTAAGCTGGCACTTCGGAAACTTTTCTGCCACCCACATATTCGACGGTCAGCCCTTCGGCTTCGTCTGAGGGTCGCCCGTAAACCCGAGCATTCTTGCTGTATCCAACTTGGAGATTACGTCCCATAGATTCCTTAGACTCTTAGGGGGATGAGAGCGCAATGCTCTCATCCCCCACCAGCCGCTATTAAGCTGTTACACCTTCCAGATACCCTGAACGGGCTCTGTTGCTGCAAGTTAGCTGTCCGTAGCAAAGGATCTGTGAGAACACAGCATCCTGGTTTGTTGGGCGAACAAACGGGGTTGGTTTGAACCAAACATCCGAGTGACGCACAAGCTGAATGTATTTGGTGTTCAACATATAGATCACACCGTCGGCGTTAGATCCGTCAAATGTCCACGGAGCGCCTTTATACATAAGGTTTTGGAAACCTGCATCAGCCATGTCAGTATCCGTGTAACGGATATTGCTGGTGAGCAGAGCTTCATAGTTTTCGTAATCATCTGCTTTAGAGATGATTATGGTGGGTTGGTCATTGCCAACTGACACGGCGTTGTAACGAGTAGCTAGTTTCGCCAAGGTCAAAGACCCTGTAGTCGTTGTAGCTGTCGATACCCAGAAATCGTTACCCGAATCAGTGGGATCAATACCGCCAAGGGTATTTAAGGAACTGACGTTATCGTTTACAATTAAAGCGATTCCGTTCCAGTCCTTTCCACCGTTACCAGAGCCATCAGCGTGGAACATGGTGTTCATGTTCTCGATAATGGATTCCTGCGTTTGGAAGATCTTGCCTTCGAGAAGGTCAATGATCTGTGCTTCGCCGTTGTTTTTGGCTTCTTCTAAACCGTTGATCGTAACAGTAGCTGCATACTGTCCCCAGTTGTACTCAGCAGCAGAAATGCCTGTCTGAGCAGTCGTGGCGATAGCATCAGTACCTGAATACGATGCGGCGGTGTCGTTCGCCCCATAGATAATAGGAACAACGATCTTTGCGCCACCGCTCACAGTTCTCATGGTTTGACCATTGGTCAACGCATAGAACAGCGGACGAGCCGAAAAGATGTTGTCTACTAGCTTAGGAACGTAATTGTTGAGAGTCGTTGAAAGAATCTCATCAAAATTGCTGTTACCAGCCATCTTAAATTACTCCTAAAAGGTTAAGTGCTTAGTTGTTGTTTTGCCCGCTCAAACGCTTCTCGGATGCTCGATGGTGCTGCTTCACCTTTCGACTGTTGGGTTCCCGCTTGGGTTGACCCTCCAGGTGTGATAACAGACGCACTTCGCTTTTTAGAAATGATGTCTTGCTCCTGCTGGAGTTTATCCGCAGTAGCTTTAACATCACCGAACTGCCAATGGGTATAGGCGGCTTCTAGGTTTGCAATGCCATGCTTCACAGCGTGACCTAACAATTCCTTAGCATCGAACTCGCCGTAACTTTCTTGGAGTTTCGTAACCTCACGTTCAACAGACTGCTGACGTTGGTTTGCTTCCTGCTTGTCAATCTTCTTTTCAAGCTCACGCAGTTTTTGTTCAGTTGGATCAAGTTCTTCCCAGTCCTCTTGTTGATTCGGACTGGAAATATCAACCCCAAATGATCGCTGTAGGGCTTGCAAAGTTCCTTCTGGATCTGACTCCAAAGCGGAAACGATTGACTCAGCTTGACGCAAACGATCTCGTTCAGCCGATAATTCTTGCGTTTTGCGGGTGTAATCCGCTTGACGCTGGTATCCATCTCGAAGTTCGTCTAGGGTAACCTGCGATTCTGCCCCGTCCACCTTAACGGTGTACGATTCGCCAGGTTCCTGTGGAACCTCATCTGAAGCCTCTAGAGTGTCCTCATATTGGGATTCTAGTTCAGCTTCTATTTCGTCGGGCACTAGCCCCTCCTAGGAGTCAATAAAGTTACTCCTACTAAGAGTAGCATACTGTCCCACTTAGAGGGACGGAAGCTCCATTCCCATCTGATTTTGGAGTTGGAGAAGTAGTTCAGGCGGAATCCCCCCAGTGGGGGCAAATGCCCCTTCCGCTCCCATCCCCAGGTCTGGGGAAACAGGCGGTACTGGAGGCATCCCGCCTGGGGCAGGACCTTCGGAAGGAATTTGACCTTCTTCCGCGGCAACTTCTGGCCCAGGTTGCTGAACAAGGAATTTTTCGGGATCTTTGATACCGAAACCTTGTTCAAGCACATGAATCGCTAATGCTTGCGGATCTATGACCTCTCCTACGAGAGGACCTATTGCATTCATAAGCGAAACAGCTTGTTGTTTGCGGATTGTGTCGTTCATCGGCTGCGTTGAGCCCGCTTGAACGGAAAAGTCGTATTCTCCTGCAATGTTCTCTCGGTCGAACTCAAAGAAGATATCTTCCCCACCCCGAGCAGTGGTTCTAGCTACAAGTTCCCCCGTCATAAATTGTTGCATCAGCATGATTACATGGCGAGCAACTTCGGAGATAGATATTTCGATAATGGCAAGTTTGTCTGCGGAGCGAGCGTTCTGGGCATCAGCAACGATTGATGCTTCGGTTGCTGTACGCCGTATCTCTGGCATCGCTCCACGAGCGTATTCGGAGATCCCTGAAACCGTGTTTATGTCATCTTCTATTATTTGGGAATAGTTGTAGATCTCTGGGCTTATGGGGATTTGAGGCATCGGTACAACAACGTCTTGGAGGGGTTTGTTCTCGTCCACCACAGGGACGAGGCGACCATCATCATCAGATTCCAATGCTTCGCGACCTTCAGGACCGAATGAACGCTCATGGTAGAGGTATTTGCGTGCATAACGCTTTCTATCGTTCATCAACTGGCTTCGAGTTTTATCGAGTTCCAGTTGAAGAGATTCGATGGACTCTAAATCTCCAATCGGATAGAAGTGGTCTGGGACATCGTAATTTCTTAACATCACGAAAGGCTGTCCGTATGCGTAAGGCATGGGGACAGGATCTACTAAAAACTCTTCCGCACCGTCGGCGTAAATACCGACGGTGTTTTCCAACATATCGTAGAACTCCCAGATTACGGCTTGCTCGCCTACGAATTCGGCCTTTCCTTCATGGTATTCTGGGGTTTCCATGTCCATCACGGTACTGGAAAGGCGTTTACGGACGGAGGGCTTGTATCGTTTATCTTTTTGTGCTTCTTCGAGTGGACGCACGATTCTTTGGGCGATCCATTGGGCGTCACCCATGCAGGTGGCTGTAGGGTCAACGTATATGTCGAAAGGGGAGATCCTTTCAACGAATGGTTGATCTTCGACAATAATCATTGCCGTACCTGCGATATTGGCAATAATGTCTTGGTCGGTAGGTAAGTCCGCAGCCATTTCTGGGTTCTGAATAGCGAAATTATCGGCTTCCAGCATGGCTGAGCCGATCATTTCTTCTCTTTGTTCGTCTGAAATACCTTGTTCTTGCTCAACGAATTTCCAGCCAACCTTCAACCAGCCGTGGCCGACGATAAGGAAGTCTTTAACTGCGGAACGGAAAGGGGTGCGAAAGTCATGGTGTCGCCACATGTAGTTGGCGACACCTTCCACTACTGCTGCTCTTGCCTTATCTTCTGGATCAGTGGCTTGGACAACGATTTTAGGATAATTGACTGCCACAGATGGGGCGATTACGTTGACAGTTGAGAACGCTAAGTTTACAGCGATTAGATCTCGTTTGGCTGTGGTGGTGCTAGGCCAGTGCTTGCCCCTGTAAAGATCAATAAGTCTGCGCCAAGTTCTCTCATACTGTTCTTGCTCACGCCATGAATGACATTTTTCTGTCTTATCAATATAGTCGGAAAGAATCTCTTGACGCGATTTCTTGGGCATTAGAACTGGGCTTTCTCAGGGAGCTTCTCGATGTTTCGTCCTGAAGCTGTAGCCTCAGCGTACACCTTGGCTTCCCGTTCACGCCTAGTAAGCCCCTGTTCATCAGGGGCCAACGTGGCTTGGTAGCCTCGGCCTGTCGATACTGTGATTGACTTTAGGCGCAAACGACGTTCGTAGAGTTCCCTAAGCTGCGATAAAGGAACGTCCCGCCGTACGAGAACATAATCAGCGAACTCAGCGAACGTGGCCCCGTCTGGAAGGACGGCCACGGCTTAACCAGCGTTATGGCCGCGAAAATCGGGCTGCTTACCAGCAGGCTCAACCTTCCCAGTTGTGCCATGTTGGTTCTTGGGGGTATCACGCGGACCTGTTTGACCGTAACCACCAGTTTGGTTCGCATATTTACCTGCGGCCATACGTTCTTTGGGTGATTGAGGTCCGCCAGGAGTCCAGATCGGGTTAGCAGATACGCTGCTACCCCGCTCCATCTTAGCGTTTTTCCCTTTCGCCCCATCAATGGTTTCAGTACCATTGGTGTGGGAAACAAATTTAGCCATTACAGCCCTTCCTGTGGAACATGCTCCTATTAGGTAGGTTAGTGTGTCCCACGAACAGAATTCAAGCCTATTCTGAGAGGATCATCAGGAGTTGGGCCTGTAATTAGCTTAGCAAACCAGTCGATTGTCCAATAATCGTTGATTTCTGGCGCATATTCAGGTTCGTAAGCATATTTTCGCATCTGATTAGCTAACGCCAACGCCATTACACGGTCATCGTAAGGTGATCCCGACATCGACCCCCTATCGTTACGAACAAACGTTCGTAACTCAGCCAATGTGTTCTTATCTCGGAGTATTAGCTCTTCATTCCTCAAAGCGGAACTCAAATCGTCAATCATCAGAGGTTTCGACGTTCGAGTAGTTTTCCAGCCATACTCTTGGGTGATACGGTTATTGATGTTGTTGAGTTGGCGTTTACGAAACAAATTCGGGTAACCCAAATGGCGTAACTCTGTAATGGTCGTCAAACCATGATTGTTTGACTCCACACAGCACAGAGCACTCCGATACCACAAACCCAACGCCATCACTTCTTCAGCTAAGAGATCTGGGGCAATGTGACCATGCCAAATAGCGGCCTGCTCACCAGTCCCCACATCCAAGACTTGAATTACGGAATAATCGCCATGACCCAACCCCTCAGCAGTATCAACACCCATCACATAGGCCGACATATCTTCAGGCCGTTTCCACACTTCGACACTCATCGGTCAGCCCTAAACTCCACAGATCTACCCTGCAACTGCATGTAACCTGTTTCGCCCCTAATCACATTTCGTTCCATAGCTTGAAGAATATCAAGATCAAACACAGGGTTACCTGACTTGACGAACGCCTCTTCAGGCGTCGTCGGGTATTCCTGTGCAAGCTGCCACGGCAGCATCGACTCAACCTTCTCCTGATACCAGGAATCCCCACGGTCCTCTGTAGCTGACCACGGATAGAACATGGATTCAAACTTGTTAGAGCCCGTAGTCGAACCCACCCACAAGTGATGAAAAAAGTTTCCCGAACCATTCGCCGTACTCAAACCAATGATACGGCCCCCAACGTCAGCCACAGGTTCAATAGAAGCCCACGCCTCCTCAGGATTCGGCAAGAACGCCCACTCGTCAACCACGATAAGTGTGGCCGACTCGCCACGGGCAGGATCTGAAGCTGAAGGCATCGACGTAATCTGAGATCCATTATCGAAACCCATCTTCTGCTGATGCTCCACCAAAGACTTAGGTCCACGCTCCATCAGCCACTTAGGCAAATGATTGAAACCATACTTACTTTTCTTCAGCAACAACACAGACTCTCTCTCCGTTCGAGAAAGATCAATAATGTTCTGGTCGGCGTGAAAAAACGCCAACCAGAACTGATGGGCAGCAACCAAAGTCGTCCACCCAATCTGACGGGCCTTCAAAGTTAGCGAATACCTATTTCTTTCCCAGTGCGTGACAGCTTCCGCTTGAGCTTGACGTAAAGAAAAAAGAATACGACCGTGAGCAGGGTGAGCAATGTGCCAATAGTTCTGTAAAAAATATTTCTCATCGCGAACACATTTCCTCCATTCAGCTTCCTGACGAAGCTCTGCTATCCTAGACATTATGCTCACCAATCATTACTGGTACATCCCAGAGGCTTTAACCCTACAGCAATGCGACGACCTTGACCAGGCTGCGAAGCAGAATGAACAAGTCGAAGGGTTCCACTTCGGGCACGAAGAAGGACACCGAAAATCGCAGATCTCATGGATCTATGAAACCTTCTGTACCGAGATGCTGGGCGCTTGGATACGGCAAGCCAACAAAGAAGCAGGCTGGCACTTTGATTTAGAGTTACCAGAAGCCGTTCAATACACCAGGTACTCCGTTGGCGACCATTACAACTGGCATATCGACGGAAACCAAGACCAGCACGCTGCCCGCAAACTCGTTGTCCAGGTAGCACCACCGATTCCTTTGAACGTGACACCATTCCCCAAATTTCAGGGAACTGTCCGAAAACTTTCAGCAACAGTCAACCTTTCAGATCCCAAAGATTACACGGGAGGGGAACTTCAACTCCGATTCTACGACCAGCTTCACATATTCAACGACGCCCCCAGAGGATCTATTGTTGTATTCCCCAGCTTCATGGAACATCGCATAACCCCTATCGAATCAGGTAAACGTCACGCAGCAGTCATGTGGTACAACGGATATCCACTTCGCTAACAATCCAAATCTTTCCGCAACTGCTCCCACACAGACCACTGCGCCTCAGTCCATGTATGATCCATAGCGCTATACAACTGCGAACACTGCGACCCCCAACCATCAACAGGGGAATCAACCACAGGCTCATTCACCCCAAACGGCCACCACATAAGCAGCGCACCAATCGCTGCCGCTAACGCTACACCAGCCGCAGTAATAGCCTTAACAATCTTTTTAATAGCCTCAGACCAGATATCTGCTTTCTCGGCCACATCCTCAATGGACATAAATCCCCCTATCGCAAACGAGCCTTACCACCAGCCCCCTGCCTACCACGATTCTTTTTTGTAACCTCAGGCCTCAAACTCCCATCTTTACCATGAGACATATCCTTACCACGCACATCCACGCCCCGAGCCTTCGCTCGGCGGCGTGCGGTACTCAACTCAGAACGTTTCTTCCTCTGAGCAGGCTGCTTACCAAACTTCGTATCATAAGCAGACTTCTTACGACGAGCCTCAGGATGCGACCGATAATACCGAGCCGACCTACCAGGATTCGACACCCTAGGAGAAGCCATTACTGACAACTCTCACAAACATCGACCTCATCAACAGAACACTCAATAGGTTCATCATCCAAAAACGGGTCACGCAACAAATCAGGACGCTCCCCCATCTCCTCCAACTGCATCCACATCCCATCATCACGCAAATCCTGCGAAGTAGCCCCCAACACCTTCACCGTTTCTTCCTATTAGTAACCTTCTTACCCGTCTTCTGGGCATACGACTTAGCAGCCTTACGGCCCTTAGTCGAATAAGAAAAATGTTTCTTGCCAACCTTAGGCATCATCACCCCTCAACTCGGAAACCAAATCATCCAACTCCGCAGCCAACTCCTCATCAGACAAACCAGACGCATCCCGATCATCCTCAACCAACACACGACGCTTCGGAGTAAACTTATCAATATACTGCAAATACAAAGTAGCAGCCTTCACATCACCCGTAGCCGCCTGCTTATACAAAGCATCAACCACAGCCTGTGTTCGCTCAGGGTGAACATTTAATTCTGCGGCCCTGCGGTCCCACTCACGGATAAAACGAGGATCAGACTTCCACCGACGAACAGTCCGATCATTAAACCCATACTCAGCAGCCCAATCCTTCTGAGTCTCAGGCTCACGATCCTCCGATAACATCCAATCCAAAAAATTGGACCAATCCGAAGGCATAACCTTTTCCCCTGAGTCAGGATCAGTTTGCCATGCCATAATAGACCTCCTACACATAAAGGATAAATGTCCCAAAGTGGGACACCCGCAACTATACAGTAGATGCGGCGGGGGGGAGCCCCCCCCAGGGGGGTACCCCCCCCCCCCCCCCCCAAGTTTGGGGGGGGTACCTATGTGGGGGGGGGGGGGGGGGGTTTGTGGGGGGGGGGGGGCCGTTTTTTTTAAAATAAAAATTTATTTGCCAAAATTGAAAAGTTTTTTTTTTTTTTATTTTGTGTATTG
>Ga0310342_100001592_pt1 | contig 14159 bp, 9 predicted proteins | sample S15DNA20500_MG_FD_206155 | JGI IMG/M metagenome (GOLD analysis project Ga0310342, IMG submission 206155) | Marine microbial communities from station ALOHA, North Pacific Subtropical Gyre - S1503-DNA-20-500_MG | ecosystem: Environmental > Aquatic > Marine > Oceanic | place: Pacific Ocean: North... | reverse complement strand
CTTGTGACTTTGCATCTCGGACAGCAGGGTCGACCGTTGCATGCCAGGAGGAGGATCGCTCCCGGTTCCGTCCAGCCCCGTGACCAGTGCCACGCTCTCGATCTTGAGATGGTTTGTTCCGATGGGGACCGTCAGACTTCCGACCGTCAGTAGAGTCTCCTCCTCCTCTTCAAGAACCTGGCCCAGGTCTGCCATCTCGTTGAGAAATGGCTTCCAGCACCCCACCATGGCAAGCATCGTGATGGCCATCGGAACGGCCACGAGGAAACGAATTGGAGAGATTTTTAAGCTGTCATTTCTCATCGGCATCCTGCCATTTCTTCGGTTGGGATCTCCCCGATTCCATGGCATCCATGCCATGGGTGTATTACCGGCGCGGTCCGGCGGTGCGGCGCGCACCGGGACTGTCCGAAACGGGTGGAAAAGTAACTTTCCCTGCAGAAAACGTCAAGATCGGTTAGCCAGGAAAGAGATACCAAGCGGAACCTCCACGACCCTGGCTCAGGGCGGATCGTGCCCGCCCGGGTTCCAGGGATGGCAACGGCAGATTCTCCAGGTGCCGCGACAACTTCCTCGAAGCGGACCATATTTCTTTACCGCCCCGATAAAATAGTGACTACAAGAAGGCTGGAAGCGACAGCGCGCTCCCAGCAAGGGACTGAGTGTCACCTGGTAGAGACGGACCATGCCGATCAACAGGGTCGAGAGGGCGAGTGAAAGTATCTTCCAGGGCCAGAATATCCAACGCATGACTTCATTCACACTTCCCCGGCCCGCCCGCCGCCGGCGGTCCGTTTCTGGTGCTTGCGGGACACCTCAGCGGCCAGGCCTGGTAAGGAACCCTGGATGGCTATTGTCGAAAGAACCGCCCCACGCCGGGGCCGCACCACCAGGTCCCAGCCGGTGGGAATCCGGTCTCGATGCCGGCGAAACACCTCCCGCATCCGCCGTTTCCATCGATTCCGAACGACTGCATTCCCGACCCTGCGGGAGACCACGACTCCCAGCCGGCTGTACTGCAAGCCATTGCGGCAGGCGATGACAACCAGCACACTGTCGGCCACGGAGACCCCGTCCCGGTAGACCCTGGAAAAATCCACCTGCCGGCGGATTCGATCGCTCGAGGAAAACGTTTCACTCACCATAACCTGCCCAGTCCCTCCCGGTGACCCGGTATCCTATTGCCAGCGAATACCATCACGTGGACTGTCTCGATAATAATCCGCCAGGTTCTCAAGCATTTCACTCTCCACCTTGTCTGCATCCGGGGGGAGCTGGATCTGGACAACCGCGTAAAGGTGCCCACTGGAAGACTCCATGCGGATACCATGATCCTTGATCCGAAGTCGTTTCCCGCTGGACGTTCCGGCAGGGACCTTGAGCGTGATCGTACCATAAGGCGTGGGGACATCGATCGAGGCACCCTGTATCGCCTCGCTGATCGTGAGCGGAAGATCCAGTTCCAGGTCGCTGCCTCGCCGCCGGAAAAAGGGATGATCCACCACGCGGACCTTGATCAGCAGGTCACCCGGAGCACCTCCTCCAGACGCTGGCTGACCCTTGCCACCGACACGCACTTTCTTTCCATTCTCGATGCCGGCCGGGATCCTTACCTTGATCCGTTCCAGCTTGTCTCCTTTCCCGGGCAGGGAGACCTGGACCTCTCCACCAAGCACCGCCATGTGAAAGGGGATATCCAGTTCATGCTGAAGGTGGTTGCCCCGCCGTGGCGCGGGAGCGCGAGGCCCGGCACCGAACTGCCGAAAAATGTCCTGCATGTTAAAACCGGCGGCGCCTCCTCCCAGAATCTGTTCCAGATCCATACCGTTAAAACCGGCCCCGCCCGCTCCCGCCATGTTTTCAAAATCCTGTCCGTAACGATCGTAGAGGGATCTCTTGTCCTCGTCACTGAGCACATCAAAAGCACCCTGGATCTTTTGGAACCGCTCCTTGGCTCGTGCATCACCCTGGTTCGTATCCGGGTGATGTTGGCGCGCCTTCTTCCGGTACGCCCTGGAAATCTCATCCTGGGAGGCGTTACGGGAGACACCGAGAATCTGGTAATAGTCGTCACTCATCCTGGTCAATCGGAAAGCAAGGGGGTGGTTTTCTCTGCACAGTGGCATTGTAGAAGGGACATCCCGGTCGCTACAACCTCGCTGGAATCATCCCCCCGGCATGAAGATGCCGATAAGAAGGAAGCGGGAGACCCGCCCGGGATTGACCAACGTATTGATGGAGAACACGAGAATGACCCTCTTGCGCCGCCTGGCCCCGGTTACCCTCTTGATTGCCCTGGTCTCCCTGCCTGGCGGTCGGTCCTTACAGGCCGTCGTCGGCGGGGTCGTGGAAATCCGCGTCACGGACCAGGACTCCGGGGAACCGGTCGCCGTCCGCATGCACCTGAAGAATCAGCGAGGCCTGCCGGTCAAGCCAGCCGGGCACCCTTTCTGGAAGGACCACTTCGTTTTCGACGGCAAGGTAGAACTCAAGTTACCACCTGGCAAATACACCTTCGAGATGGAACGCGGCACCGAGTACCGAGTCCGTAGTGGCAATTTCACTATCCAGACAAACGCATCGGACAATGAACGGGTCACCATGCACCGTTTCGTGGACATGAAAAAAGAGGGCTGGTGGGCAGGAGATCTCCATATCCACCGGCCGCTGAAGGACATCCGCCTGCTGATGCTGGCCGAGGACCTGCATGTGGCACCGGTGATTACCTGGTGGAACAAACAGAACCTGTGGGAGGACAAGAAGCTGCCGGATTCTCACCTGGTGCCGGTTGGCACCCAGCGATTTTACCACCTCCTGGCCGGGGAGGATGAACGGGGAGGCGGTGCACTGCTTTACTTCAACCTTCCCCGCCCGCTGGAGATCCAGGGCGCCGAACGCGAGTATCCCAGCTCGGCCCGTTTCCTCATCGAGTCGCAACAATTCGCTGCTGGCCATGTCGACGTTGAGAAACCGTTTTGGTGGGACATGCCGATGTGGATTGCAAGTGGCATGGTCGACTCGATCGGCCTCTGCAATAACCACATGCAGCGAACGGGCATGCTGGCGAACGAGGCCTGGGGCAAGCCACGCGAGCAGGGACGATTTCCCGGCGTGCTGGGTAACGGGCTCTGGACCCAGGAGATTTACTATCGGCTGCTGGAAACCGGCCACCGGATTCCTCCCTCGGCCGGAAGTGCGTCGGGAGTGCTACCCAACCCGGTCGGCTACAACCGCGTGTATGTCCATTGTGGTCAGAAGCTGGACTACGACACCTGGTTTGCCGGGCTCCGCAAGGGACAGGTGGTGGTCACCAATGGGCCGCTGCTGAGGCCCTACGTGAACGACGAGTTGCCAGGACATGTCTTCAAGTCAGCAGATGGTAGCAGCGTGAAATTGCAGCCACGCCTGAACCTCTCGCTCCGCGACAAGGTGGAATACCTGGAAGTGATCAAGAACGGCAGGGTGGCTCACCAGGTCCGGCTGGCAGACTACGCCCAGATGGGCGGCCACCTTCCGGCGGTCGAATTCAAAAAGAGTGGCTGGCTCCTGGTGCGGGCGGTGACGACCAACCCCAAGACTTACCGCTTCGCCTCGACTGGCCCCTACTACGTGGAGATCGGGGACGCGCGGCGGATCAGCACGTCGGCGGCAACGTTTTTCCTGGACTGGGTCAATGAACGGATCGAGATGCTCAAGCTCGAGGACCCGCAAAAACAAGAGCAGGTCCTGCAGTACCACCGTGCGGCACGGACTTACTGGCAACAGGTTGTCAACGGCGCCAACGTCGACTGAGTTGGCCAGCCTGCTGGTCTCTCCCCTGCCATCCCGCTATACTCGCGCCGATCCGGTCTGACTTTGGCGGATCTCCCTGGCAACCCTGACATGCAGTGATGGATGGTCGATACAGCACGCTGGCGCGAAGAGTACCCCTTTGATAGCCACTTCATGGAGGTGGAGGGATCCCGTTATCATTTCCTCGACGAGGGAACAGGCCGCCCGCTGCTGATGGTGCATGGAAATCCCACCTGGTCTTTCTACTGGCGACGCCTGGTCGATACCCTCCGCCCTCACCTGAGGGCCGTTGCGGTGGATCACCTGGGTTGTGGCCTGAGCGACAAGCCGGGCAATTATCCCTACCGGCTATCGGACCATGTGAACAACCTGGTGCGATTGATCGAGTACCTGGATCTGAAAGATATCACCATGGTGGTCCACGACTGGGGAGGCCCGATCGGGCTCTCTGCAGCCGTTCAGCTTAAAGAACGGATCAGCGGGCTGGTGATTCTCAACACGGGGGCCTTCCCTCCGCCGTCGATTCCCCTGCGGATTCGCAGTTGCCGGATTCCCCTGCTGGGCAGTTTCCTCGTCCGCCGGCTGAACCTGTTTGCCCGTCTCGCGCTGGGCATGGCGACCTATCGCAGGCCTCTTGCAGAACCGGCCCGGGCGGGCCTGCTGGCGCCCTACGACAGCCACGCCAACCGGATTGCCATCGCCCGTTTTATCCAGGACATACCTGCTTCCCCACGGCATCCCACCTGGCACCTTCTTTCCTCCCTTGCAAAGGACCTTTCCCAGCTCTCCTCCTGTCCAACGCGGATCCTGTGGGGCATGAGGGACTGGTGTTTCACACCTCGCTGCCTTGAGATGCTGGTCGATATTTTCCCACACGCCGATGTAACACGGCTGGAAGATGTGGGACACTATGTGATGGAAGATGATCCAGACACGGTGGTTCGAGCCGTGTCAGAATTCCTGCAGCTGCAGCCGGATGGCTGCCCACCCAGTGGACCTGGAAATGGAAGTGACGCCGGCAGATAGTGATAACGGGGATCTCTCGACAGGCCAGTTGGCCAGCATCGCCTGCCTGCTGGAAGTGTCCGCCGCCAAGCCGGGCAATGTGCACCGCTCGGCAGACTTTGCGGACATGACTTTCCATGACTTTCAGCTCAGTGCCGTGGCTGTTGGCCCGGTGCTGGACCGTGCCTGCAGCGAGGGAGTGGGAGCCGCCGTACTGGGTTGTATTGAAGCGACCCGCCGTGTGACGTCCGCCAATACCAACCTGGGCCTTGTCCTGCTGCTTGCCCCACTGGCTGCCGTACGCCGGGAAGAGCCCCTCTCGGATGGAATTTCCGGACTGCTGGAAAAAATGACCGCCGAGGACGCCAGCCGTGTTTACCGGGCCATTCGTCTGGCCCAGCCCGGCGGCCTGGGGGAGGTCGACGAGATGGACGTGAATGCTGAGCCCCCACAGCAGCTCCTGACCGCCATGCAGCAGGCGAGCGACAGGGACATGATCGCTCGCCAGTACTCCAACAACTTCCAGGATGTACTCGAGCAGTTTCTTCCCTGGCTGGTCGAGGAACTTTCATCGGCACGTCCCACGCTGGAGAGCATCGTTCGGCTCCACGTGCGTATCATGGCCGGTTTTCCGGACAGCTTGATCGCTCGCAAATGTGGCAGGGAGACCGCCTGCCAGGCCGCTTCCCTGGCCGAGCAGGTCCTCGAGTGCCAGGACGCACGGCAGTACCAGGAAAAACTCTCCGACCTCGACTTCTGGCTACGGAGCGATCATCATAAACGTAATCCGGGAACCACGGCCGACCTGGTCGGCGCGACGCTCTTTGCCGCCTTGCGGGAGGGTCATCTCCGGGTTCCCCTGGATACCCTCGACCTGGCAGGAGTGGTGTAAGCGATGTCTGACAAGTTCCACGTGCGACTGGAAAAGGAACAGCTGATATTCAGCGCCGCGCACTTTATTACTTTCAACGACGACATCTGTGAACGGCTGCATGGGCATAACTACCGCGTGATGGCAGAAATCCGCGGCCAACTCGATAACAACCAATACGTTATTGATTTCATCGCCCTGCGGGACACGCTCCAGGAAATCACAACCGAGCTGGACCACCACATGCTGCTTCCGACCGGCCATCCGCAGATCAAGGTGGTCGCAGACGACAGCGAGGTGAACGTCTCTTTCCAGGACCGCCGCTGGGTTTTCCCCCTGGACGACTGTGTCCTGCTCCCGGTGGCCAACACCACGGCGGAGTTGCTTGCCCGGTATATCGGTCGCCAACTCGTCGAGCGGCTGGAAAAACGGACCGGAGTGGTCCTTGAGCATGTCACCGTGGGAGTCGACGAAAACGAGGGACAGTGGGGAATCTGCGAGCTGGATCTGACAGCGAGCTGACACATTCCGCTGCTAGTCGCCTGGTCCACCTTGCCGGTCAAGGGACTTTTCCAGCTACTGCTGCCACTGATGCATCTGCTGGAGTGCTTCCAGTGGGGTAAGCTGGTCAAGATCGAGCTGACGGATCTCGTCCAGCACGGGATGGTCCGCATATTCAAAGAGGGTCATCTGGAGCGATTCCCGGGAAGAGCGAGGCGGGCCATCCTGGGACGGAACCATGTTTTCCAGGTGATCCGACTCGAGACGCAAGAGGATCTCCCGGGCACGGTCATTCACCTGCCGGGGAATACCAGCCAGCCGGGCGACGTGGATCCCGTAACTCTTGTCCGCTGACCCATCCACGATCTTATGCAGAAAGGCGACCTTGTCGTCCCATTCCTTGACCGCCACGTTGAGGTTCTTGACCAGTCCCAGCGTCGCCTCCAGATCCGTCAACTCATGGTAGTGAGTGGCGAAAAAGGTACGGCAGCCAATCTGGTGGTGAATGTGCTCGATAATCGCCCAGGCCAGTGAGACGCCATCATAGGTACTTGTCCCCCGGCCTATCTCGTCCAGGATGATCAGGCTCTGCGACGTTGCCGTGTTCAGGATGCGTGCCGTTTCTGTCATCTCCACCATGAAAGTACTCTGTCCACGCGACAGCTCGTCGCTCGCTCCGACCCGGGCAAAGAGGCGGTCGGCAATGCCAATCGTCGCCTGGCTGGCCGGGACAAAACTCCCCACCTGGGCCATCAGCGTGATCAACGCAACCTGCCGGATATAGGTACTCTTGCCCGCCATATTTGGCCCGGTGATCAGAAGCAGCATCTTGCTATCGGGGGAGGCCGCGGTATCGTTGGGGACAAACGTTCCTTCTGGCTCTGTCACATCCAGGACCGGGTGTCGGCCATCGCGGATATCGAGCACCGGTTCGCCGGTCATCATGGGCCGGCAGTAACCGCGACGGCAGGAAAGCTCCGCCAGGGCTGCCAGGACATCGAGCGTGGCAAGTTGAATTGCCGTCCGCTGAAGTCGATTTCCGGCGTCGTGTACAAGCTGGCGAAGCTCCACAAATAACGTGTACTCCAGCTCCCGTGCCTGCTCGTCAGCAGTCAGGACATTCTCCTCGTATTGCTTTAGTTCCGGTGTGATATACCGCTCGGCGTTCTTTAACGTCTGCTTGCGGATATACGTCTCCGGCACTCGATCACGGTGAGTATTGGTCACTTCCAGGTAATAACCGAAGACCTTGTTGAACCCGACCTTCAGACTGGAAATGCCGGTCTGTTCAATTTCTCCTGCCTGGTACTCGGCAATCCACTTTTTCCCTCCGGCCACCAGCTCCCGCAGACGATCCAGTTCCTCGCTGCAACCGTCACGAATGATCCCCCCGTCACGGGCATGCAGGGGGCAATCGTCGACCAGCGCGGCAGCGATCTGGGACTGCAGCTCGGGACAGAGGTCGACCTGCCCGACCAGCTCCTGCAGCAGCGCACAGCGAGGATCCACCAGCTGCTCCAGGATCCCGGGGATCTGGCCAAGCGTCCTTCCCACGTGGTTCACATCCCGTGGGCTCGCCCGGCCGGTAGCAATCCTGGCCAGCAGACGTTCCAGGTCATAAACCCCTCGCAGCTCGTCCCGCAAGCGGTCCCGCTCGGCCGTCGCCCCGGCCAGTTCTTCCACTGCGTCATGGCGAGATACAATGCGATCCTCGGCCGTGAGTGGATTCGCCAGCCAGTCTGAGAGCAAGCGGGATCCCATCGCCGTGACGGTCTGATCCATCACCGCCAGGAGGGAACCCTCGCGGCGGCCATCCCGCATCGTGCGAGTGATCTCCAGGCTGCGCCAGGTAGCCCCGTCGATATCGACCGTCTCTCCCTGGCGGTAGGGGATCAGTCCCTGGAAATGGTCGAGCGAGCCTCCCTGGGTTTCCTGGAGGTACTGCAGCACCGCTCCGGCCGCCCGGATCGCCGTGCGATCGTGGTTATCGTCACCAAAGCCGAATCCTTCCAGGCTGGCAGTACCGAACTGCCCTGCCAGGACTTTCCTGGCATCATCCAGTGCAAAGGACCAGGCCGGACGCCGTGTCAGCATGGCGGTCCCCTCGAGGATCGCTGTCAGTTCCCGGTCCTCCTCCTCCAGCAGGCACTCCGAGGGGCCAATCCTGGTGAACTGGTCCATCAACTGGGTCCTGGGAAAGCTGGCTGCACTAAAACGCCCCGTGGAAAGGTCTGCCCAGGCCAGGCCGACAAGGTCCTTGCCGCCACTTACCACGCTGACGAGGTAATTTGCCTCGCGTGGATCCAGCAGCGCATCGTCCGTGACGGTGCCGGGCGAGACCACCCGTGTCACCTCTCGCCGCACCAGCCCCTTTGCCTCCCTTGGATCCTGGACCTGTTCACAGACCGCCACCCTCAATCCTGCAGTAATCAAGCGAGCCAGGTAACTGTCGAGCTGGTGAAAGGGGAAACCCGCCATCGGGATCGGGTTCTCGCCCTTGTCACGGCTGGTCAGGGCGAGTCCCAGGATCTCCGCCCCCCGCCTGGCATCCTCGTGAAATAGCTCGTAGAAATCGCCCATGCGAAAGAGCAAAAGCGCATCACCGCACGTCTGTTTGGCCTCGTCGTACTGCTGCATCATGGGGGTTTTTGCCATCGGCGGGCAATCTAACACTTTCAGCAACAACTGGCCAGTAGCCAGCTTCCCCCTCCTCTGGATCCACTGACAACGGCCGGGATTTGGCCGCCGATCGGGTATCCTATCAAGCCGATAAGTAGAATAGGAAATCGAGCGACCTCTTTCTCAACCCCGCCAAGAAGACCACGCCATGTCCGACGGATCTGAACGTGCCCGAGCCCGACGGTTGCGGATCGTGGCAGCCCTGCTACTGCTGCCAGCTTGCTGCATTGCCTGGGAATTACTGTGGGCCGCCGCCGGCTTCTCCACAGCACGCCTGCTGGCCACGGGAGCCAGCCTGGTTTTGGTTACCATCCTGGCTGCCCTTCTTATCGGGCCCTATCGCTGGCGAAACTATTGTGACCTATTTTTCCTTGCCCGCATTGCACGGTTCGAGGGCCGACAACCCGTCGCTCGCAGGTGGTTCTGCTGGCTGGCAATCCTCATCGCCTGGTCCAGTTTCCTGGTCGCGATCCAGCGGGGAGCCCCACTGCAGGACCTACAGACCACCGATTCGGCCGCTTTCAGCCGCGAGGCAGCCGAGATTGCCGATAAGGGGGGCCCACTGGCCCTGGTCGGCATGCTCTATGACGGCACGTATGACGAGGCAAACCAGCATCCGCTTCTGATCGGTATCCTCTCAACGGCCGACAATGACGTGATCTCCCACCAGTCAGTGACGACGGGGATCAGCATGGCAGGATTCATCCTGCTGACACTGCTGGTCATACGGCTTGCCGGGCACCAGGTCGGGGCCGTCTTTGCAGCCCTGCTGGGAACCAATGCCACCTTTGGGCATCTCTCGCTCCAGGTCACCTGCGAGTGCCTGTTAATCCCGCTGGCCACTGTCTGCTGGTGGATCCTCCAGCGTTGGACACAGAACGCCCACCGCACCAACCCCTGGCGGGTGGGGCTGGCTGCCGGGGCGCTCCTGGGACTTGTCCAGCTTGCCAAGGGGACAGGGCCGATCTTCCTGGCGGGGACACTTGCCTGGCTGCTGCTCCCTGGCTGCTGCTTGGCGCAAGCCCCGCCGGGTTCCACAGATCCGGAGCTGGAACCTGCAGGGAAACCCAGGCGGCGATACCTCGCACTGGCACTGCTCGCAGCCTGGATCACGATCGCCTCTCCCCTCCTGGTCCGCAATCTACGGATGCACGGCAATCCGCTCTACAACGTCAACTCGCACTTCCTCTTCATGGACGAGTTCGAGAATCCCACAGAGGTCGCCCGCCGCACAACAATTCACCAGGCAGCGAGCGAGTATTTTTCCAGCCATGGCATCGGCGAGATGGTCCAGCGAGAAGCAACCGGGCTGGCATGGGAATCATTCAACGTGGCCAGGTTGCTTGGCCCCCAGCCACTCAAAGAGAGCCGGATCCTGCCTGGAATCCTGTTGCTTCTGCTGGCCCTGCTCGGCATCGGGCTCTGCCCCGGGAGGGGATACCTGCTGCTTGCCTGCTGGCTCCTGTTACTGGTGCCGCTCTTTGCCTGGTACGACCCGATCGTCCGTTCTGGAGAACGGTTCCTGGCACCGGTGATTCCGGCCTTGCTGTTCTATGCCGCAGTGGCTGCCAGCCGGCTGCTCTCACCAGCCTCCATGGTTCCTGGATCGAAAGCCCGGCATCACCTGCTTCCGTTGGCCTGCATCGCCTGGTGCCTGATCTGGAACGGGGCAACCTGGATTGGGTACGGGGCGGACCTGCTTTCCCCCTGACCTCCTACTCGATCGGCCGCAGGATCTCTAGCAGGTTGGTGTACTTGTCCGTCCAGAGATGGACTTTCCTGGCATCCGGTCCTGTCGGCTCACTGCTCGCAAGCAGCACCTGGGGATCCTTGAGAAAATTCTCGCTCTTGGTAAGCAGGATCCAGACAGCGTCATCAAGCCAGTCGCCATTCCCATTGGAGTTGATCTTCGCATACTGAAACCCCCCATGCCGGGCCAGGGTGGTCACCACGGGCACCAGTCTCAAGTGCCGGTTGCTGACATGGATGGCAATCACACCACCGGGCTTGAGATGACGCCCGTAAAGTCCGACCGCCTCTGCCGTCAACAGGTGAACCGGGATTGCATCGCTGGAAAACGCATCCAGCACCATGATGTCGTATTCCCGTGGCCGCCCCATCTTCTCCAGCGAGAGCCTGGCATCCCCCTGGATGATCGTCGGCCGGGCCGGACAATCCTTCAGGAAAGAAAAATGGCTGCGGGCCAGGCGGATCACATCGGGGTTGATCTCGAAGAAGTCTATCTCGTCCCCCTTCTTTCCATAACAGGCGATCGTACCGACCCCCAGTCCAATCGCCCCGATCCTCAGCGGTCGATCCCGTCGATAACGCTCGATGGCAATCCCCACCCCACTCTGTCGCCCGTAATAACTTGTCGGCTCACGGCGACGGCCCGGTGCCATCTGCTGTAAACCATGAAGCGTCTTGCCATTGACCAGCCGACGTTGATGGAACTCGGGTCTGTTGGTGTCCGTCTCGCGGACTGCCAGCACGCCATAGAAATTCCTTGTCACGAGAATGGCATCTCTCTGGTCGATGACCACCCACTGGGCATTCCCGACAAATCCAAGCACCATCCCAAGCGTCACGGTAACACACGCCTGCATGAGGCTGGGGCGTCCCAGGACATCCCGGATCACCATTGCCGCGGCCAACAGGAAGACAATCAGGATACCGATATTCAGCTCCCAGTAATCCGGAAACAAGAGCGGACAGAGGATACTGACGATCACACCTCCCAACGCGCCTCCCACGGAGACGAGCAGGTAAAAAGACGTCAGCTGGGAACTCGGCGGTTTTCGCTTCACCAGTTCACCGTGGCAGAACATGCAGGCAACCAGTAGCAGGGCCAGGTGCACCAGCGTGTTGACTGTCAGGTTTTGCGCCAGCAGAGAGAATTTTTTCTCGCTCCCAAAAAGCTTGAAGATCCCATCGACCACCTCCCCCATGTAGAGAATGCTGACCGCCAGCGCGGCCAGTACAGAGAGATTCATGAACAGGCGGCTGCGGTACCAGCCGGGCCGGTCGAAGCAGATAATGAAGGTCAAAAGGTAAAGGCTGAGCGGGATGATCCAGAAAAATGGTATGACTGCAACGTCCTGGCAGAGGTAGTTGGTCACCGCCATCAGCATCCAGGTCGCTAGAGCCGGCAGCAGCAGCCAGCTGATCCGTTGCCAGCGGCTTACCTCCCCGGAGACACTTGCCGAAGGCACCGCTGTTCGTTTCCCGGCCCGCTCAGACGTGGTCGCTTTCTCCACGGTTGCCGTTTTCAAAAAACGGGCGAAAAGGACCGCCAGCAGGACCGCCAGACTGGCATAAACAACGAACAGAATCGACCAGCTCCAGGCCTGCTGGGATGATGTCATCGCAGGTTCCACCAGGAAGGGGTACGTCAGCAGGGCTCCCAGGGAACCGACATTGGAAAGGGCATAGAGTCGATAGGGCGAGCGGTCAGGGTAGCGACGGGCAAACCAGGCCTGCACCAGTGGGCCGGTGGCCGATAGCAACAGGTAGGGGACGCCCACCGATACAAACAACAGCAGCAGGATACGGAGCATCGGGTACTCCACATCGGCGGGCTTCCAGGCCTCCCCGGGGAGAATCGGAAGTGTCAGCAGCGAGAGCAGAACGAGAATCCCGTGAACCCAGGCCTGCCGGCCGATGGGAACATAACGGGAAAGCAGGTGGGCATAGGCATAGCCACCGACAAGCAGGACCTGGAAAAACAGCAGGCAGGTGGTCCAGACCGAGGGGCCGCCGCCAAACCAGGGGAGGATGATCTTGCTGATCACCGGCTGGACCTGGAACAGCAGGAACGCCCCGACCAACACCGTGATCGCGGCGAGCCAGGCAAATTCTGGTCCTTTCTGCATACGGGTCATCTCTTCACGAATCCTCATTGGGGAAATATCTTCAGTCGTTGGCCCATGCCATGGGTTGAATTCGCACCACGACTCCCTTGAAAGCCGGAGTCCGTGATTGGGCATCCACGGTACGGTCGACCAGCACGTTGGCCTCTGGAAAATACATCAGGGCATTACCCTGCCGGATGGAATCAAACGACCGCAGGTGGATCTGGTCAAGCTGCCCGGTTTCACTCTGCACGCTGACCAACTGGTCATGCTCCAGTCCCAGGCGGGCAAGATCCTCCGGATGGACCAGGATCACGTCCCGGCGATCCTGCCCCCGGTAAAAATCCTCTTCCTCGTAAACAACCGTATTAAACTGTCCCTCACTGCGGACCGTCATCAAACGCAGTTCATTTTCAGTTCCCTTCAGCTCCGGTAGCACGTGGCAATGCAAGCGGGCTCGACCGTTTTCCGTGGCAAACCGTGGCTGGTGAAATGTGCGGCCACCGATCTGGAACTCCTTCCGGCTTTGATCGATCGTGCTGATCGCCTCGAAACCGGGGACGACCTGGCCGATGGCCTGGCGGATCGAACTGGTATCTTTCATCGACGTCCAGTCCACCGGGCCCTGTTCACCAAGCACCCGGGACGCAATATCCGCGATCACCTCGACCTCGCCACGTGGCCCCACGTGCCGGCGCGGACCACCGTCACTTAACCGCACGTAGTTAAACATTGACTCCTGGGTTGTCGGCTGTGGTTCCTCATCCCGGGCAAGCACGGGCAGGATGATGGTTTCACCGGCGAGCGCATGCAGATGGCCGGTATTGAGCGTGGTGCTCAGGTGGACCAGTCCCTCAAGTTGCTGCATCGCTTCGGCGGCAAACTTCGAATCGGGGTTGGACCCATAGAGGTTCCCACCCAGGCAGAACCCCATTTTCAGTTCACCCTGGTGAGCCGCTTCTATACAGGCAAGCGTGTCCTTTCCCTCGCTGGTGGGAAGCTGGACCTGGTAGTGGTCCTCCAGGGCCGAGAAAAACGCTTCCTTTAACCGTGGCGTGACCCCCACCGAACCGATCCCCTGGACGTTGGAATGTCCCCGGATGGGCATCAGGCCCGCGTGTGGCCGTCCAACCATCCCTCGCATCAGTGCCAGGTTGGCAATCGCCTGGACATTCTGTACGCCGTGCTGGTGGTGAGTGATCCCCATCGTCCAGCTCATGATTGTCTTTTCACTCTGCTGGTAAAGATCCGCAATCTGGATAATCTCTTCCCTCGACACGCCGCTCCTGTTCTCGATTTCTTCCCAGGGGGTCGAGCGAATCGACTTCAGCCAAGCTTCGACACCGTCACAATGATCTTCAAGGAATTGCTGGTCACTCGCTCCTCGCTGGTCGATCTCCTTGGCGACCCCTGTCAGCAGCGCCAGGTCCCCGCCAATATGCGGTTGCACGTAAAGGTCC
>Ga0310342_100001591_pt1 | contig 14162 bp, 14 predicted proteins | sample S15DNA20500_MG_FD_206155 | JGI IMG/M metagenome (GOLD analysis project Ga0310342, IMG submission 206155) | Marine microbial communities from station ALOHA, North Pacific Subtropical Gyre - S1503-DNA-20-500_MG | ecosystem: Environmental > Aquatic > Marine > Oceanic | place: Pacific Ocean: North... | reverse complement strand
ATATGGTTTTCCCGTTTCTGATTCCATATGGATCGATGGTACAACTATTTAGGAATGAACTAAATACGGCGATGAAAAGAAATACTATTTGTGTTTGAGTCACTTGATTAGTTACTTTTATTTATTAAATAATTAACGTTACTTAATTGATTAGGTCAAGGAGTTGAATATTTTGTTTTGGCTTTTTTCTTGTATTAAGAAAGCTTAAAGATCTTTTGAAATAATTGAATCTATATTTTCCTATCGAGTTAATGCCTACATATGATTATCAATGTGAAAAGTGCGGAGAGATCTTTGAGATCTTTCAATCGATGAATGATAAAAAACTAACAAATTGTTCAAACAATTCTTGTGGAGGTAAGATGCAGAGATTATTAGGTGTTGGCGCGGGTATTATTTTCAAAGGGTCAGGGTTTTATGAGACCGATTATAGAAGTGAATCATATAAGGCGGGAGCAAAGGCAGATAAAAAGAAAAGTTCCAATAAGAAGAAAAAATCAGAAAAGAAAAAAGACACTAAAAAATCTGATTAATCTGAATGTTGAATAATATTATCTAATGACCGTATTGGTTTTTCATAACTTATAGTGTTTCGTTCCAGATTCAGAGTGGTATTTATCCATGCCTTTAGCCTGTCATTGATATGTGGCATTGTCTGGGTGCATGCTTTAATCCTAACGCCAGAAGCGGTTGAGGATATTAATGGCCGTGAATTTAATAATAAAGTCCCAAAGGATCTACTGGATCAAATCGTAGCTGCAATTGATTCTGGAAATTCGTTTGAATGTAGTGAAGAGGCATTAAATCAATATTTAGGCTCAATTATTAATGTAAGAGAACCAGAAAAAATTGGTAAATTTATTGAATTTGATGGATTGTTTGTAAGGCTTCTTGAGGGTGAATTTGATTTGGTTTTTATTAGAAAAATCTTTGGAAAGGTCGTTACATCCAGCGTGCGTTTTGCTATGAATTCAACCTCATCAGGAATTGAAATAAAAGTTAAGTCGGGCAGGTATGGAATGTTACAAGTTCCGAGTAGATTTATGAATCTCATGCGTTCTGGCATTATGAACGTGGGAAAGGTTCTTGGGGTCGAAAAAAAGGTGCTATCACGACCATTATTGGTTAAGTTAAAAGACGGTTGGATACGACTTGATCCAAGATCTGGAGTATTACCAAAAATTTAGATCACCTGATTGATTTGTGAAATGTTCATTGCATATAGATATTTCCTTGGATTAATTATTACTGCTTTAAGCGGCTCTTTGATTCTTGCTGAAGAGGCGGATTTAAATCCTGGAGCGGACAATCTTGTGAGCAGGAGCAGTTCTCGACAATTCATTGTTCATGGTAAGGATAGTAAGGCGAGGGGAGCCGTTTGCGTTTTCTGCGAACGAGTCAAAGAAGATTTATTGTCTTTATTAAGCCAGAGTGATAGGTGGCGTTACCCAGTTGTGGTTCAATTGAGAGGGGATACAACGAATATAAAAGCTTCATCAATTAGACCCAGTATTTATAAGCTTCCTGGAGGAACGTACCGGCTTCAAATTGATGCTGTCCTAGGAGATTCATTTAATGCGGAAACTTTACGAGACGAGTTAATTCATCTTCTTGTTGCAGAAATCATCCTAAAATCCAATCCTGATATGGAGGCATTGAGTAAGGGTAATATTCTTCCTGATTGGTTAAGAGTTGGATTAGTGGAAGCGATAGAGTACCGAAAGGATCGGGAATCTGCGATGTTGTTTTCAGCCATATTTAAACAAGGCAAATTTATGTCGATTGCTCAGATTTTTGAATCTGAAATCCAAGATATGAATTCAGTTTCTGAAGCTGTTTATAGAACTTCTTGTTGTGGATTAATATTAGCTCTTCTTAGTCAGCAAGAAGGGGCAGATAAGTTGCGAAAATATATTGTCGGTCTTGTCGTCCATAAGGGATCTTCCAGCGATTTGTTGGGGAAAGTTTTTCCGGGAACAGCTGAATCTAAGAACAGTTTGGAAAAGTGGTGGGCTTTAAAATTAGCAGAGCTTGCACAACCAACAGTCACTGATGTTTTATCTCCAATTAAGACTGAAGAAGAATTAGATAATTGCTTGAAAATAGTATTTCCAGTAAATGCTGAAGGAGTTAATCAATCATTTACGAAGTCAAAGAAAATGGGGCGGAGCATTCTGTCGGTTTTTAAATTTAATTCGAAAGTGAAAAGATCTGAGGGAAAAAGAAAAAGAGATAAAATTAATAAAGGTGACAGACTAGAATTTTATATTGATGAGTATCGTCAATTTATTAGTTATCCTGATTTAGCTAAAATTCTGAAGCAAAATGAGAACAGACTTTTATCATTAAGTTACCGCGCTTTTCCTTTGCACAGGCCTATGATTTACGAGTATCAGAAAATCCTATTACAAATAGTTGCTGGTAAGGCTAATGGATTAGACCAAAAACTGACTAGACTTACCAAATTGAGGTCATTAATTGTTCGATCATCTAATGATGCAACTGACTATCTTAATTGGTATGAAGCGACTCAATTAAAGATCCGCAGTCGTGTTTTTCTTAACTATCAGGAAACGCTCAATGATCTGAATAGACCATTACCTCCTAGGAATGATAAATTATCTAAATATCTGGACGAGATTGAAAACGAATTTCAATAAATTCAATGAATGGTTTTTTCTGGATTACTTGTCCTTGATTTTCGTATATACATTTAGTGATGCAAAAGACTGATTTCCATGATGCTGTTGAGCAGGTTTTAACTGATGATTCAAAGTTTTCCGGTGATTCTTATTATTTTCTTCAGGAGGTGTTACTTCAGGCAGTTGAAAGACAAAGGAAAGACACGGGAGGTGAGAATAGGCACGTTACAGGAGCAGATCTACTTGAGGTGTTTCGTGATCGCGCCCTTGCTCAGTTTGGGCCCATGGCAATGACGGTCCTTCAAGAATGGGGAATTTCAAAGAGCGAAGATGTTGGGGACATGGTTTTCAATCTTATTGAAGCAGGAGCATTTGGTAAGAGTGAGCATGATAAGCGCGAGGATTTTATGAACGGGTATAAATTCTATGATGTTTTTGTGGCTCCTTTTCTTCCTGACCGCAAACAAATCATTGATGGTAATGGTGATTGTCGAGATCTGAACATTGTTTAATGAATGAAGTTCAGTTTATAGAACTTCCCTTAATGAATTAAATATAATATTGTTTTGAGACTAGGTTTTAATAATCTAAATCCTAGAATTGCTATTATAGGTAGCGGGGCAGTCGGATCTTATTATGGTGCAAAACTGGCTATTTCTGGGGCCGATGTTCATTTTCTTATGCGTGCAGATTTGGAGCATGTGAGCCGCTTTGGTATAAGGATTGAAAGTAATAACACAGGCGCAGAGGTTTTAAGTAAGATCAATGCATATGGATGCGCAGAGGATATTGGCTATTGCGATTTAGTTATTGTTGCATTGAAGGCAACTGACAATCATTCACTTGAAGGAATTCTTCCTCCATTGTTAAGGGATGATACTACCATAATGACACTTCAGAATGGATTGGGAAATGAAGAGTTTTTAGCTAATAGGTTTGGGGAGGATAGAGTGGTTGGAGGTTTATGTTTTGTATGTATAAACAGATCTTCTCCTGGTGTTATTAATCATATTGCTCAAGGAAAAATAACGTGTGGAGAATTCATAGGATTGCCTCTCCCGAGGACTCATGACATAGGATTGATATTTAAACGTGCAGGTGTTCCTTTTTTGGTTGCTGAATCATTACTCAAAGAGAGGTGGAGAAAGCTTGTGTGGAATATACCCTTCAATGGCCTTGCAATAGCTGCAGGTGGTGTCGATACAGGTGATATACTAAATGACACAATGCTGCAAAGTCTTGCAAAAGAATTAATGGAGGAGGTCATAGGAGTGGCTTCAACTATTGGTCATGACTTCCCTAATTCGCTAATTGAGCACAATCTAGATGAAACTAAAAAGATGGGATCCTATGAGCCATCAAGTATGATTGATTTTATTAGAGGTAAGCCCGTCGAGGTTGAAGCTATCTGGGGTGAAGCTGTAAGGACTGGACTAAATTCTGGAGCTAAAATAGTAAGAATGGAATGTCTTTATCATTTGATTCGTATCGCAATTAAGCGAAGAGATAATTTAGGAAATTGTCAGTAGTACTAAATAAATAGGTTTTAGTTTTTCCTGATATAAGATTTTGGGAATTACCTCTATGATATAAATTCACGCGATCTGGGTTCGCGTTTATCGGTTGATGCTGAGCAGGGAGATGTTACGAAGGGCCCGCCATTCAATGGGACAGGTTCTGAGAAGGCCACGTCTGGCATTTCGCTTGTTTTACCAGCAAGAGGAAAATCTTTTCGCAGAGGGTAATAAGGGTACCCTTCCCACATGAGTATTCGACGCATGTCGGGGTGGCCCTTAAATGTAATGCCTAACATATCGTAAGCTTCTCTTTCGTGCCAGTTGGCAGTGGGCCAGAGATCAACAACGCTGATTGCTTCTCTTTCTGATTCAGTAACGCCTGTTTTCAATCTTAAATGATAACCGTGCTGATAAGAGTAGATCTCGTAAACAACTTCGTACCGAGGCTCATTTCCTAAATTGTCGACTGCGGTGATGTCGACAAGATAATCAAAATCGAGCTTTTCTTTGCAATAAGATAATATTTCAAATGATTGTTCAAGTTTGATTTCTATTGATATCTCATTGCGAAAATTGACAGTGCTAATGATGCTATGCTCAAATTTTACTCCTAGAGCATCTGCGGCTTCATTTGAATTCATTTGAGGTGTTTGTGTCTTATGATAATTCACTAAAGAGAGCCTTTTTTTGTTCGACAAAAGACTGCTCAGTTTCAATTTTCTTTTGTAGTTTCATTAGACCTTCGAGTAAAGCTTCCGGACGTGGGGGACAACCGCTGATATATACATCGACTGGGAGAAGTTGATCAATTCCTTGTAGAACTGCGTAGCTTCTGTACATGCCTCCAGATGAAGCGCAAGCACCCATAGCTATGACCCATTTAGGCTCAGCCATTTGGTCATATATTCTTTTTACAGCTAAAGCCATCTTATAAGTGACGGTTCCTGCAACAATCATGACATCACTTTGTCTCGGAGAGAAACGCATCACTTCCATGCCGAACCTTGAGATGTCAAATCTGGAAGCGCCAGTGGCCATAAGCTCTATTCCACAACAAGCAAGGCCCATGGGCATGGGCCACAATGAGTTGCTGCGCATCCAATTAATTGCTGCGTCAAGCTTGGTGAACGTTACATTGCCTTCAATTTTTGAATCATATGCAACTGGGGCAGTATTTTTTGGCATGGATAAGGTCGCGACTTAAAAGTAGAGACGAACACTTTCCGGGCAAGTACTTTGTGAAATTTTTCACAAAGTTATCAATATTACTAAAATAAATTAAAGTGTGGTGCTTTTTATAATTGTGGAGATCTGAAAATACTTAATTTTTCGTAAAAATCCTGTTTTGCGGAATGGTAAATGCTTATAGTAAGGAAAAGACTAACAACTATATAATTTTAAAAACAAATGACTGAAAACAGTGACTTTGATGAAGATGTCTCACGCGACAATGAAGTAGAGAGCACACCTCTCAGGATAGACGAAAAGAATGATGAAACAGATACTTCAACTAAGCCAAGGAGCGCAAAATCTAAGAAAGATAAAGCAACTTTCAATTATGGAATGGTCGCTGCTATTTTAATTCTCAGCTCATTGGTACTTAGTTTTGTTAAAGAATTTGCAATTACCCCTTGTGCTATTGGTGTCACTATTCTTGGCATGACTTATTATTCCTGGAAGCGTAAGCGTGATTGTAGCGATAAGGGAATTATATTCTATAGTCACAGTCAGATAATGTATTTATGGCCTATCTGGTTAGGCTCATTTGCTATTAGTGATCTCACTAGTTTTTTTGATAACTTTAATAGAGAATTGGATGGAAAAGTGTTTGCTTTGCCAGGGGTGACACTTTTCCATCTTGTTGTGATGGCAGTTGTGATTTTTTTTACAAGTGTTAATCTTCGTGGTGTGTGGGCTGTTGTTTTCGCAGTTTCTGCAGTTGCCTTGGGTTTAGCTTTCAGTGTGTGGGATTTTTGGGAGCCAATCCTGAAAAGGCTTGGTGATTTGGAGCTTTATGTGAATCCTGATTTTTATAGAGCTATGGGAGTAGTTATTTTTATCCCCTGGTTATTTGTTGTATTTGTTTTTGATCTTAGGCGTTATTTTCATTTCAGGCCTTCGCAGGTTACCATGGTCCACGAGATAGGTGAGGGTGAGAAAACTTTCGATTCTTTTGGTGTGGTCATGGAAAAGCATCGTGACAATTATGTCCAACACATGGCTCTTGGGTTCGGGTCAGGCGACTTGAGCATTTCCACGCACGGAGGGGATAGCGATATTATTACATTCCGTAATGTGTTTCGGATTAATCGAGTGCTTAAGGAAGTTTCTAAGATCCGTGAAAAGCGTGGCCGATCCGAAGTGTAAATAGCAAATTAATGAATTGTTTATCGTTGATTGTATTTTCTGCGTGGGTAAGCACAATGTGCCTGCTCCCAGCTCAGTCATTTAATGAGTATGGCCAGAGCCCTCATAACTATTGGGGATCTGAATTAGGAGATCCGATGAGTGAACTTCTTAAGCGAGTGAGTAAAGGGAAAATCACCTTAGATGAGAAACCTGGCATAGCATTAGTGCGCAGGCTCCTTGAGGAACTTCAAATATCAGAGAGTTCTCAAATACTGGTTTTTTCTAGAACTAGTCTTCAGCGAGGAGTTGTGTCACCAACTAATCCCAGAGCGATATATTTTAATGATGAAGTTTATCTTGGTTGGATGCCTAATGGGCGAATCGAAATTGCAAGTTCAGATCCAAAAAAGGGCTTTATATTTTTCTTTCAACGAGAATTATCTGATCAAAAAGCCCCTCTTTTTTCTCGTGACAGAGTCTGCATTGAGTGTCATGCCGGGAGTGCTACAAATTTTTTACCGGGGCCCTTGGCTCGTTCTGTTTTCCCTGATTCCAGAGGAAGGAGTTTAAAATCAGTCGATTCATTTGAGTTAATAGGACATGAGGTGCCAGTCCACGAAAGATGGGGCGGTTGGTACGTTACCCGTGCGCATAGGGGCTTGAATCACATGGGTAATGCTATAGCTATTAAGGAAAATGGTAGATTGAAGCTAAAAAGAAAAGATCCTTCAAAAGGATTGAATGTTTTTTTTAATACAAGTAATTATCCTGTATCAACTAGTGATATTGAGGCGCTTCTTGTCTTTGATCATCAAGTTCGGATGCAGTTTGTCCTTCTTGAATCTGCTTACAAGGTAAGACAAGCTATTTTTGATTCTCATAAATCATCAAACGAAAAAAATCCAATAATTCTGAATGAAGTACTACAAGAAGTTACCGAGACCATCGTATCTGAATTGCTCTTCAAGAAAGAATTTCCTTTAGATGGAAAGGTTGTAGATGCTAGTCAATCAGGAAAGTTTATTACAGAATTTAAGGTTAAGGGTAAGATAGATTCTAAGGGACGTTCACTTCGTGATTTAGATCTTCAGGACCGGCTCTTTAAGTATCGTTGCAGTTACATGATTTATTCCAAGAGCTTTAGTGCTTTTCCTGAATCTCTTAAGAATTCTGTCCTGAATAGAATCAAGAAAGTGCTAATTTTAGAATCCCCTCAATTGGGATATGAGTATCTTGAAGTCGAAGAAAAGAAAGCTATTTTTGAGATACTAAGTGAAACTTTGGCTGGGTTTTAAACTTATTACTAGTGCTTCTCTTTGTGATGTTCTTTAAGGATATCGCGACCAAAATCACCGTCAAAATCACGCCATACTGCGTGTACGTGATTGGCTCCATTTTGAGTATTGTCATATTCAAAAAGAAAATCACTTCCTTGGATACGGTAATAATGTCCTTTTCCATCTTTGAGGCTACCAGCCCAAGCGAAATGAAGATTGGTATTTCCAAAAATTTTCTTTCTGCCGTTAATTTCATCTAGGATTTCTGGCCTGTATTTTAGAATGTATGAATCGATTATGGTGCTTAGTTTTTGTTGTTGATCTTTATTAAGCTTATTAAAAGGTATTCCTTTGGGAGGCGTGAAGATTTTACGTTCAGCTGTGCGTTCTTGCTTTGTAATAATGTCAGCTGGTGCTTTTCCTGGAAGAATGGCCATTTTACTTTGATTGGCATCAAGGGATTGAGCAAGTTCTCTTGCCAGAATTTGTTCCTCAGCTAGTACTTCAAGCCCTTTGAAAGCACCTTCCTTAGAGCGGGCTGGATTAGTTCCAAAGAATGATGGGGTAACAGAGAATATTTTCCCATTTGCTACATTGATGTTTATCGATAAATGATGTCCTTCAAATCTCCAACCCCAGTTTGATTTAGATCCTGGTTTTCCGAAAATAGATACATAGTATAGTTCGGGATCACGGATTGGATTTTTATTTTCCAATTCATGAAGAATTGCCTCGAGGGTCATTATGGTCGTGGCTTGACGGTAACCGTCGCTACTCATGGCGCTAGCTAGGAGAGCGTGAGCTAGCAAACGTTGTTGCTGATTCATCTTTTTGATGAGCAATCCTTTGCGTTTACCTGAAGGTTTTATGAACTTATCTGGAATAAAATACCATCCTTCTCGATGATCGTCGTTTGGCTTGAAAAGCGCTTCAGATTGTTGCTCCTTACTGAGGGATGAGATGAAATTGTTTGCTGCACTTACCATGCCCTGGGCGGGATCATTATTCTGCGTTTCATGAGCTCTTACAGTATGAGAAAATGCGATTATAATGAGGAGGAGGTATTTCTTGAACATAGTATTTTTTATATGCTAATGCTGCAATTGTTAAGGAATTAATTTAATAGACACCAGTTTCTTTTTGTCTCGAGCAAAAAACCTTCCGTTGGACAATGCTGGCATTGCTCTTGTTTCTGCTCCAAGAACCTGGCCCCTTGCTGAAGGTTTAAATTTATCTGTATTAGCAGGGGCGAGTATCATCTCACCTCTTTCTGTTAGAATAATAAGCGTTTTATTTGCTAGAGTAATACTCCCTGCAGGGATGCGGCCTGAACTCCATTTAACTTTCCCTGTTGAGGATTCGATGCATCGTATTTCTGTTCCTGTTTCTTGTCTGCCATGATAACCAATTAGATGTCCTTCAAATTGAACCGGTGTTGCATAATGGGAATCAAGCTGATTTTTCAATTCCCATAATTTATTAATCTTTCTATTTTCTGGATTTATTTTCCAAACTGAAGCGCCTACTCCGTAACAAGCAGAAAGAAATACTTCATCAGGTTTAATTAGGACCGGGCTTGCAGCATTTACTGAGGCGTGCATTGTTGCTCGATGAGCTTTTTCAATTAGAATTTTTCCAGATATTGCTTCAATGCATAAAAATCCTGTCCTGGTAAATAGAATGGCGATTTCTTGATTTCCGATCTTCGAGGCAATGGGTGAGGCGTATCCGGCTTCGTGATCGGTGGCCTTCCATTTAAGTGTACCTTTTGCAGGGTCCAGTCCGATGATTCCGCATCCCTTTCCTCCTGCCTGAATGATTAGTGTATTTCCAATAATAATAGGGGAGCATGCCCTTCCAAAGAATCCCTTCGACGAACCTAATTCTTTTCTGAGGTTTCTTTTCCAGATCAGTTCACCTGATTTAGCATCAAGAGAGTGAAGCATTCCCTCTGCACCAAAGATAAAAACACTTTTACTATGAATGAGAGGCACAGCTCTTGGGCCATTATCAAATCCAAAGTCATCGACATAATCAGTTTCATACTCATAAGCCCACACAGGCTTACCATCTTCGATGTTAAGAGCATCAGTTACAGCGCGGTTACCTTTTCTGTGGGAAATTACGACATGGCCATTGGATACTACAGGTCCGGAAAAGCCATTTCCTATTGAATGTTCCCATTCAATTTCTGGTTCTCCGTCAGCAAATTCAAAAGGAATACTTTCATTTTGAGTAGTTCCATTACGGTGAGGGCCTAGAAATTGCGGCCAATCAGCAAAACAATATTTTGTAAGAAATGTGATGGTTAGTACGAATAACAGAAATTCTTTTTTCATCATTTAGCCGGGGTACCAGATTTTACGAACATCTTTTTCTTTTCTAGTATAATTCCAAGCCCGATCAATTAGTTCATGAAGGTCAACTTTGGGGCGCCAATCTAATAGAAATTTAGCTTTGCTGTTATCAAGCCAAGTGGAGCAGTATTGGGTCTTAACTAGGACGCTTTCAAGATTTCTGGTTTCTTTGAGGTATTTTGAGACTTTTTTATAATCTACAGGTTCGTCCATGCAAATGTTAAATGTTTGCCCCTTTGCTGGGACTGGATTGAGTATTGCACATTGGATTGCTCTTACAAGATCATCGACATGAACGAAGTTTCTTTTTATGGGAACATTTTGCGAATCAAGCATAAGCGGAATAGTTCCTTTCTTGTGGTGCTGATCCGCTTCATTTTCATCTACCAGTTCTCTCCATACAGGTCCTCCAAAGACGTCTTTTCCAAATGAGAGACTTAATTTGAAATCATCTTTTTCCATAATCCAGGGTGCTCTTAGGCAAGTGCCAGGAAAATCATATTGTATTTGATACTGTTCTAACATTACCTCTTCCAGTACTTTTGATAGTGCATAGCACCCAGGGTAAGCTGTATGTTTTTGAGCTTCGGTCACAGGTATCGAATGATCATAAAAAAAATGTCCCATTGAGGCATCGCCTCCGACCAGAATGAAATGTTTAAATATTGAACTTTTTCTACATTCTTCTAAAAGCCAGAACAGACCCTTTACCGTAACGTCCATCACCTTCTCCGGAGTCTCTTTACAGGTTGCTAAGTGGATTACATGAGTGATTCCTTTAAGAGCTTCAGTAATAGTTTTTTGGTCTGCGATAGATCCTTTTATTGTCTCGATTCGGTCAGTTGGATTTAATGTTCTGTTGTGACAAAGTGCAACTATTGATGCATTTTCGAAATCTTTTGATTCAAGAATTTCGGCAATGCATGCTTGGCCGACTTTTCCGGTGGCACCGGTGACAAGAATACGCATAGGACTAGAAAACACTTCAAGATAGTTTTGAGCAAGTCAGATAAACGTAAAATAGATAAATATCTTCATTACCAACTACTTATGGATACAGTTGGTGTCTAGTAATGTCATTGACTCTCTGTAACCTTCTAATCAATTGAATATGAGAACTAAAACGTGCTGGGGGTTGAGTTTGAATCACACTACTTACCACATGGATTGATATTATCTTATCCTACGTTTCACGTCTTAAATGTTGTTTAATGACTTTTTGATTTTCTTTACCAAGAAAGCTATATCTTTTTCTGAATGGTTTGCAGAAACTGTAATTCTAATCCTGGCTGATCCTTTTGAGACTGTCGGGTATCGTATGGCCGGAGCTAATATGCCTTCACGGTGAAGGTTTTCTGCGATCTTTAAAGCGTGCAATTCATCTCCAATAATTAATGGAATTATGGCTCCCTGAGGTCTAGGAATCTGGAGCTCATTACATAGATGATCTATATTTCGATGAAGAGTACCCCGTCGTTCTTCGCCTAACTTACCTTTGATTAATCTTAGGCCAGCAAGAGCTGCAGCTGCCTGTGAAGGCATGGGTGCTGTTGAATAAATAAAACTCCTTGCTCGATTAAGGATTAATTCAGTCCATGTTCTTGATGAAACAGTAACTGAGCCAGCGGCTCCAGCGGATTTGCCAAAAGTTGTCATGAGGAAATCAACTCCTTTAATACAGTTTTCTCTGTGAGCGAATCCTTTTCCGCTTTCTCCAATTATTCCAAAAGAATGAGCTTCATCCAAAAGAAGCAGTGTTTGATGTTGCTCTTTTAGTTTAATTATTTCTTTTATTGGAGGGACGTCCCCGTCCATGCTGAATATTCCTTCAGTCACAATTAGTATTCGTTTTTCTTTTTGATTTTCCTTGTTAATTGAATTTAGGATTGTCTTTAGATTTTCAATATTATTGTGTGAAAATGTTCGAACCGTGGCACCGCTTAGCCTTGAGCCATCTATGAGTGATGCATGGCACAGTTTATCAAGAATAACTGTATCTCCTTTTTGCAGTATAGCTCCTAGTGTTCCTAGAGCAGCGCCGTATCCGTTTGCAAAGAAAAGTGAAGAATCCTTACCGAAAAAACTAGCCGTTTCTTTTTCTATTAAGAGATGAGGAGTTGTTCCTCCTGACAGCATTCTAGAAGCGCCGGACCCTACACCGTATGATGCGATTGTTTCTGTGACCGCTTCTTTGATGGCTTCATTTGCTCCTAGACCAAGATAATCGTTCGAAGAAAAATTCAGTAATGATAAATCTCCTGAATGAAACGTTCTGCCCGTGGCTGATGCGCCATATTTGAGTTCTCGGTAAAGATTGTCTTCCCGGAGCTTATTAAGTTCTGATCCAGGATCTCGCATTGGCCACGATATGGGAAAATTTTATGTTTTAGCCGCTGGCTGCGGCTCCTTCTATTTCACCGCCTCCGGAATGAGCAAGTTCTTGTAAATTTTCTGGTAGATATTCTTTGAACCGTTTTTTGTCGATTGATTTCATGTATGCTTCAAATGGGGAGATCATTCCACTCTTAAGTTTTTCCCAGATAGATTCGTCCATAAATTGCATGCCTTCAGATTTTCCTCCTATAATTACATCATAGAGTTTTTGCGTTGCTCCTTCTCGAATAATTGCGGCCACTGCTGAATTAGATACCATGATCTCATTTACAGCAACTCTGCCAGTGAACAAGGGAGAACCTGTATCTTGGTTTACCTGGGTGTCGTCACACTTACACAGTAGTTGAGCGACTACTCCTTTTAAAGAAGCCGCCAGCATGGTCCTTATCTGACTTTGTTTGTCAGCAGGGAAAACATCAATGAGTCTGTCTACGGTTTTACGGGCATTATTAGTATGAAGAGTACCAAATACGAGGAGGCCAGTTTCTGCGGCCGTGAGAGCAAGGGATATAGTTTCAAGATCTCGCATCTCTCCAACAAGAACAATATCAGCATCTTCACGAAGGGCTGCTCGTAGACCGTCAGCAAAGCTAGGAGTTTGGATGGGGACTTCTCGTTGAGTTATAATACTCATTTTGTTGTTGTGAACAAATTCAATAGGTTCCTCCACAGTAATTATGTGCCGAGAAAAGTTTATGTTAATGTAATCCATTAGAGCAGCAAGAGTCGTTGACTTTCCTGAACCAGTTGGCCCTGTTACCAATACAAGACCGCTTCTGATGTGCCCGAATTCGCGTACAACATCAGGTATGCCTAATTGTTCTAATGACGATATCTTGGTGGGTATTAGACGGAAAACACACGCATAGCCATTACTTTGTTTTAAGTAATTGCAGCGGAACCTTGATTCCTCATCCATTTCATAAGCGAAGTCAAGGTCACCACTAGACACATAACGTTCCCAGCCTTCATCTCGAGCAATCTCTTTCATCATGCCCTCTAATACGTCCTTGGTCAGAACGCTTTCTCCTTCTAAGGTAGCTATTTCACCATGAACACGTATCTTTGGAGGTTGACCTTCACTGAGATGGAGATCTGAGCCTCCTCTTTCGATCAAGCGATGGAAATATTTATCAATTTGGTGATTCATCAGGCAGAAAAATTATATCTTAAAGTGTTTCTTCATGTTTGGCATATCAGCACAGCGAGAAAGGCATTCCTCTTGGCTAATTAAGCCAGCATTATAGAGTTTTTTCAATGAATCATCCATTGTGATCATGCCAACGGCCTTTCCCGTTTGCATGATTCCAGGGAGCATGAAGCTTTTACCCTCTCGAATGGAGTTAGCGACGGCAGGAGTGTTCATGAGAAGTTCCAGGCACAGTTCACGCCCCTCTCCGTCTATCCTAGGGATCAGTTGTTGCGAAATGATTCCCCGAAGGGATTCGCTGACCATGATTCGGATCTGATCCCTTTGATCGTTCGGAAACACGTCAAGGACACGATCGAGTGTTCGAGCTGCGTTACCCGTGTGTAGTGTAGCAAGAACAAGGTGACCAGTTTCTGCGGCAGTGATGGCTAAGGAGATGGTTTCTAGGTCTCGCATTTCTCCCACCATTATAACAT
>Ga0310342_100001589_pt1 | contig 14165 bp, 13 predicted proteins | sample S15DNA20500_MG_FD_206155 | JGI IMG/M metagenome (GOLD analysis project Ga0310342, IMG submission 206155) | Marine microbial communities from station ALOHA, North Pacific Subtropical Gyre - S1503-DNA-20-500_MG | ecosystem: Environmental > Aquatic > Marine > Oceanic | place: Pacific Ocean: North... | reverse complement strand
CTTCGGACGAGAACCGCGCCTCGAATTCACCGAGTGTCTTCGGGTAGTCTTCCATACCCCAAGACACGACACCTTGGGGTTACTTGAGGCAACTGAATACCACTAATAATTCTATTTGTTCCAAGAAGCACCGCCACATCAGATCCGATGGGAAAAAAGACCCAAGTTCGGCGCGCCGAGCCAGAAGCGTATCTAGTTCAACTCACTGGCCTCGGGCCTGAAAAGCGTCATCCCCTTCGCGGCCCTGTGATTCGAATCGGCCGTGGAGAGGAAAGCGATCTGATTCCAGAGCGCACGAATCTTTCGACCGTCTCTAAGCAGCACCTCGAAATCCGCAGATTGGGAGACTCCTACCGTCTTCGAGATCTCGACAGCACTAACGGAACCTACCTTAACGGTCAACGAGTCCAGGAAGAGACTCTTGAACACGGCTCAGTTTTCACGTTGGGACCGGACGGGCCTCAGTTCCAATTTCGATATTTGGACGGAGCCGGAGAGCCAGAACCTAGACCGGCGCCTGCAGCAGGACCAAAAACAAGGATCTCGGCCACTCCGCCAGCCGCTCAGGATCAGGATCAGCTCGTAGAGGAAGCTCTCCACAAGGCACGTCAGGCTCGCAAAACCGGCGGAGAGGGGCATACAGGCTTCTTCATGCGAGAGGCTGTCAGCACCTCGGTGAAGCGAACCCGCAAACCTCTTTACCTAGTAATCGGGGGAATGACGCTCTTGCTGATGATCGTTTCCGCCTATGCCTATTGGACCATTGACGGCCTGAAAAATGAAAAGTTTGATCTGGACCAGCATATAACCAGCCTGGAAACCCGGCTCGAGGACGGGGGAGATCCAGAGGAGGTCAGCCGCTTGATCGAGGAGTTGGAAAAGCATCAGGAGGCCGCCAAGAAGTTAAAACGCAGACTACTGTACAAATTGGGAGTTCGAAGCGAAGAACAGGACTTCATCGAAACGGAGATCCGGGAGCTGATGGCCGAGTTCGGGGCCGAGGACTACAGCATTCCACCCGAATTCTCGACGCAGGTACGCCGCTACGTCGACCGCTACCGCGAACGGGACCGCAAGAATATCGAGCAGACTCTAACGAAGCACTGGGACACCCTACAGCAAGTCCGCCTGAGTCTTAAGAACGACAGTCTCCCACCCGATCTAGCCTATATCGTGGTTGTGGAGAGCGCTTTTTCCGGAAACAGCTCCAGCAGCGCCGGAGCCGCAGGTCTGTGGCAGCTACTGCCCGGCACCGCCCGGGCCTACGGACTCACGGTCACAGACGAAGTCGACGAAAGATTAGACGTGAAGAAGTCCACCGAGGCAGCGGGGAAATATCTCCGCGAGCTGATTATACAGTTCGGATCGGGAAGTTCGGTCATGCTGGCATTGGCCGCGTACAATCTGGGTCCGACTCGTATCCGGCGAACCATTCGCAAAGTCGAGGATCCGATTCGCCAGCGCAACTTCTGGTATCTCTACCGAGTCCGCGCCCTCCCCGCGGAAACCAGAGACTACGTGCCCAAGATCTTTGCCGCCGTCATCATCTGCCGCAATCCTGAGCAGCTCGGGTTTCAGACAAGATCATCGGCTCCCGCTTCCTGACAAGCCTGAAAGCGGCCGCGGCCTACTGTCCTTCAGGCCAAAAGTTTATCGATCACTCGCCCACTGACGTCAGTGAGGCGAAAGTCACGCCCTTGAAAGCGATAGGTGAGCTTCGTGTGATCAAGGCCCAATAGGTGGAGAATTGTGGCATGAACATCATGAACCTCTACCTTATCTTTCGTGACAAAGAAGCCCAATTCATCAACTTCTCCGATGTTCTGGCCGGGTTTGATCCCACCGCCCGCAAACCACATCGGAAAGTTTTCAATGTGGTGATTGCGACCCACCGTCTCTCGCACCTCTCCCATTGGAGTGCGCCCGAACTCTCCACCCCAGATCACCAGAGTGTCTTCCAAGAGGCCGCGCTGCTCGAGATCCTTGATCAGAGCTGCACAGGGGCGATCCGTCGCTAGCGCGACCTCATCGAGCTTCTCGTTCAGATTATTACTTCCGTTTCCGTGATGATCCCAACCGGTGTGGTAAAGCTGGACAAAACGCACTCCCCGCTCGACCATGCGGCGAGCCAAAAGACAGTTGTTGGCGAACGACGACTCTCCCAGGGTAGCTCCGTATGAGTCCAATACGCCCTGGCCTTCGCTGGCCAGGTCCATCAGTTCGGGACCACTGGTCTGCATCCGATAGGCCATCTCGTAGGAAGCAATTCGAGTCCTGATCTCAGGATCGCCATAGTCAACCTCGTGGGCTTGATTCAAGTCGTGAATGGCGGCGAGCCGTGCTGCCTGACGCTCCGGAGACACTCCTTTGGGGCTGGCCAAGTTCGGGATGGGTACGGCGGATTGAAGAAACTCGATCCCTTGGTAGGACGTTGGCAGAAAGCCACTACCCCAAACGGAAACACCTCCCATGAAATCGTTGCTTCCCGAGCGGAGGACGACAAACGCGGGTAAATCTTTCGACTCGCTGCCGAGCCCGTAGCCCAACCACGCACCCATGCTGGGACGGCCGAAACGAGATGAGCCGGTATTGAGGAAGAGTTTAGCGGGAGCGTGATTGAAATTCTCGGCCACCACCGATTGCACCAGTGACAGCTGATCCACAACGGTTGCCATGTGAGGGAAGACTTCAGAGACCCAGGTTCCGGACTGACCGTGCTGCTTGAACTTCCTGGTAGGACCGAGCAGCTTGGGCTTGACCTTGGTAAAGCGCTCCATGAAAGCGAACCGCTTGCCTTCGAGAAAAGAATCTGGCGTGGGTTGCCCGTGTAAACGCGCGAGCTCGGGCCGGTAAAGCCAGGTCTCGAACTGGCTGGGTCCACCGGCCATAAACAGATAGATGACCCGCTTAGCCTTCGGACTGAAGTGGGGAGCCCTGGGCGCGAGAGGGTTTTCTTTTCGGTCCCCGGTGGCAGCCAACAGGCTGCCAAAAGCGATCCCACCCAACCCGACAAAGCACCGACTGAAAAAGTGACGCCGTGTTTGTTCCAGGAGTGCGAGCCTTTGTGCAGTCATCTCTGTCCCCTTCTCAGTGCAATAATCACTGTCCCCTTCCCCGATCGATCACCTCGGTTGGTCCGTTACCGTGCCTTCACTCCCGGGTGATGAACTCATCCAGGTTGAGAACGACGCTGGCCAACAGAGTCCACGCTGCCGTCTCTTCCCCCTTGGTCCCATCGGGAAGAGGGAGGGTTAGGAGCTCGTTGGCCTCGTGGGGGTGGGCTCGAAAATCGTCCAATTGCGACTCCAATAGACGCTCCAGTCGGTCCCTCTCTCTGGGCTCGGGCATGCGAGTCAAGCAGACCCTGAAGAGGTACTCGACTCGGACCGAGTCGGAACCGATCCCGGGTGCGGTTAGAACTCGATGAGCAAGCCCCTGAGCGAACTCGTGGAAGCCCTCATCGTTCAGAAGCGTAAGCGCCTGCAGAGGCGTGGTGGAACGATTTCGACTGCTGGCAGAAGTCATGCCGTTGGGGCTGTCAAAAACCATCAGGCCGGGATGCGGACTCGTCCGCCAGAAATGGGTGTACATCCCCCGCCGGTAACGATCCTTCCCTTCACTCTGGGACCATCTTTTCTTTCTGTCGACTCCCGGAGGCTGTGGTGGAAACACACTTGGCCCGCCGACTTCAGGTGTCAGAAGAGAGCTGGCGGACAAGGCCAGATCGCGAACGATTTCGGACTCGACCCGAAGCCGGTTCTGGCGCGACAAGAGGCGGTTGCGGGGATCGATTTTCTGCGCGTCCGGCCGATATCGGGAAGACTGCCGGTAGGTCGCCGATGTGACGATGAGGCGATGCAACGACTTCAGGCTCCACTGCTGCTCCACCAACTCCGACGCCAACCAGTCTAAAAGGCGCGGGTGTGTGGGCGGAGAACCCTGCGTGCCGAAGTCGTTGGCGGTATCGACAATACCGTATCCAAAGTAGCGCTGCCAGATTCGATTGACCGTCACACGAGGTGTCAAGGGATTCTTTTCATCAACCAACCAGCGAGCCAAGTCAAGGCGAGAATATCGAACCTGAGCAGGCAGCGGCGGCAGCACTGCCGGAGTTCCCGGTCCGACGGCGACTCCCTTCCTGAGGAAGTCCCCTCCCAGCAAAATGTGCGTCGAACGAGGCTTGGCCAGCTCCTCCATAACGAGCGTGCTGGGGATCTCGGGCTCAAGAGCACGGACAGCGTCTATACCCCTCTTACGCTCCAGATGACCAAGGTCCTGGCGGAAGTAGGCCCGCTCGATGGACTGGTGTTGAGCCTCGTGGCGCTCTTGCGCCGGCAGTTCCAGGATAGTGCGCTGGCCAGGCGTCAGCTTTGCAAGGGCCTCATCGCTTAGCGAGAACTCCCACTCGGGCTGCTTTGCCAGCAGCTGTTCCTCGTAGCTCTTCAACTCTTGTTCCATCACCTCTAGCTGTGCCCTGAGGGCCTTTCGCCTCTCATATTGTTCGGGAGTGCCAAACTCGAGCACCGGCTCCTGTGCACGGGCACGTCCGGCATCATTGCTGAACTCCCCGCTTAACTCATCGATGCTGTTGAAGAACGCGAAGAACTGATAGAACTCCCGCTGCGAAACCGGATCGAACTTGTGATCGTGGCAGCGGGCACAGCCCAACGTCAGGCCCAGAAAGGCCACTCCGGTAGTGTTGACCCGGTCGACAACGGCCTCAACCCGATACTGCTCGAAGTCGATACCCCCTTCAAGATTCAAGAGCGTATTGCGCTGAAACCCGGTGGCTATTAGGTGGTCCTCGGTTGCATCGGGCAACAAATCACCCGCAATCTGCTCGACGGCGAACTGATCGAAAGGCATGTCGCGGTTAAGAGCGCCAATCACCCAGTCACGATACATCCAGATCTGGCGGGGGAAGTCGTTGTTGTATCCATTCGAATCGGCGTAACGGGCCAGATCGAGCCAGTGACGTCCCCACCGTTCGCCGTAATGGGGCGAGGCCAGCAACTCATCGACGAGGCGCTCGTAGGTGTCCGGGCTGCCGTCGCCCATGAACTCTGTCACCTCCTCGGGTGAGGGCAGCAGGCCGATGAGGTCGAGGTAGCTCCGTCGGATCAAGGTGACTTTGGATGCTTCTGGCGACGGCCTAAGGCCTTCTTGATCTAGTCGGGCGAGGACAAAGCTGTCGATCGGATTACGGACCCACGACGGATCGGAGACAGTCGGCCGAAGCGGTCGCTCGATTGGCTGAAATGACCAGTGCGTCGCAGCACTCGCAGGGGTGGCTCCGGTCGACGTCGGGTCTGGCCAGGGGAGATCCATTTCAATCCAGCGAACCAGCACAGAGACCTCAACGGGCGTGAGTTGGCCCTCCGGAGGCATCTTCAACTCATTCTGGTGACGAATAGCGTGGATGAGCCGGCTCTGCTCGGGGCTACCCGGTGAAACAGCCGCACCGCGGTTTCCCCCTTTCAAAACGGCTTCCCGGCTCTCGACTGAAAATCCACTGGTGAGCAGCTTGGCATTGTGACAACCGCTGCACTTGTCGCTCAGAACCGGGCGAACCTCGTTCTCAAAGAAACGGACCTCGTCCCGAGAGAACACCCCGGGGCGCTCTCGTGCGACGATGAAGAGTGAATTCGAAAGAAGTAGAGTGGCAACCGCCCAAGGGCGGCACACACGGCGGATCACAGTCTAGAACACTATCATACGAGTGGACAAAAGGGCCACACTCTCCATCTGCGCCCACAGAATCCCGAGAAGGGTCAACCGGGCTGGCTAGACGGCTAGGCTCGATATCTCCGAAAGACTCATTGTGAAGGCTCCAACGCTTCACCGAAACGGTAGGAGAAGAGGCTGGTCGCGTTGTCGGCCTGGATGTGCAGCCGGATTTTCTTGCCGACGAAAGGCGACAGATCCTTGCGATCTTTTCCCCAGGTAACCTCGAACCCTGTTTCGTCACCGCGCTCCAGCCCGTTGCACTCTTCGAAAGAGTATCCATTGGGGACAGAGACGTTTTCGATCACGCGGATCTGAACCCGCCCGAAGTAGGAGAGGGCGTTGAGGTAGAGCTTTGGTAGAGGAACCTCCACTGGCTCGGTCATTAGTTCCCCACCGCGGATACCGCTGCGCAGGGCCACAAACCCATCTTTGCGCAGGGTCAGAACGCCTATGGCCGCTTTCGCCATGCCTTTAGTCCCATGGGCCTGGGATTTACCTGAATACCAGAAATAAAGTCTGTCCCCTTTAAGCACTAGCGGATTCCCGGCCAGCGAGACCCAGGCTCCGTCCCAACTGCCCGGAGGGCCCACCGGAAGAAACTCTTGGCGGCGCCCGACTCGTCTCCAGTGTTTGAGATCTCGGGCGGAGGCGAGTTGAACCGTCCCCAACTCGGTGGAAGAGTGGAGCATGGTGACCAATCCTATGTACTGGTTTCCGTAGGCCAGAGGGGTCATCACGTACATCTGGTCGCCAGGATCATCGAAGTCGTCCGGTTTCAAGACCGTTTCCAGTGGGGTCCAGCGGACGAAGTCGGGGCTGCTGGAAAGAGCGATGACTCGCCGATACTTCTTCCATCCGAGAATGTAATGATCCATGAGGGTTTCATAACGCCGCGTCACGGCCAGGTAGTTTCGAGTCAGTGGATCGTAGACCAGGCTGCCAGCATCTCCACCGCGGGCAACTAACATCTCCTCTCCCAAGGTCCAGTGAATTCCGTCGGGGGAGAAGGCCAAATACATTCCGTGCCGATCCTCAATTGCCCGCATGAGTATCTTGCGAGCCCGATTCTTTTCCTCCCGATTCATGTTCGGGGCCTCGATGTTCGAATCCTCTGGGAATGGCCGCTGTTGGTACATCCCAAACTTGTAGCGGCGGGCCGGGTCGGTTTCATTCGGATCCTTGATAACACCCCAGGGATCGTAGCCCCAGGCAAGAGGCATCTCTCTAGTGGGAAAGACGATGTTGTTGGCAGCAGCTCCCTCGATCGTAACCAGACCTAGCTCAGGCTTCTCCCATTGAATGCCGTCCCCTGAGGTGGCATAGCAGATATAGATACCCCGACCTCCCCGCCGGTATGAAGCGATATCCACGGAGAAGTACCACATCTTGAAAAGGTCCTCCTCCTCGTCGTAGAGGACCGAGACCTTCGACTGAACCGAGGTGCCCTCCCAGGGCCGATCTGGTCGCAGCACCGGATGGGGTTGTAGACGTTGGGGTTGTTGAACCGTGCGAAAAAACCCCGGATGATCTTGCACTTCCTCATCGTCGAGGAAGAGATGGAGACCAGGGTCATAAAGCTGGTGGAGATTCTTGACAGATGCCTTCTGGGCTAGCGATTCAGTGCTTGCCAAAACGAGAAGAGCCCCAAGAGCGCCGATGTACATCGGTGAAAAGCGTCGCATGGTCTAGTCTCCAGAGTTGCCAAACCTGTAGGAAAAAAGACTGGTAGCGTTGTCGGCCTGAATATGCAGGCGGACCTTCTGGCCCACGAAAGACGAGAGGTCTTTCCTATCCCTCCCCCAGGTAATCTCGAAGTCGGTTTCGTCGGCTCGCTCGAGCCCGTTGCAATCCTCGAAAGAGTAACCATTGGGGACAGAGACTTCTTCGACAACACGGATTCGAACGCGTCCGAAGTAGGAGAGGGCGTTGAGGTAGAGCTTGGGGGCCAGTACCTCGAGAGGCTCGGTCATCAGTTCCCCGCCCCGGATGCCGCTTCGCAGGGCAACGAATCCGTCCTTGCGCAAGGTGACGATACCGATTGAACTTTTCCACATACCCGAGGTCCCATGCGCCTGGGGGCGTCCCGAATACCAGAGATAAAGAGTATTCCCGCGCAAGATGGGAGGATTCCCGGAAAGACTGGACCAGGCTCCATCCCAACTCCCTGGAGCACCGACGGGTAGGAACTCCTCCCGGCGTCCTACGCGCCGCCAATCCTCAAGGTCGCGGGCGGAGGCCAGCTGTGTCGGTCCCAGCTCGGTGGACGAGTGGAGCATTCCGATAAATCCAAGGTACTGATTTCCGTAAGCGAAGGGAGTCATGACGTACATCTGGTCCCGCGGGTCGTCGAAATCATCGGGCTTGAGAACGGTCTTGAGCGGGGTCCAGTGGACGAAATCCTGGCTGGTGGAAAGAGCGATGACTCGTCGATAACCCTTCCAGCCAATGACGAAGTGATCCATGATAGTCTCGTAGCGTCGGGTTGAAGCGATATAACCCTCACCTAGAGGGTCGTATACCAGAGTTCCTGCGTCCCCACCGCGCGGGACCAGGATCTCCTCTCCTGGCGTCCAATAGATGCCATCGGGCGAGAAGGCCGCGTACATACCGTGCTTGTCCCGGATAGCTCGCAGGAGGGTCTTCCGCGCCTTGTTCTTCTCCTCACGCGTCATGTTCGGCTTCTCAATGTCCGACTCCTGCTCGCTTGGCCGCTGCTGGTACATCCCCATCTTGTAGCGTTTCGAGGGATCGGGATCGTCCGGATCCCTGACCACTCCCCAAGGGTCCAAGCCCCAGGTGGGTGGAATGTCCCGAGTGGGGTACACGATGTTGTTAGCAGCAGATCCGTTGACCCGCACGATTCCCAACTCCGGCTTCTCCCACTGAACTCCGTCCCTAGAAGTCGCATAGCAGATAAAGTATCCGCGTCCCTGGCTCCGGTATAGTGGGGTATTAGCAGAGAAGTACCACATCTTGAAGAGATCCTCTTCCTGGTCATACAGGACCGAACCCCACAGCTGAACCGCGTGTCCTTCCCAGGGCCGGTCAGGACGAAGAACCGGCTCTGTTCGGATGCGCCTGGGGTTCTGGATCTTTCGGGTAAAACCAGGGTGGTCTTGAACCTCATCATCATCCACGAAGACGTGGAGTCCGGGATCATAGAGTTGAGCTCGAGAGACAGGCTTCTCAGATGCCTTCCCGCCCAAAAGGCAGGGCACGGCCCAGAGACAAAACGCCATACTACAGACAAACGCAAACAAACCTAGACGAAAATTTTGGAATAACGTATGTCGATTCGAAAAGTCCATAGCTGCTCCTGCTGGTTTCGTCAACGGAAAGGAGCTTACCAGATCGAAAACAATTGCTCCTGTAAAGGGGACGGAGTTCCGCTTCTGTGCTGCAAAGAGTAGCCTAGTTCAGAGGGGACGGAGTTTTCGGCATCTGCGGCTTTCTGTGACGAATCCTTGGCCAGCAGAGGAAAAGCAGAGGAAACGGATTCTCTAATCGAACCGGGAAAAGTCCAAGGGGGAATAGATGCTCTTAAGCAATGCGGCTACCAGATCCTCTAAATGGTCAGGACAGGAAGTGACACGCTTGTCTGAGCAGAATGAGTCTGGAGACGAAAAAAGGTGATAAATCCCTGAGATTCTCGAAATTCAAGTGATCGCAGGCAGACTGGAGCGGATCAGCCAGCTGTGGTCTTCGCGAGAGTACGCTGCTCCCTAAGCGTGAAGGCAAGCCCATCCAGGTGCGGGATCGGATGGCGCCGCCGTAGATATCGACCACGACGTCGAAACAGGCTGACCCAGTCTCTGACCTTCTGCTCGCCTCCCAGCACCAGTCCTTCAGCGAAATAGCGCAGCCGTTTTCGGTAGATACCTTGCCGATTGAATCCACGCTGCTGCTCTTGCCGAAGAGTTTCGGCTGGGATCCTGGCCCCCTCCTTGCTGTCTCCTTCAAAACCTCGGTAGCAGAGAAAGCCTCGGCAACTCTACATCTGATCGGACCCTTCGAAGAGCTCGCCAATGGGCATCAGCCAGTCATCAGCTCCTATATGCCTCAAGAAGGCTGAACTAGACATGTAGTCTTCAGGTCTTGAAACCAGAGCCGCTCTAACCGGATTGAGTTCGATGTAAGCCAATGTTTCCTGCACGGCTTGCTGATCCAACGGGATGGTAGAGTGAAAGCGACCGTCCCAGAGGGACCCACGACGCTCGGTGCTGCGATTGTACCATCTGGTAAAAGCGCCCTGGATATTTCGCATCAGCTCGGACAGATCGAACAGACGCCGGTTGAACGTCTCCCATTGCTGATCGTCTTTGAGGACTTTTTCAGGATCTGACAAAGAAGAGTGGCCCGATCTCTGAGCTCCTCCCGACTCAGCTTCCGGGCAGCCTCAAAGGCGACAAGGAGGTGGTAGTAGTTACTCATCAGGCTAAAGGAGGCTACTCGACAGAAGTAGGCCGTGTGCACTTACGAATGAGGCTCAGCAACTTGTTACGGACAGCGGAGTCGGCAAAGAGAAACCAGTCGGGAGTGCCGATTACCCGGGCAGTAATGTGATAGAAGGTGTTTTGATCACCGATCTTGATTCGGGGTAGTCGTGCCATAAATCACAACCTCTCGTCTTGGGAAGATGTCGGTCCTTTTTGTCTTGTCCGAAATCCATTTCGATCATTCCTAGTTCATAACGCTCGTCCTTCCGAATCTACGAAACTAATTCTCTGCTCATGGAGCTTTCTGAACGACTCGGAGTCCGACACTGTAGCCTTCTCGCAGCGTCGTTCTGGCAGGAAATCCAAACTCATTTGCTGAAGTCTGTCCCCATTTCTTGTGTCCATTTCCCTATCTACTTGTGTCCATTTTCCTATCTAGCAGATACAACTATTATGGAGATCGTTTCCTATTGTTCAGACGTCGTCTAACCGTGGTCAACGCTGGGTGCTAGCGCGTTTGTAACCGCGAGTCATTGCATGGATCCAATTACTCACACCTTGCTTGGAGCTGCCCTCGCACAGACACCTTTACGACAGAAAACCGCGTATGCGTCGGCTGCCCTAATCATCGGAGCCAATCTGCCTGACATCGATGGAATCGCTATGCTTGCGGATTCCGACACCGCTCTACTCCTTCGTCGCGGGTGGACCCACGGCATCGCAACGATTCTGCTCCTCCCGCTCGTCTTAACAGGAGCCCTCGTCCTGTGGAACCGCCTCACCAAGCACACTTCAAGGGGAGAGTCCCCGTCCCTTCATATCGGGGCGCTCCTCGGTCTCTCGTACCTCGCGGTGGCGACGCACCCATCACTCGACTGGCTGAACAATTACGGGATGCGCTGGTTGATGCCCTTCGATGGCAATTGGTTCTACGGCGACGCCGTATTCATCGTCGACCCGTGGATGTGGCTCCTTCTTGGAGGATCGGTTTTTCTTTCGCGTTCCCGACGCTGGTGAAACATTTGCGGCTGGGCGGCCTTTGCCCTCTTCTCCGGATTGCTTATGATTTCCTCCATGCCAGGTCTGATACCGGCCAAAATCCTCTGGCTCGCTTCACTGGGGGAAATCATTCTTCTGCGATTGAGGAGAGTCGGCCTCGATACAACAGCCTCCAACCGGCTCGCCAGCGGCGCGGTGACAGCGACCGCAGTCTATATCGGAGTCATGCTCGTCACCTCGCAATATGCGAGCCACGCAGTTGCGAGAGTGCTTAGCTCACGCGGCTTGACAGTCGAGAAACTGATGGTCGCACCTACTCCTGTAACACCGTTCGTTCGAGACGTGGTCGCCCAGACTCCGTATGCCTACTGACATGGTATCGTCCGTCTACTGCCTCGGTTCGAGCTGCAACTGTCTCCAGTTTCCCTCCCGTTTCTGCCCCAGACCTGGGCCGTTCGTATCGCAACAGCATCGCCAAAGGTTCGTGGATTCATGAACTGGGCTCGATACCCTTTCGCAGAAATCGAAGCGGGAGATTCTGGATCCACCGTCTACTTGCTCGATGCGCGATACACGCGCTCGCGAAGGATCGGCTTCGGCTCAGCCCGAGTAGATGTCTCGGAACACCAACTCGATGCTCGACCGATTGAGTAGACCGCTGTTCTCCGTCCCTAAGGGTTCGGTCAAGAATAACTTCACATTCTCGCGCTCATCTTTGCCACCATCTTCGGCCGCTCCTCAATCGCGAAATCCTCAACGTAGACCTGGCTACGCCTGCGGTTTCGCTCAATCGTTCGCGACCAAATCTGGCGCAAATCTGAGCACGAACTCTGCGAACTTATTCTTGACCGAACCCTAAGATGCTCTGGGGCTCAGCTAGCTGGGATCGGCGCTCTCGATAATGGCCAGGGTCCTCGCCATTTCGTTGTAGGTGATCTGCAGGCCTTCGTCGATGCCCATCCCAGGCCGGGCCAATACCCAAGCCGGGCGTGTGGCCAGAGCAACGTGCGCCATGATCCGCGCCGACTGGTCGGTCTCCGCACAGGAACCGCCCAGAATAGGTCGTACGCCTCCCTTCCAGCAATCAACCACCGCCTTCGCGACATTGGAGACAGCACCCAGGTCAGGGGCCTTGACATTGATCGAGTGGGTGGCGCCAGCAGCAATGAAGGCTCTGATGTCATCCAGATCGTTTGCCCACTCGTCGACAACGAGTCGGACTGCACTACCTCGCCGCTCCAGTTCCCATCGGATGGAAGCAAACAGCTCCATCTGAGCCTCGCGTGTCTCCATCAGCACCGGGGTCTCCACATTCAGATCATACGGCCGAGCGCTCCGACCCAGCCCCGCCAGATAATCGGCGATCTTGTCGGCACGAGGACCAAAGACCTGGCCCACGAGACCATAGACATCGATGTGAATCTCCGGCCGGTAGCCTTCCCTACCATACTTGCCAACTCGCCCTGCGATCCAGGAAACATACTCGGCCAGAGCATCGCCGTTCGGCCCCATCAACTCCTGACTATTGATGAGTCCATGAGGAAGGACATCTACCTCCTTGAGAATGGATTTGTCCACGTTGTCGTAGCGGTCCTCGCCGCACTGGACGTAAATCGGAATCAGCTCCCTAGCAACTGTGAGTCCGAGCTCAGCGGCCAGAACCTGGGAACAGGTCACACCACCATTAATGGCCACAGCCTGCAGCAGCGCTTGAGAGGCTGCGTAGAAGGCCGCCGGCCGGTGTAGACCGGCGCCGAATTCCTGTTCTTGGAGCTCTTCGCAGAGACCGAGAAAGCCCTGAGCGGACCTCCCTTCAAGCCATCTACAGACGGGCTTCAGCAGCGGCAGTTGCTTCCGGACCTGAAAACGGGGAAGCCTTCCCCCCGCTCCCGCATAGGTCACACTCATCCCATCGCCGGAGACGGCCACGCCGTTGCTGAGGAGCAGAACGATCGAAACCGCCTCGCTTGGCTGCCGGATCTGCTGGAATCCCGGCGTCACGGGATCACCTCGATAAGCGAACCCATCTCGCGCGGCACCGGCGTGGATCGCCAGGAGATCGTCGTTGAAAAAGCCGCCCTTCGCCGGAACCGCCAAAACCTTTTCAATCTTGATCATGGCTGATCCTCCAGTTTTTACCACGATCCTTTTCAGTATGACCGACAAGACCAAGTCGACAGGTCCTACGGAGCCAGCGCCGACCTCCCAAGCTGCTCCTTCAACCACAGTTTCAGCGGGACATCCCGATCTTCAGGCGAGGTATACCCCATCCCGCCCGAACTGGCACCCAGCAGCTGCCGTTGGATCGGGTCGCACTGATCGAATAGGTGTTCTACTGTCATATCGTCTCGGGGTCTCAGCCACCGATAGCTGTAACCGTAGAAGAGCACCTTTCGCGCCAGATCGGAATGATTCGGACTTCCCGAATGCCACAGCCGGCGATCAAAAAACACCGCTGTCCCCGGTGGCACGCAGACGGCCAGCGCATCCTCTGGATCAGACACCCCGTCTTGGGGCATTTCTAGCTCATTCCGTCGGTGACTACCCGAGACGATACAAAAATTCCCATGTCCTGGTTTCGACGTATCCGTCAGAAAAAATCCTACCTTCAAGGAAACCCTGGGGCGGGGATCCCCTTCCAATTCGAGATTCAGACGGCCGCTATCCTGATGCCATTCCAGACGCTTTTTCCGCCGTGACTCCTCGTTCTTTTCCGGTGGACTGATGATCATATCCGTGTGATAAAGCTGGATATTCCAGCCTAGAATCCCCCACACCTTGGGAAAAGTCCGGGGCCAGTCGAGCAGCTTGAGAAAGGAGGGTCCTCTTCCGATAAAATCGAGGATGTGGAGCAGTTCATTGCCGCGGATCCGGTCTCTTGCCCGGCACTCACGATCGAGCTGGTCAAGCGCAGCAACCAACTCTCCAACCAGTTGAGGCGGTAGCGCGTCGTGCACTATAAAAAAGCCATCGCGTTCGAACCTCTGGCTCTCCTCTTCAGTC
>Ga0310342_100001588_pt1 | contig 14171 bp, 10 predicted proteins | sample S15DNA20500_MG_FD_206155 | JGI IMG/M metagenome (GOLD analysis project Ga0310342, IMG submission 206155) | Marine microbial communities from station ALOHA, North Pacific Subtropical Gyre - S1503-DNA-20-500_MG | ecosystem: Environmental > Aquatic > Marine > Oceanic | place: Pacific Ocean: North... | reverse complement strand
AACGAGATCTGATGCGAACTTGGCCGTCTCGTCCCTGGCAACCACAAAATGCCGAGTAACCTCGGCAACATCCTCGGTGGTATCTCCGGTGATCAGTTCCTCAGCCCACAGATGGGCCTCCGCAGTTTCCTCACGAATCATGGAGAGATGGGCTGTGACCTCGGCGAAGCTCCGACTCTCTTCCAGCCAGGCCTGATGCAAGTACAACAACGGCCCTAGCGATCCGAGGGCCAAGATTACCAGCAAGAAATAGAGGGACTGGAAGGAACGGAGCATCAGAACACTCACCGCCAGATGGATCCCGCCACCATCGGCAACAGGAGAGAACGGCCTTTCCGGATAAGATTACCATCTTTCCAGAAACAGAAACGGGGCGCGGCTCACGCCACGCCCCGTCCAAGGCCATCGGTTCAGCTAGCTACAATCCCTCAAGGGCAAGACGCGTAGGAATCGCAGGTCAGGGTATCGTCAGTCGGATCTGATCCACAATTTTCACCTGGCGCTGGCAGAGTTGCAGACCCGAACAGGTAGGTGAGCAATGCTACCGGATCGGAGATGTCGAGAGCCCCGTCATCATTGCAATCGGCGGTATCGAGACAACTCGGAACTGGATCATTGTTGAACAGGAAGCCGAGGATCCGCACCGCATCCGCGATGTTGATGGCCCCATCCGCATTCGGGTCTCCCCTGCGGAAGGAGCTGGACTCGCATTCGTCTGGAATCCCGTTACCGTTGTTATCGGTCTCGGCACCGCTGGCGATATCACAACTGTCGGGAATGTTGTTGGAGTTACAATCCGGGACGGTACCCGCATCGAGCTCGCAGTCGTCGATGGCACCATTGTCGTTGCAGTCATCGGCGATTCCGAGGTCGATTTCGCAACTATCAAGCAGGGAGTTGCTGTTGCAATCCTGTTCGGTACCGGCAGCGAGCTCGCAGACATCCGGAATATCGTCGAAATCACAATCGATCAGCGTCCCGGCCTGAATATCACAGGTATCGTGAACTCCATTGTCATCACAATCATTGCTATCGAGCTGGCAGGAATCGGGGACACCGTCATCGTCGCAGTCGGAGGCACCGGCCGCGATATCGCAAGAATCCTCGACTCCATTGCCGTCGCAATCGAAGGTCGGCGTCTGGCAAGAATCTGGAATCCCATCTTCATTGCAATCTTCTTCGATACCTGCAGCGATATCACAAGCATCCGGTTCACCGTTATTGTTGCAATCGGCCGTATTGCCGATCGAGCACTCGCAAGAATCGACGATGAAGTTTCCGTTCAGATCGAGACTATCGATATTGGCCGGCACGATCTTGAAGATCTCTCCGCCATTCCAGTCACAGATGTAGATCTCACCGTAGGCGTCCTCACCGAATCCGGTCACTCCTGAAATGCTCTGGGATCCAGGAGGATTCAGTTCCGTGGTCCTGGACGTGAACTGGGTCACGCTGGAGCCATTCCATACGAACGACCAGATCTGATTGGAACACCAATCCGCATAGAAGTAGATGCCGTGCATATCCGGCATGGCACAGCCCCGGTAGACGTTTCCGCCCGTGATGGAGCAACCGGAACCATGACTGTAGATCTGCTTGGGATCGGTCAATGCAGCGGAGTTACAGGTGCAGCCACTTAAACCGGTGCAATTGTTACCCTCCATGCAGCGCCAACCGTAATTTTCACCTCCGGCGGAGGTTCCCGGCTGGATATCGATCTCTTCCCACTGGAACTGTCCCACATCGGCGATGTAGAGGTCGCCATTCTCTCTGTCAAAACTGAAACGCCACGGGTTCCGGAGCCCGGAGGCCCAGATTTCATCGAGTGGTGCGCCAGGTCCGGCGAAAGGATTGTCAGGCGGTATGGCGAAAGGGGTACCGCCATCGACATCGATGCGCAGCATCTTACCGAGCCGGGTGTTGGTGTTTTGACCATTACCCTGCGGATCGTTGGAACTCCCGCCATCACCGAGCCCGATGTAGAGATATCCATCGTTGGGTCCGAAGGCAATCATTCCACCATTATGGTTGGTAAAGGGCTGATTCTGGGTCAGAACGATCTGCGCACTCGCCGTATTGGCGATGTTTGGGTTGGATGTTGAAACGGAGTAGCGAGCCACAGTGGTATCGGAGCCATTGTTGGTGTAGTAGACGTAAAAGAAACCATTGGTGGCGTAATTGGGATGAAATGCCAGCCCCAACAATCCTCGCTCGTCCTGTCCAGAGGTTCCGCCTCCCACGATCGAATTGATGTCCATGAACGGGGTCGAGATCAACTGGGCGTTGGTCATATCGTAGATACGAATCGTCCCCTGCTGTTGCACGATAAAGAGTCGTTCAAAATCGCCTTGTGGCGCCGTGACCAATACCGGACGACTGACCCCACTGACAATCCGGCGGGTCGAGAGCGGAGTTCCTCCCGCATCGACTGGCACCGGCATCGCCATGATCAACAGCAACGCGAGACAGACGGCACGGATCAACTCTACCGCTAAAGATCTAAACATCAGCTTCATCCATTTCTCAGCGGCCCCGACAAAACGGCAGGGCCTCACTCCTCTGAATATACGGGCACTGCTACTGAGTGTACCCGACCCGGCAGCAGATTTCTGCGCTTAATCAACTGAATGGGGCTGTGGTGGTCGTCAGAAGGAAGCCTGCCCAGGTCGCACCGGAAGCAGCTATCAGGACATCGCCGGCTGAATTTGAATCAGCCGGTCAATTCGAGAATCCTCTCATGAACCGCATCGATGACCAGATGAGGTGTCGAGGTTCCGGCGCTGATACCGACATGTTTTACCGCATCAAACCAGCGTCGTTGGAGCTGAGACTCCCGTTCGATGTGATGGGCCTGCACCCCTTTTTCCCGGCACACCTTCAGCAGCTTGCGAGTGTTGGAAGAGTTATATCCTCCCACTACGATCATCAGGTCGACCTGATCGGTCAGTTCATCGACGGCATTCTGACGATCTTTGGTTGGCTTACAGACGGTATCGACAAACTCCACCTCGATCGCTGGAAAACGAGTCCGGATCGCGTCCAGAATTTCCTGGGCATGACGGATGCGGTGAGTCGTCTGACAAACGACCCCGATGCGATCATGGCCTTCCAGCTGGGCGATATCTTGCCGATCCCCGATGACCGTGAAATCGTCGAGATCGCCGACGATCCCTCTCACCTCAACGTGTTCGCTCTGACCGATCACGACCGGATGCCAGCCGTCCTCGACCAGGCGACGAATCGCCTTGTGCACTCGCAATACCAGCGGACAGGACGCGTCGTAGACGATATGACCTCGGGCTCTGAGTTGTTCCTTGAGACTCTCGGAGGCACCGTGAGCGGTGATCATGACGTTGCGGGTGGTGATCGCTTGATCGATGGAATCGACCATCTGGACGCCATTTTTATGTAGTTGCTCGACCGTCTGCGGATTATGGACCAATTGACCGACAATGGTCAGATCGCCTGAAAAAGCCGGATCCAGGGCCGCCTCGATCGCATCCCTGACCCCGAAACAGGTGCCCAGGGCTCTGGCTCTCGTGATCCTCAATGTGGCTCTCCTTCTTATCCGCCCGCTGCGAATCAAGTCTATCCCTGTTGTACCCGTCCCGGAGCTCTGGTTCGAGGGATCCTCAGTCGAGAGCACAGAGATACTGTTTCGGTTGCATCCAGGGCTTCTTTCTGCTGCCATCGGGTCTTGAGCCCTGTAGGCGTACTCAGTAAATCGCCGTTGAGAGGGGCGCCAGTGTCTGTCGAAAACCATGTTGCCCACACGCCTCGTGTCGTACGTGCCCCCCGCGGGAGCACCATCTCTTGCCAGTCATGGCTCACCGAGGCCCCCCTCCGCATGTTGATGAATAACCTCGATCCTGATGTGGCGGAAGATCCAGATCAGTTAGTGGTGTACGGCGGATCGGGCAAAGCGGCTCGCTCCTGGGAATGCTTCGATGCCATCGTCGCGACACTTCGTCAGATGAAGGACGATGAAACGCTGCTGGTTCAGAGCGGCAAGCCAGTCGGCGTCGCTCGCACTCATGCCGATGCTCCGAGGGTTCTCATCGCCAACTCGAATCTGGTTCCACGCTGGGGCACCATCGAGGAATTCCGCCGTCTCGAGGCGGAAGGCCTGACGATGTACGGTCAGATGACTGCAGGATCGTGGATCTACATCGGCACCCAGGGAATCCTGCAAGGAACCTATGAAACCTTCGTCGAAGCGGGGCGTCAGCATTTCGATGGCAATCTGTCGGGGCGCTGGATCCTGACAGCAGGCCTCGGAGGGATGGGTGGTGCTCAACCTCTGGCCGCCTCGATGGCCGGCGCCGTTTCCCTGACCATCGAGGTCGATCCGCATCGAATCGAACGCCGTCTGGAAACTGGTTACCTCGACGAATCTCACGACGATCTGGAAGTCGCTCTCAAGAGAGTCCAGGAACTCTGCTCCAACGGTGAAGCACGGTCGGTGGGCCTGCTGGGAAATGCTGCCCAATGCGTACCCGAAATCCTGCAGCGCGGCATCGTACCGGATATGGTGACCGACCAGACCAGTGCTCACGATGCCCTGACCGGTTACGTGCCAGACCAGATCAGTTTTGAAGAGGCCAATCAACTGAGAAAAGTAGACCCGGATCGTTATCTTGAACTCTCGATGGATGCAATGAAGCGTCATTGCGCAGCGATCAACGGCCTCCAGGATGCCGGGTCGATTGCTTTCGATTACGGAAATAATCTGCGCGGTCAAGCCCAGGATGCCGGACTCGAAAACGCCTTCGATTACCCCGGGTTTGTTCCTGCTTACGTTCGCCCGCTATTTTGTCAGGGCAAAGGTCCTTTCCGTTGGGTCGCCCTCAGCGGAGATCCTGCCGACATCGAACGCACCGACCAGGCGATCCTGGAGTTGTTCCCGGATGACGAGCACCTCTGTCAGTGGATCCGAACCGCGCAGGATCGTGTCCAGTTCCAGGGGCTTCCGGCGCGTATCTGCTGGCTCGGCTATGGCGAGAGAGCGCGTTTCGGGTTGAAGATCAATGAGCTGGTCGCCAGTGGCGAAATCTCCGCACCGATCGTCATAGGCAGAGACCACCTCGACTGTGGTTCCGTCGCATCACCGAATCGGGAAACCGAGTCGATGAAAGATGGATCCGATGCCATCGCAGACTGGCCACTCCTCAACCTGATGCTGAATACCTGCAGTGGAGCCACCTGGGTATCACTCCATCATGGCGGCGGAGTCGGAATCGGAAACTCGATCCACGCTGGAATGGTGATCGTGGCTGACGGCACGCCAGAAGCGGCAAAACGACTCGACAGGGTTCTCACCAATGATCCAGAAAGTGGCATCTTTCGACATGTGGATGCCGGTTACGACCAGGCGACACGCTTCTCCGAAGAACACGCAGTCTGGGTTCCGATGCGGGGAGGGCGACCCTGATGAAGACGCCCATCGACCTCCTCATCGGGGGTATCGGGAAGCTACTTCCCGGAAAAAACGGATCTCTGACTGATTATTCAGTCGCCATCGACTCCGGAAAAATAAAAGCAGTTGGACCGGCGAAGAAACTCGCCGGTCTTTTTCATCCAAAACAAGTCGTCGACGCCAGCGGTAAGCTACTCACTCCCGGATTCGTCGATTCGCACACTCATCTGGTGTTCGGGGGCGAAAGGTCCAACGAATTCGTGCAGCGTTGTGCGGGTGCAGACTACGAGCAAATCGCGGCCAATGGCGGAGGAATTCGGGCATCGGTCCGGATGACTCGAGAATCCCATCTCGACCAACTCGTCGAAGCAGCGAGACCAAGGTTGCAACGGATGGTGTCCTCAGGCTCCACCACTATCGAGATCAAGAGTGGATACGGGCTCGATCTTGAGACAGAACTGAGAATGCTGCGGGCGATCCGTCAACTGGCCAAGGAGTCTCCCGCAGAAATCGTTTCCACCTTCATGGGAGCCCACGAAATTCCCGAGGAATGGCGACATGATCGAGCTGAGTACATCCGTATCTTGTGCCAGGAGATGATCCCAGCGGTAGCCCAGGAAGGGTTGGCCGAGTTCTGTGACGTCTTCTGTGAACGAGGTGTGTTTGATCCGCAGGAAAGTCGCCAGATTCTCGATGCCGGCAGCCAGCACGGTCTGAGGCCCAAGATCCACGCCGATGAGTTGGCCGCTTCCGGCGGCTCCCTGGTGGCAGGGGAAATCGGCGCGGTGAGTGCCGATCACCTGATGGAAATCACAGCAGAGGGAATCAGAACAATGAGCGAGGCCGGGGTCGTGGCGACCCTTCTGCCCGGGACCACTTTCTATCTACGAAAATCCGGTTACGCTCCAGCTCGATCCTTGATCGAGGCGGGACTTGAAGTGGCGATAGCAACAGACCGAAATCCAGGTTCCTGTACCATCGAGAGCATGCTCTTCATCATGGGACTGTCGGTGATGCATCTCGGGTTGGCACCCCTTGAAGCGATCCGAGCGGCGACTTACGGCGGAGCTAAAGCATTAGGGCGCGAAAAACTCTGTGGCTCCATCGAAGAGGGGAAAAGGGCGGATTTGATTCTCTGGGATGTGCCTAACGAAGAAGTTCTCATCCACGAATTTGCCAATCAGGTGCCCCGCACCGTATGGGCCTCAGGTCAGGTCACCTGTGACTCGATTCCAGGAAACAACTCACCGGTTCACGAACCGGATCAGGGGGTTTGAAACTTATGTCACAATTCACCGATCGACTTGCCCGAGCCATCAAAGAGAAAGCCTGGGATGAATACGAAGAGACCTGGCTCGACGCCATCGAGGCGGAAAACGTGAAGTTGTCGGAATATCTCATAGCAGCAAAGCGAGCCACCGATGCCGGACACGGTGAACGAGCCGGCCAGATGCTGGAGTTGATTCACCAGTCGGGATTCACAGATTCTCTGACTCCGGATAAGAAGGTCGAGTTTCTCGAAACACTTGCCTGTAGTTTGCCACGCAGCAAACCGACAAGAGAATCACTTCTAGAGACCTACCGCGAACAGTTCGGCCACGTCGATGGCTTTGACAACTGCGTCGAAACTTCCGGGCTCATGGATGGAACTCGGCCCGGTGAAGTGATCCCCCTGTTCAAACGAATGATTCATTACCAACCGGGATCGTATGTGAAACACCGCTCCGGTTGGGGAGTCGGAATGGTCAAGGATCTAGATGTGGGTTTCGGTACCGCGATTGTAGATTTCGAGAAAAAAGAGGGCCATTCAGTCAAACTGGAAGCACTACCACAGATCTGCGATCCCATCGATTCTGACCATTACCTGATTCTCGCCTGGAAGAAGCCAGAAGAACTACGCACGATCGCGGAAGAAGAACCGGCTGAACTGATCAAACTGGTCCTGAGAACCAGTAACCGCCCGCTGCCCCTGGCCCGTATTCGAGAAGCGATTTCTGGTGTCGCGGTTCCTTCCACCTCGTGGAGCCGATGGTGGGCAAGAGCCAGAAACGCCATCAAGAAAGACTCCCTCATCGGCCAGAGCGGCGGCAAGAGCAACGAACTGTACCTGCTCGATGGCCCGGAAGCCCTCGCAACCAGTCTCGACCGACGATTCAATGGACTTGAGCCGGCGGAACGTCTGAAGACACTGAGAGAATCTCTCGGGGAGCTGAGAGACGATCAGCATCATATGCTCGAGTCTCGGTTCCGATTACTGAGACGAGACATCGAACGAGGAGACCTGTCGATTTCGGACCGGGTCTCAGCTCTACTACTGCTCAAGGACCATGCCTCTGATGGTCAGGAGATTGAAGCGATCGGTGCCCTCGCGATGAAGGTGGCCCATCCGGCCAACCTCCTCAACTCCCTGAATCGCGATGACGACCTGACCGAGACCATGGGTGTGATCCGCGAGCTCGATCCAGAGGGGTGGAAATCAACTCTCGACGACTGCTTACTGCACGCCGACGATTCATTGCGTGAACACCTGATCCGGGAAATCACGCTCAACCATAGCCCTGAGCATTTGAATGATCTGGCTTCAAAGGTGCTACGTCGGCCGGGCAAATCGCCACTGTTGTTCCTGTTTCTGGTCCGCAGAGCGGCGGTCGAGCATCATGCAGACTTCCCGACTCTCACCGGGGTCTCCCCTCCAGATTTATTCCGTCAAGCACTGGCTCTGTTCGACCGACTGTCTCTTCAAAGTGAACAGGATCGTCGCAATCAGAGCCTCAACTGTGCCGTAAAAAGGTATAAACAACAACTTGCGATGAAACCCTTCTCCTTGCTGACCAGGATCCTCGACCAGAGCACTCTCACCGATGCCAGGGAGATCTATATCCAGATGACAGGATCGAGATCTCTCAGCGATTCGAACCTGGAGAAGGCAAAAGCGATTATCCTGCGCAAATTCCCCAAGGCTCTGGCCGGACAGCATAGCCGTAGGTCTGTCTCCGCTTCGGAATCCGCCATTTACTCGACGCAATCCGGAATGGACAAAATTCGAGTCGAACTGGAAGATATCCGCAACGTCAAACTACCAGAGATCTTCAAAGCAATCGGAGATGCCGCAGCCCTGGGAGACCTGAGCGAAAACGCCGAATTCACCTCAGCCATCGAAGAACGAGAAAACCTCAACCGACGGGTGCTGGAATTACAGGGTGATCTGGATCGAGCCAGAGTGATCGATCCCAGCCTGGCCAGCATCGATCAGGTCGGCCTGGGGAGCAAAATTAGAATCGTAAATCTCACCACCGATTCGGAATCCACCTATTCGCTGCTGGGCCCGTGGGACGGTGGACCTGAAGAAGGTGTACTTTCCTACCTATCGCCGCTCGGCAAAGCACTACTACAGAGAACTGTCGGCGAAGAGATCGAGGTCCAACTTCCCAATGGCACCCAGATGGTGAAGATCGAAGAGATCAGTCGCTGCGATAATCCCACCCACAAGAAATCCTAGCGGCGAAGTCAGTCGTACCATCAGACCGGGGTCTCATCAGCAGGTCCCATCACCTGATCGAGCAGAACCGTGGCAAAGGCTCCCGCCGGCAGAGTGAAGGTGAGCAGAAGGCACTGCTCCTGCTCGTCCCAGACCACATCGGTATCGCGAACCAGAATCCGCAGAGATCGGCGAGTTCCGTCCAGCTTCAATCCTCGGACATGAGAGAGCCAGGACTCCGGACGCAATCCCTCCGACAGCAACACCGCACTCTCGATCCTGCCCGCTTCACCACCGGGCAAGACCATCTTGCGCCCGAAGATCGGTCCTGTCGGCGAAATCTCTCCCTGCAAGGCACGCTCTTGTTCACTCAAAGTCGCCGATTCGTCGAGCGGCACATGGAATCTCGTTCGTCGCCCTTCCAGTTGACAGACATCCCCGGACCAGGGCACCCGAAACGCATCCGGTGATCTCTCCAACCGCTCCATCAGAACCCAGTTGAACAGTTCTGCCTGGTATGCGGAGTAGTACATCTTTCGTAGCGGAGCCGGGATCCTCCTGATCGCCGCCCGCAAATTGCCGGGATGCGTCACCAGCGAAGAAAGTAATCCAGATTCTGCGCTCCTACCGGGTGGTAGTTGCCGCAGCGCTTGCTCGATGTTCCCCGCTTTGTAGGTTTGACGGTATTCTTCCTCGACACCCTCGCGCGGAGACAGCAACAAATCGACCACCTCGGCAACCTGACGGCGAAGAAGACCCGAGCCAATCCGCGCCCCATCGCCATGAATTCCGAATCGTTGTGGACCGTAAAAGTTCGGCATTCCATGACTGGAAACCTCATCAACGATACGCTTTGCGTCTTCAAGAGAATCCTTGCCGACATTTCGGATCCGAATCTCGAACCGGTTACCCTCCAGATGGCCGGTGCGAATCTTGTTCTTGTGCCTCTGCACGGCCACGACCCGAATCCACGGCGCGTCAATTCGAGTGACCTCAGCATCAGAGAGAAGCGCTGTCGAGAAAGTCTGGGTCGCGACCGCGCGCTTGTCCTTGAATCCGGCAAAGCCGATCGAGTCGGGGCGAACCGACAGCACTCGGGCGATGTGATCTCTGGCCTGGATGGTCGTACGATTGCTCTTCTCGATGGTGATATAGAGATGTTCACCGGTACCACAGGGAGCATAAAGGGGGATCTCCGTGACCCGGAAATCCTCCCAACGTTCTCGAATCACCCCGCCAATGGGACGGGCATCGACAACCAATCGCGGAGGGCGATAGCCACAAGAACGCTCGGTAAGCAAAACCTCGGTCGGATCTACATCGAGGATGCCGTTATCGGTGACTTCTCTCTGGTTCATTCCGTGCGAGCTCCTGCTTCAGGAAGATCCGGGGGACTCTCCCCCTCCGATGGAGATCGATCGCTCCACCACTTCGGCAGGGGATCCCGATACGATCGTACCCGGTTCCACGTCCGAGGTGACGATCGAACCGGGTAGAACCAATGCTGATCGCCCAACGATCCGGCCCTCCAGTACCCGCGATCCGGCCCCCAGATGGACTTCGTCTCCGATCCGAGCGTCATCATCAAGTGCTGCCCCCGCATCGAGCACCGCGGCATCTCCGCAGCGAGCCCCGATGCCAAGACGAGATCCTGGTAGCAGTAAGGCGCCGACTCCGACCGACGCCATCGATTCGATCAGGCAACCCTGAGTGACCACCGCCCCCTCGCGCAGATCGGTATCCGGGGCAATCACCGCATTTCGTGAGCACAGCCGCCGTAGAACCGCTCCTGACTGACGGCAGAACCCGAGCGCCTCCCAGCGATCTTTCGGACGTGGCAGAGCCAGCACCACGGACTTGCCGTGCTTGAGCAGAAGAGCCGGCAGATCGCCACTACGCCCCAGCAGACGCGATCCCGCTTCGATCTCTTTGAGCTGGGGGGCAACGGCTCCCGGTGAATCCTGACTGTCCCAGGAAATCACTCCCGCCAGGCCGATGCGCTCATCTTCCTCCAACAGCGCCAGAACACGCCGGAGTTCGACCCCTTGACCGACAACAATCACCTTTTCACTCGACAACACAAACTCCCCCTCGGGGCTTCAGGAGCTGAAAACGGGCTGAATAGTCACTCTAGGGACCAATGATACAAGTGGCAGAAGGCCTCGGCATCCGCTGTCTGTCCCAGATCTGAAGATTCCTGGGCAAATCACCGGTTCTCTCCCCCTGAACGCCACAGACCGCTAGGATGCGGGCGCATCGTCAGACGATGACGCAGCGGAAGGAAACCACAGGATGTCGACTTGCCCGACTCGGGAACTAGAAACCTTTGAAAACCCGCAGCCGGGGCGAGATTACGTCATCCGGTTCGATTGCCCCGAGTTCACCTGCCTGTGCCCGCTCACCGGTCAACCCGATTTTGCCCACTTCGAACTGGAATACATCCCCGATGCGCAATGCATCGAGAGCAAATCATTGAAGCTCTACCTGTGGTCCTATCGAGACGAAGGTGCCTTCCACGAAGCGGTGACCAACCAGATCCTCGACGATCTGGTCGCTGCCTGCTCGCCACGCTGGATCAAGGTGACCGGTCACTTCTTCGTCCGCGGCGGTATCACCCCGACCATCACCGTCGAACACGGTACTCGCGGCTGATCGAACCGGAGCTTGACTCCGAACATCTGTTCGCCATCCTGAAGACGGTTTCAACCGTGACTTCGGAGGTACCCGTGGCTACGCCGCCACCACCCGGCCATCGCTCGACTGCTGAACCGGCACCGACCGGCACCCGTGCACAGGTGCTCGATGTGATCCGGATCGGAGCCCAGCACGGTCGCCCAGCCACGGTTCGCGAGATCGCGACCCAGCTGGGGCTCTCTTCTCCCGCCTCGGTCCATCGACACCTGCGTCGTCTGGAACAAAGTGGCTTCATCTGCCGAGATCCGCGCGGAGGATCCCGTCGCTGGAGGCCGGTGCCCGGAACCAATCCGACCGCACCGGATGCGATTCCCATCGTCGGCACCATCGCCGCAGGAGAACCGATCGAGAGCTGCACAGATGGCGGCAGTCAACCACACGAATGGTTGCAAATCGCACCGCAAGCCTTCGGTGCATCCGGGGTCGTGGTGGCACTCAAGGTCGAGGGCATGAGTATGCAGGATGCGGGAATCCTGTCAGGGGATCTGGCCATCGTCCGTCGCCAACCGACGGTTGAAAATGGAGAAATCGCCGCGGTCACCGTCGATGGGCAAGGAACTCTCAAGAGCTGGCGAATCGAATCGGCCCGCCGTGGACGAGGGTCTCGTCGGCGGGTTCACCTCAAGGCCGCCAACTCCGAGTTCGAGGACATCGAGGTCGATCCCGAGCAGCAATCGATCGAGGTGTTCGGAAAACTGGTCGGGGTCATCCGTCACTTCGATCGACGATAGCCGGGAGAACTGATGGCGGAAATCCATGAGGAAGAGATCCACGAATCCCTCGATGAGGTGGTCGCCTGCTTTCGCGGCGGCAAGATCGAGATCCGTTCGCTGCGCTGGCGTGGCCGCCAGCATCGGGTCAAGCAGATGCACGCCAGCTGGATCGACCGGGCAGTGCAACCGCCGGTCCACGGCTTCACCGTCACTCTCGAAAGCGACGATCTGATGGAACTGGCCTACCAGGAGGGGGATCTGGACTGGCGACTGGAACGGCTACTGCTCCAGTAGCAGTGATCACGAACGTTCCTTCGTCCTGGAGAAGGACCCATCCACATCGTAGAAGCGGCCTGCCCCATCCTTTGCCAGTCCCTCGAGGAAGGCGCGATTTTCGCCGCGGATCCGACCGACCGAGAGCACGTGAATCCGTGCCTGCCCCCAGCGATTCCAGCGTCGCACATGCCAGCGCAATCGATCACCGTTCTGAACCTTGCCCTCGGTGGGAGCTCCCTCCGTCAGCAGCATCACGGTATCGGTCCCCGCCTCCAGAACCGCACGTCTCAACGGTCCGTACAGATTTCCACGCGCCGCTCCCCGACCCGATGGAACCTGCTGTTTACGGATCTTGTCGGTGAGTACGCGGATGCTTCTGGCGAGAGGTTGAACACGGGGCAAGGCCGCGTCACTACGACTGCCGAAATGAACCACCTGGACCAGTGCATCTCCCGGCAGTTGGCCGAGAACTCGCAGCAGTTCGTTACGAGACACATCGATGCGTCGAGGGCCTTCCCCGGCGAACTGACCATCGACGGTTCGTGACATTCCACCGGAAACATCGGCCAGAAATACCAATCTCTTGGAATCGAGGGGGACGCCGTGATAGCGCACCACTCGTGTCTTGCCCTTGTCCTCGGGAGACTTCGCGTCAGGATTCTCAACCTGACCAGAATCGGTCCCGGAAGACTCCGCGATCCATGCCTCCTTGCGTGCCAACCACCATGATTTCCACGCATCCAGTTGTGGGGAGATCCCCGGCTCTGCGGTGATCGTGCCGAGAGTGGCCCACATCCGTTCGCGCGTGGCTCCTTGCAATGGCTCCGCGGCAACCAGCAATTCGGTGATGAACTGTGCTCGCTGCGAACGGGGGAAAGCCGTCAGGTTGTCGGCCAGGACCCCGAGCGCAGCGCGTAAGATCCGATCTCCCCAGATCCCCTGACGATCTCTCCACGGCTTGGTGATCGCCTCGAGAGCGCGCTGGCATGCTTGTTCCTGGTCGACGAGGACGAATCCCTGCAGTGCTGCGATCCGCAGCGCTGGAAGTTTCTTCTCACGCATTGCATTCTCGAGCAGCGGAACCGCCCGCTGGCTATCTTGATGGGCCAGGCAACGCAACGCTTCGCCTCGAATCCACCAGTTGCGTTCTCTCTTGGCCAGCTGTTCGATCAGTCGCAACGACTTCGAATCGAGTGAACCCGCTGGCAATGCACCGATGGCCCCCAACGCCATCTCGCGCGCCTCATCGACATCGGAACCTACCGCAACCGCCAGCAAATCGGGAAGCACCTCCGGATCGGGTCGATGGAGAAAAATCTCCGCCAGAATCTCATCGACGAAACCGGAATCCTGGCCCTTGTTTGTCGAAAAGCCGCTGCGCAGGGTTTTTCTTTGATCGGAACTCCACTTCTCGACGATCTCCTCGAACACCTCGTCGCGAACGGTCCCCGATCGATCGGCCAGCAATTCGATCACTTCATCCAGTGGATCCACCCCCTGACGTATCCGATCTCTCGCCGCCCGTGCCGCATCCCATTGCTTCTCCACCGAACGCTCTTCATCGACGCGTTCGATCGGCGCCTCGGGAATCTGC
>Ga0310342_100001587_pt1 | contig 14173 bp, 11 predicted proteins | sample S15DNA20500_MG_FD_206155 | JGI IMG/M metagenome (GOLD analysis project Ga0310342, IMG submission 206155) | Marine microbial communities from station ALOHA, North Pacific Subtropical Gyre - S1503-DNA-20-500_MG | ecosystem: Environmental > Aquatic > Marine > Oceanic | place: Pacific Ocean: North... | reverse complement strand
ACTCGACAAGCAAGGCAATGGAATCAACGCTGTAAAGATCATGTCTTTCGACAAGCCAACAGCGATGACATTTTCCGAAGATGGTTCGTTGTTGATTACTGAAATGGGTGTGGTAACAAACGGTGAGCAATCCGGAGCGGGCCGCCTGATGCGACTGGAAGCTGGCCTGTAGAAGATCATGATAGGAAGCGACTGCTAAAAAATGAAGATTTTGGAACGCTCCAGTTACTTGATGTTCACTCAAATATTTCGATCTTCTACGTTGCGATTTAGGGTCAATGAGAAAGGTATTCAACCGTGAGCGATTTGTCTTCACGCCGTGAAAAAATCGAACAGATGCTGGCCGCCGAGCCTGGCGACACTTTCCTGCGATATAGCCTCGCCATGGAACTCGACAAGGAAGGCGAACACGAAGAAAGCTTGGGGCGCCTCAGCGAACTCTATCTGGAGCAGCCTCCCTACATTCCCGCGTATTTTATGGCAGGACAACAATTGGCACGTCTGGGTCGTATGGAGGAAGCGCGTGACGTATTGCGTCAGGGGAGCAAGGTGGCTCAAAACGAGGGCGACCTGCACGCAGCTGCGGAAATGAATGAGTTTCTGGAGCATCTGTAGCGCACAGAGCAAAGAGTTCACTGATGTTACGGACTGTTAACAAAACATGATTGACATCGATCTTCAAATCCAACCCGCCCACTTGGTGAATCAGCTTGATCGCCTCTGGAAACTGGCTGAAACAAAGGTCCTGGCGGTTGAGACATCTTCAAAAACAAGATCGGGCACCCCTGTGTTCACTGTGAATGGTTGCTATGTTTCCCAAGGGTGGACCGAATGGACCCAGGGATTTCAGTTTGGTGCAGCTATCCTAACGTTCGACGCAACCGGTGATGAACAGTTTTTACAAATTGGCCGTGAGCATACAGTTGCTCAAATGACATCGCATGTCACTCATATCGGAGTGCACGATCACGGGTTCAATAATATCAGCACCTACGGAAATTTACGCCGGTTAATATTGGAACAACGGATTGCCCATGATCAACGCGAATTAGAACTCTACGAATTAGCCCTCAAAGCCAGTGGAGCTGTGCAAGCAGCTCGTTGGAGTCAAACATCGGATGGCGATGGTTATATTTATTCTTTCAATGGCCCCCATTCTTTATTTTCTGACACGATTCGTTCTTTAAGATCGTTGGCCTTGGCCCATCAATTGGGTCACCAACTGATGGGCGAAAACGACAAGGCTATTTCACTACTCGATCGGCTCGTCCAACACGCTCGATCAACAGCCCGCTACAATGTCTATTACGGGGAAGGACGAGACACCTATGACATTGCTGGCAGGGTATCCCATGAGAGCATTTTCAACACGAGCGACGGACATTACCGATGTCCGAGCTCCCAGCAGGGTTATTCACCCTTCAGTACTTGGACTCGAGGCCTGGCATGGATCATTGCAGGTTATCCCGAACAACTCGAATTCCTCGATACGCTCTCCGATGACGAACTTAAACCCTTTGGCGGTCGTCCGATACTGACAAGCATGATGTTGAAAGCAGCAACTGCTGCCAGTGATTTTTACCTGCAAAATACGCCTGTTGATGGCGTGCCCTACTGGGACACGGGGGCCCCGGGATTGGCGAAATTGGGCGCCTATTTAGATCGACCTGCCGATCCGTTCAATGACTTTGAACCCGTCGACAGTTCCGCCGCCGCCATTGCCTCGCAGGGGTTGCTCCGTTTGGGAAGGTACCTGCAACACCACGGTGACCTGGTAACCGGGACAAAGTATTGGCAGGCGGGGCTGACGGTACTCCGTACTCTGCTGAGCGAGCCTTACCTGAGTACAAATCCCAATCATCAGGGCCTTCTTTTACACTCGGTCTATCACCAACCACGGGGCTGGGATCACGTTCCCGAAAACAGCAAAATCCCTCACGGAGAATCGTGCATGTGGGGCGATTATCACTTTTTAGAGCTGGCTCTTTATGTCCAGCGAATTGCAAAAGACCAACCTTATTACACGTTTTTTTAGGAACACTGGCCTTTTGTCTCTCCATTACAAGGACCGGACAATTTCAGCGGTAAACTCCTCAGTCGATGCCTTACCACCAAGATCACCGGTGACCACCTTTCCTTGTCCAATCACTTCCCGCACAGCGTCTTCAATTCTGTGAGCTGCTGACCACTCGCCCAGATGACGCAACATCAATGCACCACTGAGGATCACTGCCGTCGGATTAGCAATTCCTTTACCTGCAATATCCGGAGCGGTTCCGTGAACCGCTTCAAAGACCGCCAGCTCGGTACCAATGTTACCACTGGGTGTAACTCCCAAGCCGCCAACCAGTCCGCTTGTAAGATCTGAGAGAATATCTCCAAACAGGTTTTCCATGACCAGAACGTCAAACTGCTGTGGGTTGAGAACCAGCTTCATTGCTGCGGCATCGACAATGCATTCATCGTATTCGATACCAGGATTTTCGGCAGCAACTTCTCGCGCGACATCCAGAAACAGACCGTCACTTATTTTCAAGATGTTCGCCTTGTGTACAGCGGTCACTTTTTTTCGTTGGTGGTCCAGCGCAGTCTGAAATGCGAATTCTACTATTCGTCGGGTGGCTTTCTCTGTGATTACGCGCAGACTTTCCACGACACCAGGCACCACCGTATGTTCCAAACCGCTATACAGGCCTTCTGTATTTTCGCGAATCACCAAGACATCGACATTTTCATACCTGGAGTGAATTCCGGGAATGGAACGCGCCGGCCGGAAGTTAGCGTACAAGTCCAATGCTTGCCGCAACTGGACATTGACCGACCGAAAGCCGATTCCCGAAGCAGTGGCCGTGGGACCCTTGAGTGCCACTCGGTGGGTACGAATCGAATCGAGTGTTTCTTCGGGCAACGACTCTCCCGTTTTAGCATGATATTCGGCCCCAGCTTGGCACGGTTTCCAGTCAATGGCAACACCGGTCGCGGCGATCACTTCCTGGGCTGCCCGGGTAACTTCCGGGCCGATCCCGTCCCCGTGCAAAAGGCTAACTGAATAATTCATAACCATCTCACTTTACGGCTTTGGCAACTCGGCTAAAGTCTTTGATTTATGCAAAGATCATTCGGTCAATGGTAGTATAAGTCGGCTGATGGTGTTTTGCCGAGCCGACTACTCCGGTAGCTTAAAAGGCTTTGGCCAAAAACAGACAAAACAGCAGCCGCTTTAGCAACTTCAAAGCCGGGTCATTGCGTCTTCTGACGATGGTGCCATAATACGTAACCGTAACCTATTGAATCGTTTTTTTTCCTGAACCATTCAGCCTGCATTCTATGCCACTTGATCCCCAAGCCACCCTGCTAATCGAGGACCGCAACTCGCTTGATCTCCAACCGATCGAGCACTGCACACCCGATGAATTCCGCGCAATGATGCGAGTTCAAATTGAAGACAAGGCCAAACGGGAACACGTTGCACACGTAGAAGACCGTGAAATCTCCGGTCCGGCCGGTGGGATTCCCCTTCGCATCTACTGCTCTACACCTGACCGCTCACAAGGAGTTTTAGTCTACTATCACGGCGGCGGCTGGGTGGGTGGCGACTTAGAAACCCATGACAGTTTGTGCCGTGCCATTGCCAACGCCGCAGAATGCGTGGTTGTTGCAGTGGACTACCGTCTGGCGCCTGAGCATGCTTACCCCGCAGCCGCTGAAGATGCCTACGCGGCACTGAAATGGGTCTGCGAAAACCATTCGGCACTGGCTATCGATCCTGAACGAATTGCTGTGGGCGGAGACAGTGCTGGTGGAAACCTGGCTGCTGTTGTCAGCTTGATGGCCCGCGATCGCGAAAAATTGCCCATTCGCCTACAGGTCCTTCTCTACCCTATAACCGATTGCGATTTCACAACGTCGTCCTATCAGGAATGTGCCGAAGGGTACCTTCTAACAACAACAGGAATGAAATGGTTCTGGAAAAGCTATGCACCTGAAGAAGATGATGCAAAGCAACCCTACGCTTCTCCTTTGCAGGCGGACGAACTCAGCGACGTTGCACCTGCCCTGGTAATCACCGCGGAATATGACGTATTGCGCGACGAAGGAGATGCCTATGCCAAACGACTCCAAGAGTCAGGTGTTCCGACTGAGTGGAAATGCTACGATGGGATGATTCATGGTTTCATCGGCCGCCAGGACGTGCTGGACGCCGGACGAGTGGCGGTCAATCAAATTGCCAATGCTTTACATAAGGCGTTTACATAGGAAACCAGTGTAAACAATGAATTGGAATTTTAGACATCGTCTCAAGAACAACGCGCCCCTGATTGGCACGATGTTGACCCTGTCGACGCCTGCCATCGCCGAAGTCCTTGCCGCAGCCGGCTTTGACTGGCTGTTCATCGACGGCGAGCATGGCACCATGGGAACTCAAGAAATTCAGTCTATTCTTCAGGCTGTTGATCACCAATTACCATGTGTGGTGCGCATTGCAGCACCAGATGATGTCTCTGTAAAAAAATCGTTGGACGTTGGGGCTGCCGGAGTGATTGTCCCAGCGGTCAACACCGCAAAACAGACTGAAGAAATGGTGAGCGCTGCGCGCTATGCTCCACAAGGCTCACGTGGTGTCGGCTTGGCTCGAGCCAACACTTATGGGATGAAGTTCGCTGAATCCGTCGCATCGGCCAATGATGAGATTGCCTTGATTGTGCAGTGCGAACATGCTGAGTCGGTGGAAAACATCGAGGCGATCGCCAAAGTGCCGGGGCTCGACGGTGTCCTGATTGGCCCCTACGATTTGTCAGCAAGTTATGGAAAGATGGGACAGCTCGATGACCCGCAAATCGTCGAAGCAATTGATCATGTTACCAAAACATGTCTCAATGCTGACGTTCCCTTAGGCATCTTTGGGTTAACAGCCGATGCGGTACGTCCTTACATCCAACGTGGTTACTCGCTCATCGTTGCCGGGGTTGACACCACCCTGCTGGGTAAAGCGGCGAAGACAATCGTGGCAGATCTTCGATAATTTGTAGGCGTTGAACACTCCGTAGCAAACCAACCTCGCAAGCCAGTCTTCAGCGACACGCTTGATGATTTTTTCACTAACCCAAATGGCTCACGAATTTATGTATTGAATGGAGTGCGCCGCAGACAACTCAATGGTTACCGATCACCATCCTTGTATAGGATCCGACAATGACACGCGTACTTTTCTCAAACGTCAATATTCTTGATTGTAGTGGTGCCGAACCTTTCCTCGGCGAAGTACTTGTCGATGGTAATCGCATCGCGTCGGTTGTCCAAGGCAAGGGAAGCACGCCTCGTGACCATGTTCAGGTGATCGATGGTCGAGGCTCTGCGTGCCTGATGCCCGGCCTGATCGAATCTCATACCCACTTGAGCATCGACGATGTTGATGACCTGCTTAAAGTCTCGTTGATGCCACCAGAAGAAAACACCTTACTGGCAATGAGAATTGCTGGCCAGTATCTGGATTACGGTATTACCAGCTGTATCAGTGCAGCGGCCGCAAAACCTCGGCTGGACGTTGTAATTCGCAATGCAATCAATGCAGGTGAAATTCCCGGGCCTCGACTGCTCGCTTCGACTCCTTGGCTCACCGTTTCCGGCGGACTCGGAGACACACGACCCTGGCACATGCCCAATATCGATTCGATGGCTATTGTAATTGATGGGCCTGAAAATTATCGCCGCGTAACGCGCGAACTGATTCGCGAAGGTGTCGACATCGTCAAGCTGGTCATCTCCGGCGATACTTTTGTACCCCATGCACCTTCAACTTCTACTGTCATGAGTGAAGCAGAAGTGGCTGCCGCTGCAGAGGTCACGCATGCTCATGGCAAACGGCTCAGTGCACATGCCAGGAGCGCCGAATCCGTTAAACTGTGTGTCCGTCATGGAATCAAGGTAATTTACCATGCCAACTTTACCGACGAAGAAGCGTTCGACATGCTGGAAGAACACAAAGATGAACTCTTTGTCAGTCCCAATATCGGTTTTACTGTGGTGGCTTCCTATGAGGGTTCAAAATGGTTCACCGAAGAACAAGTCGTCCAGTACGGTTTTCGAGAGGAACTGGCTGGAGCCATAGCGGGAGTGAAAGAGCTGAGAAAAAGGGGAGTCCGAATTCTTGGCGGTGGAGATTACGGATTCGCCTTCACGCCTCATGGGCGAAACGCTCGGGACCTGGATCACTTGGTGACTTATTTCGATTACACTCCCATTGAAGCCATCCAAACCATGACTCGGTTCGGCGGCGAAGCCATGGACATGCCCAATGAACTCGGCCAGATTCGGGAAGGGTTTCTGGCAGATTTATTACTCGTCGATGGCAACCCTGCGGCCGATCCAAAAGTGTTGCTGGACCACGACAAACTGCAGGTCGTCATGAAGGATGGTAAATTTCACAAATCAACAGTGTGAACAAGAGGTCGAGACCTTTGGTTAATGCCGGTTGCGACCCTTAATCAACTTTTGTTTTCCCTGACTCGTTGGAGATTGTTATGCACCGCTCGCTACTTTCCAAGTTAGTCGTCCCCATTGCCCTAATGACGTGGTCCGCCCACGTGTCATGCGGTGCTGAACAAGCCCTCTTCAACGGAAAGGACCTTTCCGAGTGGGATTATTTTCTTGTGGATCCCGCTGCGAAAATGAGTGATGTCTGGAGCATTCAGGATGGCACTCTCGTTTGCAAAGGTGAACCCCAGGGATATCTCGCTACTAAAAAAGACTACACGAATTTCACACTTGTCGTGGAATGGCGATGGGCCCCCGGCACCCAGCCTGGTAACAGCGGCGTTCTGATGAGAATCACTGGTCAAGCCACAATGTTGCCGAACTGTGTTGAGGCCCAATTAGCCAGCGGCAGTGCTGGTGACATGTATGGTTTTCAGGGTTTCAAAATTGATGGGGAAGCGTCACGCAGGATAGAAATCCGAGAGCACAAGTTAGCTGGCCATTTAAGAGGCTTGACTAAAATCGAGGGCAATGAAAAAGAACCTGGTGAGTGGAATAAATACGAAATCGTTGCGGATCAAGGTAAGATAACACTGGTCGTCAATGGCAAGCAGGTCAATCAAGCGCACAATTGCGACGTACGCGCTGGAAAAATCGGCCTTCAATCTGAAGGTGGAATCATTCATTTTCGCACAGTTCAATTGACGCCAAAATAGTCACCGAAAATGAATCTTAATGTGATTACCGTCGTATCGGGTCTCCCCCGATCGGGTACGTCTCTAATGATGAGCATGTTGGAAGCAGCAGGCATCGAGCCGCTTCAGGACGATGTTCGCAAACCCGATGTGGACAACCCCAAGGGATATTACGAACTTGAGCGAGTTAAAAAGCTCGAATCGGACCACCAATGGCTGGCGGATGCCAAAGGCAGGTCAATAAAAATAGTTTCTCGCTTGATTACTGCATTGCAACCAGGACTCCAATACAAGGTCATCTGGATGCAGCGCGATTTCGAAGAAATCGTCTCATCCCAACTGGCAATGCTACAGCGGCCAGGGAATTTCAATCCCAACATCCCCGAAGACAAAATTCGGTCAATGCTACGTCAACACGTCGACAAGACGCTGAATTGGCTGGACAACCAGGATCATATCGACCGCATCTTCATCGACTACAATCAACTTATCATTTCACCTGAAGGGGAAGTGAACAGGCTGGCCAGTTTTCTTGACGGAGTCGATGCAAAACAGATGCTACGTTGTATCGATCCGGTTCTTTATCGCAATCGGCGTTTAAGCTGAATTCAAGTTTGTATCAAAATGCACATGAGAAAACATACAATTCTGATTCTCTTTGCCATGGGGCTGACAGGATGTTACCGTGGCCAACCTGCAGGAGAGTTGCAGGAAGCAACTTTTCAGGCACAGGTCACCTCGGTCCGTAATGGCAAGTCCAACACAATTCACATTTCTCAACACTCTGTAACTGATGAAGACCTGGCACACCTTGTTGATCTTGAACCATTGGCATCGTTACGGCTGGAGAAATCCTCCATTTCCGATCTGGGCATAGGATATCTGACACGACTTCACAACCTGACGATTCTCAATCTTCCCAGATCGGAGATTACCGACGACGGACTTTCACAACTGGTCAGCTTGCCGCAATTAGAATTGCTCAGATTAGGTAGCCAAAACATCACCGATGCCGGAATGAAACACATCGCTAACATGCGGCAGCTCCGATTTCTGCATTTGATCCGTGTCCCGATTACAGATGCCGGCTTGGTTTCCCTGTATGACATGTCTTGGCTAGAATCATTCTATGTCGATCAAACACACGTGACCGACGAAGGATTATCCGAGCTGAAAAAAGCACTACCCAATATCCATATGCACGTCAACGACAATCACCTGGCTAACGACGACTCCGGCCACGAACATTCATCACCTCCTTAAAGAGTTAAATCAACGACGGCCGCACATGCCCTTCCCATCTTAGCGGGCCGCATAAATTACTGGCGTTTTTACGACAGAAAAGCTGCATCTCATTCGATGCTATCCTCACAACAACTTTTGAGTGGCAAAACTTCACGTGCTAAGAACAAATCTCGAGGCAGCAGGACAAATATCTTTATGATCCGGCATTTTGCATTATTTCTCTGCCCCGGTCGGCTGGAAGCCAATGAACGCGTATTGTAGAATACGCCGGACATGGTGACTGGCTGATGCTCACGATCGGCCAGTTCGCGCAGACAATCATTCAGTCGCTCTATTGGGAGGCCTAGCGAAATGTTACGAAAACGTGCAGTGGTAGTTCTGCTTTTAGTAGGTCTTTTGTCTCCAGTTGGCTGGGCATTTCTGCGCGAGTCGCGGACCGCTCCGCATATGACCACTGCGACGAAAAAATTCCTCAAGAAACTGGATAAAAAACAGCGGGCGATTGCACAGATGCCCTACAACACGCCGCAACGAGTTGACTGGCACTTCATTCCGAAGGACGAACGTAAGGGATTGCAGATCAAATACATGAACCAGAAGCAACGTACTGCGGCTCACGCATTACTAAAAACTGCTTTGAGTCAAATTGGCTATGACGCAACAAAGAAAATCATGCATCTGGAGGCATTGATCCATGCTTTGGAAGGAGGAAAAGGAAGTAACATCCGGGACGAGGAGCGGTATTATTTTACGATCTTCGGAAAGCCTGGTGCCGACAATCGCTGGGGATTGAGTTTTGAAGGCCATCACTTGTCCCTGAATTTTGTAATCCAGGGAAATGAAGTTATTTCCTCGACGCCTCAATTTTTTGCGGCAAATCCGGGCGTGGTTAAAAATGAAAACGCTTTGGGAATCGAAATTGGAACACGTGTACTGGCTGGAGAAGAGTTGATTGCATTTCAACTTGTCCGCTCGTTGGATTCAGATCAACAGGCCCTGGCAATCATTGCGGAGAAAGCTCCTCGAGAAATACGTGCGGCTGGAGAAGCACAACCTCCCAGTGAACCACCCGCTGGTCTGCCCGTGGCGCAAATGAATCAAGAGCAACATAACATTTTACGTGAGCTTCTCAGCGCCTACCTCGAAAAAATGCCGTCGGATATCGCAACAGAACGAACATCGGCAATTGAAAAGGCTGGATTCGATCAAATTCACTTCGCCTGGGCGGGATCAAAAGAAGAGGGCATTGGTCATTATTATCGAGTGCAAGGCCCAACCTTCCTGATCGAATTTGTGAATACCCAACCCGATTCCGCTGGCAATCCTGTCAACCATATCCATTGTGTCTGGCGAGACATGTCGGGCGATTTTGCAATCCCGATCGATAAAACATAGATACACTTTCTGGAATTAAATCCATCAACCTGAACAACGATGCGACAGTAAACACCTGGTCGCAAGGTTAATTTCAATGGAGAACTGGGGATGAAAAAGAAACCAAGTGACGCGTCTTTTAAAATTCAAACCCGTTCACGTCGTACGTTTATCAAGCAGACTGGTGCCGCCGTGGCAGCGGGTTCAGCTCTTTCCTCATTAGCTCCACCAGTACATGCTGACGGTGATGATGTGATTCGGGTTGCCCTGATAGGTTGTGGCGGAAGAGGAAAAGGCGCCGTGGCGCAAATTTTCAATACCAAGGGAAATACCCGTCTGGTAGCCGTCGCGGATGCTTTCGAAGCCAAGGCAAACGAAGCTGTACGAGGATTGCGAGCCGCCGACGAAACTAAAGTCGAGGTACCACAGGAACAAATTTTTTCGGGTCTTGATTCTTACAAGAACGCAATTGACAGCGAGTGCGATCTGGTGATCATTGCTACGCCTCCTGGCTTCAAACCACAACAATTTGAATATGCAGTAAAAAAGAACAAGCATATTTTCATGGAAAAACCTGTGGCTGTTGATGCACCGGGTATTCGACGTTGCCTCGCAGCAGTCGAAGAATCGAAGAAAAAAAACCTGATGGTCGCCATCGGATTACAGCGCCGCCATGAACCCCAGTACATGGAAACCGTAAAACGAATTCACGATGGTGCGATCGGTGATGTGATTTTACAACGCGTGTATTGGAATGGCGGTGGCATCTGGTATCGCGATCACCAACCGAACCAGACGGAAATGGAGTTCCAGGTTAATAATTGGTATCACTTTATCTGGACCAGTGGTGACCAAATTTGTGAACAACACATTCACAACCTGGACGTGGGCTGTTGGGTGAAAGGGGCATTCCCGGTCGAAGCAAATGGGATGGGAGGTTATCAAATGCGCGAAGGAGGTAACCGGACCCGGAGCCAAATTTTCGATCATACGGCCTGTGAATACACGTTTGCGGATGGCACAAAAATGTACAGCCAAGGAAGACACTTGGCAGGGGCCTGGAACATCGTACATGAATTTGCGCACGGCACAAAAGGTACAGCAGAACCCAGTGGTCGAATCGAAGGGCCCAACCAATGGGCATTCACTGGCAAGCAGCTCAATGGCCATCAACAAGAACAGCATGACCTGATTGAAGCTCTGATGCGTGGCGAAACCTACAACGAGGGCGAATATGGTGCCAAAAGCACTTTCACCGCCATCCTGGGGCGTGAGGCATGTTACTCAGCCAACATCGTCAAGTGGGATGAATTGCTCGAGAAGGGAAAAGACTATTGTCCAGGCATTGATGACTATTCAACCGAGACAACTCCGCCAGTAATCCGAGACGAGCAAGGACGCTACCCAGGTCCGACACCCGGTTCGTACAGCCCCTACGGTACGTTCACGTAACCTCGTTACAGCGAGACCGGTCAGGTTGTTCATGTAGCTGTTGTTTCACTTACGGCTGCTGTAGATGAAGGATCATGGGTCGTGATGCCTGCTTATTTTCTTCCGTGGCGACCATGAAAAAAGGACGTGACAGGTCCTTCACCCAGCTCTCAGCAGTCAAGAAAATGATTCGTTCGGTCTGGCCTTCTTGAAGCTGAATACCGTTGAGCCCAATATTATCAACAATCACTCCATGAGGCAGGTTGTAAGGCGTAAAACTGATCCGGCCCTCAAAACCACCCCGTTCAACCCGCAGACGGACTTCGGTTTGCCCGCCTGCCATCAAAACAACTTCTGGAAGCGATGCCAAACCTTCGTCCAGCGCGTCGACAGGCGGCGCCGCCGTCGGTTCATGATCCACGGATTCCAGGAAGACTTTCAACGATGCGGGCTCGGCAAGTTTAATTTCTCCCAGTGACACGACTTCACGATTTACTCCTGTATTGGCAATTTCCGCCGAAGCAATCACCTGGGGATGCTTAGAATTTTCAGCCGTTGGCGATACCGCATCAGGCGCAGCGTACACCATGCCAAACGCATCTTCGTGACCGGATTGTATGACAAGCGGGGAAGAAACCCAAAACCCAGGAGGCACATCATTGATGTTCACCGACACCTCGCCGTCAAAACCATCCATTCGTTCAACGGCAATCCGAAACAGCTTGCCGCTTCCCGGGGGAACTGTTAAATCAGCATCCTGTACGGCCACTTGATAATCCGGTCGAGATGGCCGCATGACAAGCCGATATTTAAAATCCGGACCATGTAATCCACGCGTGTCCTTAACAGAAACATAATAGGTGCCGTCTTCTGGCACAACAAATGTTAACCGAGAATCCGTTCCCCATTTTCGCAATCCATCGTCGTCATTCTCAAAATAAAGTGGAAATATCGGCAAACCATTCGGGATCAATTTCGTTCCAGGCGCGTGCGGTCTGACAACGTAACACGGTTCGCCAAACGAATGCGTGACTGCCGTTGTGTCGAAATAACCGAGCCGCGTTTTTTCCCGGTGGTAAAACATCATTTCCCCATCCGGCCCCCGTGGCATACGGAAAAACTTCGTTACCTCGCCATTCATATAAAGGTACTGATTCAATTCCATTTCTGACCAGTTAGCAAGCCGGGCACCTGTCGCTTGGGAATCAACCGGTCGGAATTTGATATAAGTGTCACGTACCGCCTCTAACAACAATCGCAGAACAGGTTTGCCATTGGCGTCCAGTACACGCACCATCGAGTCAAGCGACGAATCGCTACGAGCCGCATCGACTTCGATCATCCACGTTTGTCCCGCTTTCGCATCAATTTGATAGAGATCGATATCGCTCTCCGCATCCTGCGCATGAATCACGCCTTTTACGGCAGCAGGTAATTTAAGTATCGTAGCCTGTGCGGTCGAATCGTTAGGCTCTTGCTCGGATGCTTCAGTCAACTCGAAATCTAAAACCGGGGCAGAGCCGTGGGCCCACGGCTCCGTCGATGCCGATTCTCGTTGAATCTCCGGTAGTTGATACGACTGGAAAGTCCCATCCATGCGGCCAACAACAATTCGTCTCTGATTGGAAACAAAATCGAGTGCGTTGACGATATCTGACTGGGCCTCAAAAACATGAGCCTGAATGAGATTCTCAGCATCCCAGAGTTTCACAGTGCGGTCCTCTGCCGAGGAAACGAGCTCCTGACCATTTTGTGAAAAAGACAGACGAACAACCGGAGCTTCATGTGCATATCGTGAAAATAGAATCGGGTTGATCTGTGGCTTATCAATCGAAACCAACTGCCAGACCCGGATACGACTATCAGCTCCCCCGGCAAAAACCCGACTGCCGTCAGGACTGAAGGCGACGCAATATTGTGCTTCCAGGGGCTGGCTAAGCGTATCTAAACGCTCGCCTGTCGCCACGCTCCACAATTTAATCGTCGCATCGGCACTGGCGGTCGCAAGTACACCTCCATCAGGTGAAAACGCAACATCGAAAATCGCCCCATTGTGGCCAGCGAGCGTACGAACAGGCTCCCCCGTGTTCATATTCCAAATCATGACCTTTCGATCATAGCTTCCAGTGGCAAGCCATTCCCCATCGGGACTGATCGCAACAGCCAAGATCGAGTCACGATGGCCACGAAACGTATGCAAAAGCTTGCCTTCAGCAACATCCCAAAGCCTTGCTTCACCAAACAGGCCCGACGTTCCCGAGGCAGTAACTAATTTTGCACCTTGACCTGCAAAACTAACCATATTGATCTTGCCAGGAGGATGGTTCAACCTCTTTTGAACATCGCCCAAATCAGGACCGAACAAATGGATTTCTCCAAAGCGGGCAATCGCAATTGCGCCACCATCGGCAGAGACATCAAGCGATGTGATGGATTTACCAAGTTGATGCTGAGGTAAAATTTTGGGCACGATTAATTGCACCCTGTCCGCACCAACTCCACTCGGCCCCAAAGCACCCGCATCAATCCATTCCTTCAACAATTCGATCTCCGCTGCCTTTAACTGGGGTTCATCTTCGGGAGGCATGCGGGGCTCAGCAGATCCCGTCAGGACGCGCAACAATCGACTCGATTCACTTTGGCCCGCCAGCACGACCGGGCCTCGCATACCACCTTTAAAAATGTCCGCATAGGACTCAAGACTTAATCCACCTTCGGGACTATCAACATTGTGACAACCGGCACAGTATTTATTAAGAAGCGGTGCCACTTGAGAACTGAATTCTGGACCGTCGTTTCCATAGCCAATGGCTGGCCATAGCCCAAATGCTAGAACACAAGCCAGAATTAAAAATTGACGGACCATCCTGAGTTTGTAGATTACCAAACCCGACAGCGGTCTCTCCGACCAGCCAAAAACATCGAGTGCATTTGCAGATGCGAGCTGATACATC